>Ga0307990_1003817_pt1 | contig 11316 bp, 9 predicted proteins | sample EllFjometagen129_FD_203168 | JGI IMG/M metagenome (GOLD analysis project Ga0307990, IMG submission 203168) | Marine microbial communities from Ellis Fjord, Antarctic Ocean - #129 | ecosystem: Environmental > Aquatic > Marine > Unclassified | place: Southern Ocean | collected 2014-10-08
CTTTATGTATTTTTGCATGAATTTCCTCCCAGAAGATTTCATGATAAAAATGCTGGACATTTTTCCATTCCGTGGTACTATTTTCATTAAAGCTTAATTGCTTCATGGGTACACCTCCTTGTTTTCGTTGTGGTTAATTTGGAGCTGTACCCTTTTTAATTCAAATAAGATTAATTTTCAAGCAAAAACTTTCAATCTTGCTGTCAAAGAACACACTTTATTATACATCCACGACCCATTATCAATGAATAATAGTTGTATACAATACCTCGTAATAATGGTACTATAAAATATCATGACACATACATTACGCCAAAACAATACTTCTTTTTACGGCCTTGGGATTGCCCCGAAGATACTGGATATCCTGGATAAGATGAAATTTACAGTACCCACTCCGATTCAGCACAGGACTATACCGACTGCGATAGAAGACAAAGATATCATAGGTGTCGCGCAGACAGGTACCGGTAAGACGCTTGCCTTTACTATTCCTATTATTCAGCGCCTTTCTCAAAGAAGGGGCCGCGCGTTAATTCTTGTCCCTACCAGAGAGCTCGCTATTCAGGTGAATGAGACATTTCAAAAGATAGCCGTTCCGTTTGGCATAAAGACAGCCGTTATTATAGGTGGTGCATCTATGCAGCTGCAATTAAAGGCGTTAAGGAAAAACCCGCGTGTATTGGTTGCTACTCCAGGACGCCTTGTAGATCACATGGAACGGCGCACGGTTCTTTTAGCTGATATAAATGTCCTGGTTTTGGATGAGGCGGACCGCATGCTTGACATGGGTTTTCTTCCGCAGATTGAAAAGATAATTAAATTTATTCCGCGCAATAAACAGACCATGTTTTTTTCCGCGACTATACCGGCAGAGATCGTGAAAATGGCAGCCGCGCATATGAAACTGCCTGTACACGTTGAAGTAGCGCCTTCAGGAACTACCGCGGAGCGTGTTATACAGGAAGTATTTATTATTAGTAAGAATTCAAAACATAAGCTTTTGTTAAAGCTGCTTGGCCTCTATCATGGCCCGGTACTTATTTTTTCACGTACAAAAATAGGCGCTAAAAAGATTACAAGCGCTTTACAGCGCACTAATCACAGGGCCGCTGAGATCCATTCAGATCGTTCACTTGTCCAGAGAAAAGAGGCGCTTAATGGTTTTAAAGCAGGCAAGTATAAGATACTTGTTGCCACTGATATTGCCGCTAGGGGAATTGACGTTACAGGTATAGAACTTGTTGTAAATTATGATCTCCCGGATGATACTGAAAATTATGTACATCGCATAGGCCGCACGGCCCGCGCGGGCCATGAAGGCCGTGCCATATCATTCGCAACGCCGGAGCAGGGTAGGGATGTTAAAAATATTGAAAAGCTTATTAAGGCCTCCTTGCCAATCGTAGAGCACCCGGAATTTCCAAAAGAAATATTTATCGCAGAGTCAAAATCTCACCAAGGTTCAAAATCTTACCAGGGCTCAAAGCCTTATCAGGGCTCAAGATCCCGCAAGGGTTCAAGCCCTTACCACGCAAGGCAAGCAACCACTAATAAGCCTCATGGAAGTAAACACCGCAAATATTCTCGCCCAAAGCAGCACAAATAAATATGATATATTGTAAGAGGATATGGTACTTAAATATCAGGGGGCAACGGTCTTTTGTGCTTATCCCTGAACTTGTCCCTGCTTTATAGCTCTTGCAGGGCTATTTATAAGTCAAGAAACCATAAAATATTAGAATATTATACCGCAACAATACTCGACTCATAGCGCGGGTCCTATTACCATATGATTTTACTGGTATTTGGTATCTTCATATGCTACAATGCACCAATGAAATATAAACATGCCTTATTTTTAAATCCGTACGCTATTCTTAAAACCAAGACTGCTTCTGTTGCCAGGCTCTTTCCTCCAACAGGGCTTGAGTTTGTTGCCTCAAGCGCTAAGGGTTATGTTGAAAAACTTACCCTCCTTGACTTGCGCTACGAAGAAGAACTCTCAGATATTGATACGCTATTGGAATTTATCAGAGCAGGTATAGATATAATATGTGTTGGTATAGGCTGGGACAGGGAGTTTCAGAAAGTATGTGAGCTCTTAAACGCCATGCCTGCTGATATTCCTCTGGTAGTCGGTGGGTACAAGGCGACTGAACAGGCCGAAGACCTATTTGATTTATGCCCGAATATAGATATTGTCGTAAGAGGGGAAGGTGAAGAGACCATACGAGAGATTATGCAGGATATGCCTCTAAAAGATATGCTGGGTATCTCTTATAGGGATGGCAGCAGGGTATTGCATAACGCGAATAGGCCGTTGCCGGAGATCGATATAATAAGCCTGCCTGACCGCAGCTTAAGGCGTAACCAGTATCGTCTCACCCTATATGGAAAGAATATTACAGATCAGACTTATGATACTATTTTGAGCGCAAGAGGCTGCCCCTTTAACTGTAAATTCTGTACCTTTACATTAAATCCTCTGGGGCAAAAGAGGACATACGCGGAACGCACCGCGGAGTCTGTTATAGAAGAGATAGAGAGCATAAAAGCGGATGTAATACTTTTTAGCGATGAAAACTTCGCGACAAACATTAAGAGAGCGGAGAAGATATGTGATTTAATAATACAGAAGAAGATAAAGAAACGTTTTTTGGCACAGGTACGTATTGAAATCGCGGATCATTCCCAGCTCTTGGATAAGATGGTCAAGGCCGGTTTTAAGATGCTTTCGATGGGCATAGAATCTCCCCATGATCATATATTAAAGGAACTTAACAAGGGCTTTGATTCAAAGAAGATACGGGAAGCCTTTGATGTTCTGAGAAAATATCCTATATTTTATCATGGTTTCTTTATATATGGCAATATCGGCGAGACAGAGGAAGAGATGTTGTATATAGGTACATTTGCCAAAGAGATAGGTGTTGATACGATGGCCTGCAGCAAGTTGAGGGTGAGTAAGTTTTCACCGTTTAAAAAGTTTGTTGATGAATCACCGTGTCACCACCTTACTGAAAAAGGAGAGATTTATTCTGACGACTACAGTCACTCTGATTTAAAAAAGATAAATAAAAAAACAAAGAGAAATTTTTATACACCCGACAAGGTGTTCCAGATAGCGGTAAAATTTATAAAGACGCGCTGGCTTACATTAAAAGATTTAAAGCAGTTGATATTTGTGGCGCCCTCATTATTAAAAACTATTATAGCGCTAAAAATAGAGAAAGCCAGGTCAAAGGCCCGATAAAGGAATAGGCTGTATGCTAAAAAATATCATAGATCAATTTTGCATACTTGAGATATATGAGAAACGTTCTATTGGTGATAAATATTGCGAGCTTGTTTTTTATAATAAAGATATAGAGCAATGGAGCAAGTTGTGCGTGGATATATTTGGCCAAGCGGTAAAACCATCGGGAGTAAAGCCCGCTAAAGATGACCTGCGCCTGACAGAAGAATACGGCGGTATCTTTCCTAACCAGATTCTGTTTAAAAAAGATTTTGGTAATTCTATAGTCATAGTGATGTTATGGCCCTGGCAGGACGCGGTTCATACAACATTAAAGATGGCAGCTTTGTAAATAAAAATGTGTAACGCTTAATTTATTGACAGGTTGTAACTTTTCAGATATACTTTTAATTATGGTAAGAGTAGTAAGAATATCAGATACCCACCACCTGTGTCAAACAATCCTTAGAAATCATGAGTAAAGTGCAAATACCCGCAGAAAACATTCTGGCTGAACCTGATTATGATTACGAAGGGTTTATCGATTACGCTTATAATGGGTACACCTACAAAATATGGTACGGCAGGATTGGCTCCGGTAGCTTACCGCCTCTTCTGGTTTTTCACGGTGGCCCAGGAGGCAATCATCATAATCTCGTGGCGTTTCAGGCATTGGCTAATGAGCGTCCGGTTATATTTTATGACCAATTAGGATGCGGAAAATCAGACCGCCCGAATGATTCTTCTTTATGGAATACGAAACGATATTTTGACGAAGCGAGGGCGGTACAAGATTGCCTGGATCTTAAGGAGTATCATCTAATCGGGCACTCATGGGGCACTATGCTGGCTGTTGGTTTTGCCGCAAGGTATCCTGGCCAAATATTATCTATCTCTTTACACAGCCCAATACTAAGTTTTCCTTATTACATAAGTCATGTTGCCCCTAAGCTCAAGCAGGGCCTGAATTACTCAGGTGGCGGGGCTGGACAGGTAATCGATGATTATGAATTGGATGGCCGGGGGAGAAAGCGTGATTACGACGAGGCTTGCATGGAATTTATCAAGAGGTACGTTACCCATACCTGGCCGTTGCCAGAGGCCATGAAGAGGTTGATTGCCGTTCGCAACACTGAAATTCATGATGTCATGGTTGGAAGCAATTCTGAGTTGAATGTATTAGGAAACCTGCAGGCAGTTGATGTCACAGCAGAATTATCCGGCCTTGATATGCCTATTCTTATGACGTGTGGAGACGATGATTTATGTACACCTGCTTTTACTAAGTGGCAAGCCGGATTAGCAAAAGGCACTCAGTGCCATATTATAAAAGGCAGCGGCCACATGACTCCAGTGGACAAGCCTGAGGAACTTATCAGGCTACAAGGGGTTTTTCTAAAAGAAGCGGAAGATCTAAAAAACAATCGCACAAAAAGTATGCGTTAAGTAGCGGTTTTTATACTGGCTGTTAGATAAAAGAATGGAATAATAATGTTTTCCATAAAATTTGACAAAAAACACAATTTATTGACAATTATATTCCGCCATCATTTTGACGTGCAGCAAGGCAGGCTCTTGTGTAAAAGGCTAGAAGCGGAATTATCAAAAGCAAAGAAGAAGTTTATGGTCTTGACGGACTTAACTGACCTGGATTCTTTTGATAAGCCCTCTTACGAGTATATCCAAAAAATGATGGTCCTTTGTAACACATATGGTATTTCAAAGGTATTTCGCATAATCCCGGATGAAGCGAAGGATATGGGATTTAATATAATGTCTATATTCCATTATTCAAAAGATGTAAAAATACATACATACAAGACGCGTGAGGAAGCGGAAAACTACATTCAAATAAACACAACGATTACATTAAGAAAAAGAGTAGTGGCGCTGTTAAGGATCCTGAAAATAAAGATAATCCATCTAAGTGAATACCCCATTTTTCGTTTTTTAATTATTGCCTGCGGCTTTATTCTTCTTATCATTATAAGACAGGTTTTTAAGGCCTTTGGGATCTCTCTTGGATATCTATATATAACACTTATTGCGCTGACAGGATTTTGGTTTGAGGTAAAAGGTGGTATTATCGCCGCGCTTATCGCGTTTGTAATATTCGCGATAGAGGTGAATATTTTTAGCTTATGGGTTGACAGGGAGATTGTGCTCAAAACCATGTTCCTGAGGTTTATTATCTATTTCTTAAGCGGTATTGTAATCGGTTACTTAGCCAAAACCGAGAAGAAGATACAAAAAAAGCTAGAATTTTTAGCCGGGCATGACGAACTTACCGGATTTTTAAACTTTAAGTTTACCCTCATGCTTTTAAAGAAAGAATTTGAACGCAGCAAAAGGTACAAAAAGAATCTTACTATAGCTATACTTGATATTGATAATTTTAAGAGTATAAATGATAACCATGGCCACCTTGTAGGAAACGACTCCTTAAAAACATTTTCAGATATTATACAGAAGAACCTTCGCGACCCTGATATCGCTGGTCGGTACGGAGGAGATGAGTTTCTTATCATATTTCCTGAGTCTACCTGTGAACAGGGGTTAAATATGTTAACCAGGGTTAAAACGGATATGGTTAAGGTCAAAGTAGCCCCATCTTTTTTGCTCAGTAAAAAGGCCCTCGCCTTGACATTCAGTGCCGGTCTGGCTTCATTCTCCTCAGCTAATAAAGATATGAACAGCCTGATTGGCAGTGCCGACAAGGCACTATATCAAGCGAAGAAAGAGGGAAAGAACAGAACATCGGCTTGCAAAAACGACTAATATTTAATAACTTAAGCCAGGCTCGATATCTCAATAATGCCGCTTATTATGTTATAATACCTTTCTTATCTGTTTGACATTAAAGAATACTTTATATATACTATGTCTTATAATCTAGGAATCTAGGGTATTGCCATAGACAAAAAAAGTTAGTGCGTGAAGTTTTTTTGCAAAGAAGATTATGTCTGGAGATACTTATGAATAAGAACAAAATACTTGTTGTCGATGACGAGGAGGATATCGTATCTTTGTTAAAAATAAGGCTTGAGGCAACAGGGTATGAGGTCTTAGAAGCATATGATGGCCAAGATGCGTTGGAGATCGCGCGTAAACAGAAACCAGATCTTATCATCTTAGATCTTATGCTTCCTAAAATAGATGGTTATAGGGTTTGCAAAATGTTGAAGTTTGACGAGAAATACCGCCATATCCCTATTATTATGTTTACAGCCAGGGCCCAGGGCGCGGACAGGCATATGGGCAAAGAAGTTGACGCTGACGCCTATATAACCAAGCCCTTTGAATCGGATATCTTGCTTGATAAAATAAAAGAACTTTTACCTTAGTGTAACTCAGGACAAAATGATACAGATGCCAGAATACAAATATATATACGGGCCTGTAAATTCATGGAGGCTGGGCCGTTCTCTTGGCATAGACCCTATTTCGTCTGGCAATAAGGTATGTACATTTGATTGTATATATTGCCAGGTTGGCAAGGCCAGGCCAAGTCCCCCTCAAAGACGTGTATTTGTTCCCACAAAAGAGTTTATCAGGGAATTTAAATCTTTTCCCAAGGTTAAGGTAGATTATATTACATTTTCAGGAACAGGTGAGCCTACTATAGCGAAAAATCTAGGTAACATGATACAGGCTGTACGCGGGCTTTCAAGTTCCAAGATAGCTGTTATTACCAATTCGACAATGCTGGGTAGAAAAGATGTGCAAAGGGAACTGGAGAGCATTGATCTTGTTGAGGCAAAACTAGATGCCCCGTCCAATACTTTATTGCGAATTGTTAATAAGCCATATGGTGCTACGAGTGTTAAAAGGATAGTCAATTCAATAAAGCGTTTTAGGAATATTTTTAAGGGGAAATTTATCCTCCAGATAATGTTTACAAAAGAGAGTATTGTTTACGCGGAGGAATTAGCGAGAATTGTCCGGTATATACAGCCGGATGGTGTTGACTTGAATACCCCTTTAAGGCCCTGCGGCATAAAACCGGTTTCAAAAAAAGACATAGAAAAGATAAGGCCCTATTTTAAGGGGCTAAATGTTATTTCTGTATATGATAAAAGAAAAAAACAGAAAATAAAATCTATAAGCAAAAAGGACACTCTAAAAAGAAGAGGCAAGGTGTAGACAAAGAGATTAAGTACCTGAGCCGGATAAGGAATACTAATATGTATGATGTTATAATAATCGGGGCAGGCCCCGCGGGGCTTACAGCGGCTATATATACCTTACGTGCTCGTTTAAAGGCGCTTATTATAGAGAGCCCATCTATTATGAGCCAGGCAGGTTCCGCGGCTTTTGTAGAAAATTTCCCTGGTTTTTCACAGGGCGTAAGCGGTACCCAGCTGTTATCAGATTTAAAGGCTCAAGCCGCTTCTCTGGGCGCGGAACTTATACCCGGTGATGTTAATGGTGTTGAGTCTTTAAAACAAAAAACTCAAAATGTTTGGCAGGTTAATACCACGGAGAAGCATTACCCGGCCTTGTCAATTATAGCTGCCTCAGGCACAAGTGTAAGAAAGCTAGGCATTTCGGGTGAAGACAAGTTCCTTGGTAAGGGGCTATCATATTGCGCGATATGTGACGGCGCGTTCTTTAGGGAGAAGGAGATAGCGGTTATAGGAGGCGGTGACGCGGCTGTTGAGGAGGCGATATTCTTGACGCGTTTCGCGAGCAAGGTTACCATTGTTCATAGAAGAGACAGGTTGCGCGCGACAAGGCTTTTGCAGGAGAGAGCGCTTTCTGATAAAAAAATAGATATATCATGGAGTTCAATAGTGGATAAGATATTAGGGGAGAACAAGGTGTCAGGTTTGCGCCTTAAGAATTCCGATACTAACATACTTACAGAGCTCAGGTGCGAAGGCGTCTTTGTCTCAATAGGCGCGATACCAAATACAGGGTTTCTAAAGAATACGGTTGGCTTAAATGATGGCGGTTATATTACAACAGATAGAGAGCTTAAGGCATCAGAAAAAGGTATCTTTGCCTGCGGCGACTGCCGCGATACGTATTTAAAGCAGATAGTAACAGCATGCGGTGACGGCGCTTTAGCGGCCTATAGCTGTCAACAATATATTGATCAATTGAAAGGAACGGTATATAATTAGCATGGACAAGATGCGCAGGGGGCTAAGCATAAGGTTTAAAGTAACCTTCGCGATATGCTTTGTCGCGTTCACGATAATTCTCGCGGATACGATTATTAGCTACGTGAATGACTACAACTTATTACGCAAGATTATAAGTGAAGATAATGAAGAGATGGCCAGACAGCTTTCGCGCGCTGTATCAAGAATTGTGGATGAAGAGATCCAGGACGCGGATATTTATATCTCAAACTTTGATTGGGCAGAGTCTAATATTTCTAAATATCTACGTCCTCAAAACGAACAAGCGGGCCAGTCAATGGCGTATTTCGCGGAGATGGACAGGCAATGGCAAATCTCCCCGGAAGAGAGCGGTTTAGTAAAGCAATATACAGAAAACGCTATTGCTAAATATCTTAAGAGTATTGTGAAGAATGACCCGGATATCGCGGAGGTATTAATCGCTGATGGAGATGGCGGGCTTGTTGCCGCTTCCGGAAAGACCACGGATTTCTATCAGGCAGATGAGGAATGGTGGAAAAAACTCTTTGAGCCAGGTGTTGAAAAGGTATATATCGGCGAAATCGCGCATGATGAATCTTCAGGGGTATTAAGCTTTATATTAGCTATACCGATAGTAGATAGATATGAAAACATAATAGGGGCATGCAAGGTAGTATCATACGCGAAAAGAGTCTTGCTCCCAATCTCGGATTTCGGTTTTAAAAAAACAGGCAATGCCGTATTAGTTAACAGGCAGGGCCGCATGGTCTATTATAAAGATTTCAAGGTTCTGGGCAAGAGCTTTCTAAGAGATATAAAGGACTGGCAGGGCCTCAAAGGCAGGGGCTCTGGTACAGCTATTCTTGATGCCCCGCATGTACACGATGAAAAGATATTTGTCTCATACGCTAATGTAGATAACAAATTCCTTTTGGATAATGGTATAGAGTGGACGGTATTTATATGCCGGGATAGGGATGAAGTCTTTGATCCATTATTTATTTTTGCCGCGGGAGAGCTCTCTGTCCTGGGAATATTAACGCTTGTACTTATATTTTTAGGCCTTATATTCGGTACTCTTTTAGTAAAACCTGTCAGGAAGATAGTCATGGGTACCGGGTGTATAGGAAAAGGCAATCTGGATTACAGGATTGATGTAAAATCATCAGATGAGTTTGGTTTGCTCGCGGATGCCATTAATAATATGGCTGCTAATCTTAAGGAATCCACATCGTCTATAGATATCTTAAATAAAGAGATAGAGGCGCATAAACAGTCAGAAACGGCGTTAGCGGAGAGCCAGGTAAAATACAAAACTCTATATGACACGAGCGCGGACGCGGTTATGCTGTTAATCCCCGAAGGAAAATTTACCGCGGGAAATCCCGCTACTATTAAACTGTTTAATTGTAAAGATGAAGCGGAGTTTATAACAAAAAGACTCGAGGACCTCTCGCCTGAATACCAGCCGGATGGAAAATTATCTGCCTTTAAATCAAGAGAGATGATGAATATCGCGATGGAAAAAGGCGCGCATTTTTTTGAGTGGACGCATAAGCGCTTAAATGACGGTGAGTTTCCCGCGACAGTCCTTTTGACAAGGATGCGGCTTGGCAATCAGGAATTGTTTCAGGCTACTGTTCGTGATATTGTCGATCAGAAAAAAGCCGAGCAGGCCGTATTAGCCGCGGCAGAGCAGTGGCAGAGGACATTTGATTCTATCTCAGATATAGTCTTTATACAAGACGCTAATTTTACAATTACCAAAGCGAATAAGACGCTCTTCGCGGTTCTGAAGAAAAGGCCTGATGAGGTCATTGGCAGGAAATGCCATGAACTTTTTCATAATATGAACAGGCCATGGGCCAATTGTCCGTTTTTAAGTACCAAGCGTGATAATCGGCCGCATACAGAAGAAGTTGAAGACCCGCATATAGGCATACCGCTTCTAGCAACCTCTTCTCCTATATTTGATCAGGATGACAAGCTTATTGGTTCTATCCATATCGCTAGAGATATAAGCGAACAGAAGAAGATAGATAAGATGAAGAACGAGTTTATATCTACTGTATCCCATGAATTGAGAACGCCACTATCTATTACAAAGGAAGGCATATCCTTAGTATTGGATGAGGTACCTGGCAAGATTAACCCCGGCCAGAAGAAGATCCTTTCTATGGGTAGGGATAACATATACCGTTTAGCGCGTATTATTGACGACCTTCTTGATATATCAAAGATAGAGTCAGGCAAGACAGAGATAAAAAAGGCAATAGTTAATATCTCAGCCCTGTTAAAAGCTATTTGTGAAGACTGGGTATTGGAGTTTGATAAAGAGAGTAAAAGCCTGAAGCTGCATTTACCAAAGCCCCTTATAAATATACACGCTGACAGTGGTAAGGTGGCAGAGGTAATGAATAATATTTTATCAAATGCCTTAAAATTTACACCAGAAAAAGGACGCGTAGATATCTATGTAAAAGATACCGGGGACGCGGCTGAGGTTACAGTTACGGATACGGGTATAGGAATATCAAAAGAGGATATCCCTAAGGCCTTTAAAAAATTCCAGCAGTTTGGCAGAACAGCCGGCCCCGGGGCCAAGGGTACAGGGCTTGGCCTGGCTATTGTTAAGAAACTGATTGAACTACATGGAGGCAAGATAAGGATAGAGAGCAGGCTAAATAAAGGAACCAGTTTTATCTTTACAATACCCAAAAAATAGGCAAAGAATATTTTCTAAAATAATCATTTACAATAAGGAGAGCGTATGGACAAATTAAAGGTATTAGTAGTTGATGATGAACCGGACTTTGTAGAGCTTATTAAATGCAGGCTTGAATACAATGGATATGAAGTTATTGTTGCCTTCAACGGGATTGACGGACTTAAAAAGATAAAAGAAGAGAAGCCCAATGCTGTGCTTTTAGACATATTGATGCCGGGCCCTGATGGTATTGAGGTATTGCA
>Ga0307990_1003818_pt1 | contig 11315 bp, 11 predicted proteins | sample EllFjometagen129_FD_203168 | JGI IMG/M metagenome (GOLD analysis project Ga0307990, IMG submission 203168) | Marine microbial communities from Ellis Fjord, Antarctic Ocean - #129 | ecosystem: Environmental > Aquatic > Marine > Unclassified | place: Southern Ocean | collected 2014-10-08
CGGTGTAACGGTCGAAGAAATTGCTGAGCTAACGTTCAACAATGCTCAAACGTTGTTTGATCGCCGCACCAATAGAGCTAATTGAAAACCTATTAGGACGATTCGACAGCAACATTTCCAAGCAGAGGACGCAAAGAATCATAATGGGCTGGGCGGCCTTTAAGCCGCTTCTTTCTTTTGTGCTTTTTGTGGCTAAATTTAGGGTAGGAAAGGCTCCGACTTTGGACTTTCAACCTTTCAACCTCTCACTATTAATCTTTAAAAGTTGAGATGTATAACTTCTCCACCTTGTTTCTGGCCCAGGGAGTTTTGCGTAAAAATTTAAGCGACGACTTGATCGACGGGTCGTTCTTAAAACAGTTGATGTCGATTTGATAGGCTAGTTGTTCCCAACTGTAATAGTCCTCCAGCCGGATTAACACTTTTTCTAACGTCACCCCATGCAGTGGATTGTTTTTTTGCTCGTTTTCCATAAGGTCTTATACCATCGAATCTCCGCGTTGGAAAGGTGTGCTTGTCCCGTTTGGAGTGCGGTGATAAAGACAACGTCGGTTCACTGCGTTCAACTCGGCGGGATTTCATTGAAGGGGTAAGCGCGCTGCCCTTTGACCTCTGATTTTAAGTCTCTGATCTCAGTCCTCAGACTCCCATACGCCCACATACCCTCACTCCACCACGCAGTCCAGACCTCCGATTCCCCCTTCATCTTTCCGGATATTTCATCTTTCTCTTCTTCTTTTCTTTAAAATCCGTTACGATCATCGGCATATTGTCCGGGATATGAGTTGAGCACAATGAAACGAGCACAGGATTACAAAAGCATAAGGAGTGAATATGAATACATTGTCTGTTGAAACAGTGACCTTGCCGAAGGAAAACACCTATTTAGCTCTGGTTGTACTTATTTCCGTCATCGTCTGGGCGTTGTTGGCCATGGCAATGTTTCCCATATTCTATGCCGTCATGGGGTTTATCTCTGTTTGGATTGGAAACGGACTGCTTGTGGCCAGCCTGAGAGCAGAAGGTGTTAAAATTGGAAAAGATCAGCTGCCGGAATTGGAGCAGGCTCTTCATGAGGTTTGCGCAAAGCTGGAAATCTATAAAATCCCTGAGCTGTATGTGATTCAATCGGGCGGCATGTTGAATGCCTTCGCCGCACGCCACTCCCGCAGAAAATTCATTGTTGTCTATTCCGAGTTGCTAGAAGCATATGGTCCTGCCAGTTCAGAAATTAAATTCCTTTTGGGTCATGAACTCGGCCACATTAAACGTAAACACATGATCAAACAGCTCATTCTGTTTCCGGGACTGCTTATGCCCCTTTTGGGGAATGCATATTACCGCGCGTGCGAAGCCTCGTGCGATCGCTTCGGTGCCTTTGCCTCGGACGACATCGACGCATCGGTTTCGGCCATGATGGTCATGTCCGGAGGTAAGCGAGCCGGCAGAACATTGAATGCCCCGGCCTTTGCCAACCAGTATTTGCAAATGAGAGGGTTCTTTGTTTCCTGGCACGAATTGATGTCCGGATACCCGACCTTGTCACAGCGCGTATCGAACCTGTTGTCCTTAAAAGGCGGGCAAGAACCCTCGTCCTCCTTCAGACATCCGCTGGCTTACCTCTTTGCCCTTTTTGGTATTGGTGGACGCTCCAGCGGTGGGGCAAATTTATTAGTCATGGTCGCGATCATTGGTCTCCTCGCAGCAATCGGTATTCCCTCCATCCTCAATGCTTATGAGATGGCGGAACAAAAGGCCGCCGAAAGAGATGCACAGCAAATCTACCTTCCAGTGGATTAAGAATGAAACAGGACTAGCCGATTGAATAAAAATTGACTGTCAGGAGTGCCTCTTATGAACCGAATAATTTTTGTCGTTTTAGTCAGTTTTTTTATTACAGCAACCGCGTGGTGCGAGGCATCAAAAGAACTGCTTTCCCTCTCTCCCGGAGAGGTCACCTCCGGTACGGCGGAGGGAGAGACCGGGATCAGCTACGAAATTTACACTCCAACTTCGTTTACTGCCGGAAATCCGCCGCCGGTTATTATCGCGTTTAGCCCGGGTGGCAAAGCGAAGCAAATGATCCGGGCAATGAAAGACTCCGCGGAGAAGGCAGGCTGGATTCTGGTTGGGTGCAATAAATTGAAGAATGGCCTAGAGGGCAACGAGCTTGCGTATCAGATGGAAGATGAGCTGTTGGATCACTTGTACAGCAAACTGCCTCACGATCCGTGCAGGGTTTATCTGGCCGGTTTTTCTGGGGGTGCCATGCGCGCCTACGAAATTTCCGCTCGGCGAAAAGAACGGATTGCCGGGATTATTGCCTATGGCGGCTGGCTGGGTGGACAGGGCTATTATGATCTCGAGTACTGCAAGTATATGGCGGTCGCGATGGTCAATGGAACGAACGACAGCGGCGCAAACAACTGGGCCGATAAAGATGAAGCGGTTCTCGATGATCGCCGTTGCGAGGTGAAGCAGTTTTCTTTTGACGGCAAACATCAGATTGCTCCTTCCGATGTAACGGATGAGTGCATTGAATGGCTTGAGAAAGAATGGCTACGCCATGGCTCAAAAAAAAAGTAGGCGGCGACCTGCGTTCTCTGATTTCTGACTTTTGACCTGCGTCCTCTCTATTCCGAACCCTGAACGTTCCCCTCATCTTTCATATTTCACATTTCGTCTTTCCCCCTTCCTCCTCTTTTTAAAATTCGGTAATCTGATTGGTGCATTTAAGCTGCGTCTCAAAGAAGCTGAGCCGCCCGAAGTCTCGGGATCAACGAACCTCACGAGGGGTTAAGGAATGGGTCGGGCTTGAATCCAGGGGTGCCTTCGGCAGGGCGGTGGGTATCATTATTGCAAAGGAACACTATGAAAAAAATATTTGTATTCATTGGTATTGTTGCGTTTTGCGGCGGCATGGCCTATTCGGAAGCTTCGATAAACGTTCTTAGTGCATCGGCGTCGGTTAATGCGACTAAAGCGTTTCTAGCGTGTGACAATGATCCGTCAACTCGCTGGGATTCAAAGCAACCTCAGGAGCCGGGGCAATGGATTCATTTCATTTTGAGTGATTCAGTGGAATTGAATTCCGTGACGCTTGATTGCTCGGAATCGGCTAACGACTATCCCCGAGGATACGAGGTCTATGTCACAATAGATCCAATGAACTGGGGTGATCCGGTGGCTGTAGGGAAGGCAACGGATGCGATAACGAAAATCAACGTTGAGCCCAAATACGGAAACCATATCAAAATTATTCAGACGGGCCAAACGGGGGGGCAGTTCTGGTCGATTCACGAGATCCGGTTCGGTTGTGCTGATGCCAACGTTAAGTTAGTTGCCGAAGTCGATATTGAGGATCGCCCATATATGGATCCAACGCTACCGGTTGAAGAGCGGGTTGAAAATCTGATGAGCTATCTCACGGTTGAGAATAAGCTCGAAATGCTGCGGGAAAACTGGGGCATACCCGGCATACCGCACCTCAAGGTGCCGCGTATGAACAAGGTTGAGGCGATTCACGGATTCCAATACAGCAATGGCGGGGCAACCATTTTCCCGCAATGTATCGGCCAGGGGGCAACATGGAATTGCGCGCTAATCAAAAAGATGGCGGCCGCAATCGGCGAAGAAACAAAGGCGGCCGATATCCAGCAGGCTTGGTCGCCCGTGCTAGATGTGGCGCGTGATCCCCGCTGGGGACGTTGCGAAGAAACCTTTGGAGAAGATCCCTATCTAGTGACCGAAATTGGCTGTGCATGGATCAACGGGTTTCAGTCACAGGGTCTGATCACCACGCCCAAGCATTTTGCGGGTCACGGGGCCCCTCTCGGCGGGCGGGACAGTCATGATATCGGGCTATCCGAGCGAGTCATGCGGGAAATACATCTTCCGCCCTTCCGCGCGGCATTCGAACGTTGCGGGACCGAAAGCGTGATGGTGAACTACTCGGACTGGTTCGACACGGTTTGTGCTGCCTCAACGTACTTGCTCAAAGGAATATTGCGGGAGGAATGGGGCTTTGATGGTTTCGTGGTGAGCGACTGCGGGGCCCTGAGGAACTTGACCTCCAAAAAGCATTATATAGCGAAAGACTGTGCCGAGGCGGCAGCTCTGGCGTTGAAGGCGGGAGTGGCAACCAACTGCGGTGATATCTACAACTGCGGGGGAGCCCTTGAAGCCGCCAGGCAAGGTCTTTTGAATGAGGAGGATCTCGATTTTACCGTTAAAAGCCTTTTGCGGGTTATGTTCCGTCACGGCCTGTTCGAAATGCAGCCCGGTCGCATGGACTGGGACAAGGTATATGACACGTGGAATAGCCCTAAACATCAGAAGCTGGCCCTTGAGGTCGCAAGAGAAAGCATGACGCTGCTTAAAAATGAAGAGGGTTTCCTGCCGCTGAGCAAAAAGATCGGTTCCGTTGCCGTGATCGGCCCCAGTGCGGATGATGTACAATTGGGCGATTATACGATCAAAGGCTCACTGCCGGGGCAGGTGGTTTCGGTGCTGGATGGAGTCAAGAAGATCGTACGTGCCGGAGCCAAGGTACGGTATGCTCAGGGCTGTACCCATACGGGTACGGATCGTTCGGGATTCGACGAAGCGGTCGCGGCCGCAAAAGCGAGCGATGTGGCCATCTTGGTGCTTGGTGACCGAAGCAGGGGCCCGGGTGGCAAAAACAACACATCGGGTGAAAACCATGACAAGGCCGGCCTGATTTTCCCCGGCGTTCAGCAGGAGTTATTGGAAGCGGTGACCGAAACGGGAACACCCGTTGTGCTGGTCGTGGTGAGTGGCAGACCTTATACCCTCGAATATTCGGTCGAGCATAATCCGGTGATCCTGATGGCATGGCTGGCGGGACAGGCATCCGGTCGGGCGACGGCGGAGGTTCTTTTTGGGGATTACAACCCGGCGGGACGGTTGCCGATGACGGTGCCGGTCAGTACGGCTCAACTTCCGTTGTACTACAACTTCAAGACATCCGGTCGGCGGTATGAATATAGCGATATGGGGTTCTATCCCCGTTACCGGTTCGGATATGGACTGAGCTACACGAGCTTTGAATATGGGGATTTGTCGGTTCATGAGAACACGGACGGGTCGTTTGTGGTTACGGCTCAGGTGCAGAATCGCGGGGAGCGGGCGGGGGACGAAGTCGCCCAGCTCTATATCACGGATATGTACGCCAGCGTCCGTAGACCGGTTATGCAACTGAAGGGGTTTGACCGCATCCACCTGAAACCGGGGAAAAAGGAAACGGTTCAGTTTGAATTGACGCCCTACGACCTGTCCATACTCAATGATCATATGGATCGGGTGGTTGAGCCCGGACAATTCCGCATCTTTGTTGGAGGCTCATCGCCTCTATACGTGGCGGAGAACCAAATAAAGGACACGCTCTATTATGAGAATGCGTCACAGGGCGTCGACGGCGAGCTTACTGTGCTTAGCCCTTACGGAGCCAGTTTCGTTGTCACGCTGGATGATCCTCGCAACGAGGGCCCGCTAATTGCAACGGTTGAAAATGAGGGGAACCTCACGGATGTTGGCGAACTCAAGCTGTATGTGAACGGCGAATACCACGGCGAGTCACATCGGTACGAATTGGCCCCGGGAGCGTCGAAAGAGATTGAGTTTGCTCTGGATCCGACGATTAAAAACGCTCAGATATCGTTGGTGGGCAAGTATGTCCAAGTCAGCAAAACCATTAACCGATAAATACGAATCAGAACCTTCAAAAGGCGAACTGCTGCTCTATCCCTCCGATGGAGAGATGACGCTGAACGTGCGGCTGGAGGATGAGATTGGTCTAGCTGACCCAGCGTTTGCTGGCGGACGGGAGGAGTGCCCTAATGGGTGGGAGGTTAAGCCTTTTTCCCTATCTGCATTTCCGATAAATGAGCGGACTTCATCCCTCTCTATCCCTCGGCTGTTTGCTCTAGCGAACGCAGGAAGCGGTTGTGAAAATTCCCTGAACCTCCCACCCATTAGGGAGGGCCGCGGTGATCGGTGCGATCAAATTTCCGAATCAATCGACGCAAAAATCGCTAATGCCCTGGTAATGCAGGCAACTAACGAGACTTCATTTCAATGGACCACCCTGTATTATTATGCTGTCGGATATATTGTTCATAATCCTCGGTGGCTTCCTCCATGGTCCCAAAAGTTTCGCACCCTCGCTGTCCATTAATTTGACGAACAACGCGTCCCCTGACTTTTTTAACTATGCCGGTTGCTTTTTCTTCTCCCTTTTCGTTCAGGACAATAAACTTTTTTTCGATTTCCATTTTTAAACTCCTATTTTGCTCCGGCTAGTGACCGGGGCCGGCTAGGCGGCTGGAACCGCCTGAACTAACGATGCGCTAATATCGCTACCCCGATCGGGGGTAAGAACCAAGTATCATAGCAGAAGAAAATCGTGTTGAAAAGTGAAGCGGTGAGCCTTATTGGGTGAAAGGGGCTTTGCGATTGCAAAGCAGTGAAACGGCAATTGGGGAATCGCAGGAAAAGGTGTCAGTGATTTCTATACTGAAGCGAGTTGAGTTTGATATATGTGGCTGACCGGGCTTACGTATTGTGGTGATTCTTTGTGATTTGAGCCGGTTTTACCGGCTTTGCGGGTACCACTGCGCTTTATGGACCTGAATGATCGAGGGAATCAGGCCGATGGTGATGAGCATCAGGATGATCATGGCGGCGCTTCCCAACAGGAGAGTGTCATAGGTGCTGAGCGATTGGTTCAAAAACGTCCAGTTTTGATTCAGTACGTTTAATTTGAGGGTTTGACCAATTAGCAGGCTGGACAGCGCGAACCCCGCACTCATTAAGGAGAGATGGAAGCCAGTAGAGAGCGATTTGTTCTCGGGCGGAATGATGGCCAATAGCTCGGAGGTGAAGGCGATTCCCGAAGCGGCCGCCACCGCGCCGAACAGTCCGCTCAACAGGCAGACGGTTGTGATGGCTGGGAACGGGCAGATCCCGCGCAGGGCGATCAATGTAAGGACGATGGCAAAGCTGACGTGGCAGATCAGGAAGACGGGCCGGGTTCCAATATGATCCACCATTTTTCCGCCGATATAAAATCCGCCGAGCGCTCCGATTGCTGCGGAGTTGCCCACCAGTAGAATTTGCGCATCGCTGAACAAGAGGATGTCTTTGCCCAGCAAACCGATCACCAGCGGAATGGAGCCTGTAAACAGAATCAAGAGGAAGGTGTAGGCGCAGAAGGGTAGGTAGTTGGGTGTTTTTAAGGTTTGGGTTAGAGCGCTCCGGAATTTGCCTGCGGTGGTCCGGCAGGGTTCCAGTTCCGGGATTTTCCAGTAGAGATGAATGTGCACCAGCGAGGTTGCGATCATGACGAGCAGAATATATTGATAGAATCCGATCTGCGTAAATCGGTTCATTAAAGCGATGACAGCCCATGTGAAGATGATGCTGCAGCTTTGCCATGCGATGCGCAGCCTTCCAAAAAAGCGGCCGCGGATTTCCTGCGGGATGATTGGACTGAGCAGGGCGAACCAGCTGGCGGCCCCCGCCGTGTTTCCGATAGAAAACAGAATCATTGCACCGGTTGCGGTGATCGTCGCGGCTTCGGTGGTGAAGCCGGCGCTCAGCAAAAGGATCAGTCCGGCCACTGTAACGAATCGTCCATAGGCACCGACCCGCTTTTTCCCGAACCGGTCGGATAAATAGGCGAATGGAACCGTCAGTAGCATTCCGCCGAACGGAAGCAGTGCGAGGAGAAAGAAGATTTGGTAGCTGGGAACGCCGAGACGAGAAAGATAGGCCAGCATAAAGCCGTTTACGAACAGCTGGGAAACCAGCAGGCCGATGCATTGTGTTGCGACGATCGTTCGCAACGATTTTTTCGTTTCCGGGTTGGTGATCATAGGTTTCGGGTCATACGAATCGCACGTGAGGAGTAAAGATTTTTCAGTGGAACAGTCCGGCCAGTAGATAGAGGGTCATGGCGATAGTCAGTACGGTTTTGAACAGAGTGATGATCAGTCGGGCAAAGACCGCACCAACGGCGATTTCCGCCGCCTGGCCGTGATGCTTAAGTCGATTCCATTCCACCAGAAACGCCAGCGCGAAAGAGCCGGCCAGCATGCCGAGAAAAGTTCCAATGATTGGAAAAATCATGGAGCCGATCACCGTTCCAATCAGTCCGCCAACGACGGCAGCCAACCCGGCGAGTTTGGAGCCGCCCCGTTTCTGGATGCCAAACCATCCGGCGAATGTCTCGATGATTTCCGCAGCGATGCAGAGCACGGTGAAGACGATCAGTGTTCCAAGGTTTGGAAACCCGCCTGCGAAAAAAGTGATAAGCGCGGAGAGCAAAACCAACCATGTTCCAGAAAAGGCAAGTGCGGAGAGCAGTATGCCGATGGAGCAGAGCAGGGCGGTCAAAATGGTTAGCAGGATGGTCATGTTGTGTTTGGGAGGATTGGAGCCGTGGAGTAGTGGAGTATGGAAGTTTTTCCTGCACGCCCATACTCCACGACTCCCTTACTCCATTGCCTTTTCTATTATTCGAGTCAGTTCGTCTTTAGAGATTCCTGTGATTTTCAAGGTCTTATTCCGGTTGGTCTCGCCCTGTGTGAGTTTGATCTGCGATTTTGATATTTTCAGCGTTTTACTCAAAAACTTAACGAGCGCCTGATTGGCTTTTCCATCAACCGGCGGGGTAGTCAGCCGGATTTTTAGTGCGCCGTCGTGCAGGCCCTGAATTGCATTTTTCGATGCGCGTGGAATCACGCGCAGGTGCAGTTCGATGCCGCCGGATATTTCATTCATCCATTCCATAATTGAAACTGTATCCCCATTAGGTTAGAAACCAGAGTCTTTAAATTAATGGGAGAAAGCATCGTGGCAAAAATTTTAGATGGCAAAGCAATTTCGGCTGAAATCCGTGCGGAAATTAAAACGAATGTGAGCGAGTTAAAAGAAAAAGGAGTTGTGCCGGGTCTCGCGGTGTTGCTGGTGGGCGACGATCCAGCATCCCGTTCTTATGTGACGGCTAAAGAGCGTGCCTGTAAAGAGGCTGGTATCTACTCGAAAGAGGTCAAGTTGCCCGCTACTGCATCTCATACCGAAATTTTACAGGTGGTGGAAAATTTCAATACCGATGATCAGATCAACGGGATTCTCGTCCAACTTCCGCTGCCCGATTCCTCGATGGAGCCGTCGGTGATTGAAGCTATTCTGCCGGAAAAGGATGTCGACGGGTTTCATCCGGTGAATGTCGGGCGCATGATGCTGGGTCTGCCGGCGTTTCTGCCCTGCACTCCGCACGGGGTGCTGCAGATTTTGAAACGTTCCGGCATTGAAACCGCCGGTGCGCATGTAGTGGTGATCGGCCGCAGCAATATTGTCGGTCGCCCGTTAGTGAACCTGCTCAGCCAGAAAACCGAGCTGGGCAATGCCACGGTCACGATATGTCACACCCGCACGAAGAATATGGCGGAGCTGACGCTTCAGGCTGATATCGTCGTGGCCGCCACGGGTCGGCCCGGCACCGTGACTGCCGATATGATCAAAGAGGGCGCTGTGGTGATTGATGTTGGCGTCAACCGCATTCCGGACGACTCAAAGAAAAGCGGGTTTCGACTGGTCGGGGATGTCGATTTCGAACCGGTCGCCGCCAAAGCCTCGGCCATCACTCCGGTTCCGGGCGGAGTCGGACCCATGACCATTACGATGCTTCTGGCCAATACAGTGGAGTCTGCCGTTCGCAGCTGTGAGGCGGAGTAAACCATGCGCATACTCAACCGCTATATTCTTCTGGACTATTTGATTCTGTTTCTGACGGCCCTGGGGCTGATTACGTTTGTGATGACCGTCGGCTCGATGATTAAGGCGGTGGATTTGATGGCGAAGGGAATCTCCCCGATGCTGATTGCAAAATTCTTTTTGCAGAACGTTCCCTACATTCTTTCGTTTTCCATGCCGATCAGCATGCTGTTCGCGGCGTTGCTTCTTTTTGGGCGGCTGTCGATGGATAATGAGATCAGTGCGATGAAAGCTTGCGGGATGAGTTTGTGGCGGCTGATTGCACCGCTGATTGTGCTTTCGGTTTTGTTGACCGGGGTCTGCTTGTATATCAACTGTGACGTGGCGCCGAACGCCAAGTACGCCAAGAAAAAACTGCTTCGTTCGATCGGGGTGGGTGAGCCCGTCAAACTGCTCGAAGAAGGACGGTTTATTAAAGATTTCCCGGGATTGATGATCTATGTCGGTAGCAAGAACGGCTATGAGGTCAAAGACGTGGTGGCGTATGAGTTGACGGATGATGGGCGGATCAAACGCAGCATACGCGCTCAGCGCGGAGTGATTGAGCCGGATGATGTGAATAAGATTTTGCGGGTGAAGCTGTATGACGGGAACATAGAAATTCCCGATATGGATGATCCTCACGACATTACCAAAACTGATTACAGCACGTTTGAATATATTCAGCTCAAGCCGCTTGATTTTAAGGAAATGCTGAAAAAGAAAAAGATTTGGGTTAAACCCGGCTACATGGGCATGGCGATGCTGATCGACCACATCCGTAATGTGGAGCGCGACTTTCCGATGATTTCCGCAAAGGAGCAGGCCAAGGAACGTTCGTATTTGATTTTTGAAGCCAACCGGCGGGTCTGTGTTGCTATCGCCTGCTTCAGTTTTATTCTGATCGGGATTCCGCTCGGTGTGAAATCGCACCGCAAGGAAACCTCGATTGGTATGGTGCTGAGCCTGGTGATTGTTTTTACTTACTACATCTTCATCGTGATTGCCGAGGCATTGGCTGACTATCCTAATCTGCACCCGAATTTGATTCTATGGTTGCCGCTGGTCGGCACGCAGATTCTCGGTCTCACCCTCATTCGGCGCGCCAGTTAGGCCGGAATGGTCGTTTCCTTCAGGGTCGCTTTGTCCAATTGAACCCATTGCATGGGGGCGCATGTTTCTTTTCCAATAATTGGAAAACATTGGGACACGAAAAAACCCCGGCGCTTGCGCGTCGGGGTTTTGCTTATTCGCTAAGAGCGAATTTATGCAACAGCTGTTTTGGCGGTTTCAACGAGCTTGGAGAAACCCGCTTCATCAAAGATCGCAATCTCAGAGAGCATTTTGCGGTTGATGTCGACGTTGGCTTTGTTCAGTCCGTCAATGAAGCGGCTGTAGCTGATTCCGTTGGCGCGGCAGGCCGCATTGATGCGGACCGTCCAGAGGCGGCGGAAGTTGCGCTTTTTCTGTTTGCGATGGACATAGGCCATCGCTTGGGCGCGGTCAACTGCTTCAGTTGCCTGACGGAAAAGTTTACT
>Ga0307990_1003819_pt1 | contig 11310 bp, 24 predicted proteins | sample EllFjometagen129_FD_203168 | JGI IMG/M metagenome (GOLD analysis project Ga0307990, IMG submission 203168) | Marine microbial communities from Ellis Fjord, Antarctic Ocean - #129 | ecosystem: Environmental > Aquatic > Marine > Unclassified | place: Southern Ocean | collected 2014-10-08
CCATGTTCCAATACGCCAAGATTCTGCATCGTTATAGTGATGACTATTTTGTGACATATGGTCATTGATTGCTTCTTCTGTTAAAAATATGGTTACTTTTTGTTTATTGACAATTTCTCGTTCCATGCTTGTCCAAACACTACGATAATCTTTTTTTATAATAAGATACTCTTTAAGTTCGCTGTCGCTATAATCACTAATGCTACTCCCAGAAGAACCTTCCATTTCATAGAATTTACGAAGATTTTTCATTTCTTTTTCATCTTCAAATATGTCTCTATTCCATTCAAACCCTTCTTCACCAATTACGGATTCAACCCCGCATCCTTCTGGTGAAGCTCTTTCTACCTTTTCGGTTATAACATACATCGACGGGATCTCTCTATCACTAGCATTCATTCTCGAGCTTAAATCTAATAGAAACGAATACATTTTATCTGTTACTTCGATCTGCTTCATATTAATCATCTTCTCTAGACAAATATATTCCTATCCATATTCCTGAATAAAGTATTCCACCTAATAAAATGGCAAATAATAACAATTTCCATACAATATTATAAATCATAATAAATACACATATAGCACTAATTATTCCAAAAATCATACCACCCGCTGCTTGTCGCCATTTAAAATTTTCCATTAATCCTCCTTATTTTTATTTGATAATTTTTTTTTATTCTCTCGTCTCGCGAGTATATATCGAATTGCAAAAACGGCGGCTGTCTTCTCAGACAAACCACCGTCATAAATTCCAATCCCAATTCGCTCAATATATTCTTCTGCTTCCCCTTCATTGAACGAATATTTATTTATAACCTTTTTATCATTTTCAATCATGATTTTCCATTATTCTCATATAATAAATATAATTTTTCTCCTATATAGAAACTGCCTAACCAAGCTAAACCTGTTACTGCTGTAGCAAGAAAAAATCCTTGAATTATCCCTGGGACAGAAACAAACACTATCCCAAACATCATTAATAATCCAATATGATAAATTGTAAAACAAAAAGTAAACCGATCCAAATGATTTACCTTGAATGCTTGTACTGAATAAAATGATGTAATTAACAAGACAACCGTAAGAATTGACATCGATACACTATATGTTATAATTGTCATTAATATCCTCCTTTCCAATAAGCTCTTCGATAACTTCGAAAAGCTTCCATTTTTGAGACTGAGTTAAATGATAAATACTGATTATCTTTTTTTTCTTCCCAAATCTTTCCCTAATTAACGTTTCAACCGCACTCCATTTAATTCTATTATCATCGCATAAATTGCGGATTTTATAAACCATTTTATCCTCTTCAACATAATATTCCTCGTCAAATATCTCCTTCAAAGCTTTAGATATATCTTTCGCACTCATCAATGAAATATGAATAGCATCATTCATCATGACAATGTCTATGGCTAAGTGTAAATCCGCCACATCCATTTTAATCTTCTTTGCATTATAGAATAGAGCTTTAATTGCATTAGCTCTGGTAATATTTTTACTCATCTTTTTCAAGTCTCCACATAATTCCACCGTTTTGATGGCAGTATCCAGTTGCTCCTGTAATAGAATAAGATTTAATTTCAGATGTATAAACTACCATATTCGATTTATCCATCTTTCGTATAATAAGTATTGACGGGTTAGTAGCATCCACATAATAAGCATAGATTATCTCACTAGCTTGTTTAATCGCCATTGGACTTTTTTGATACCGAGATTTATATGTTATTTCTATTTCCATTCTATATTCTTTATTCATAGTTTTTCTCCGTTTTTGTATTTAGCTTAGGTGTCCAGCTTCTATTAATAGGATTAAATATCCCTCCTGTAATAAAATACGACTCAAGTTCCTTTGTATACACTATCAGAACAGATTCATCAATAAGTTGTATAAATAAAATGGTAGCATCATTTACATAAACATTTTTAGCGTGAATTGAATTTTTACGACGATAATCATTTTGGTACCGAAGTTTATATGTTAACAGTATTTCCATTTCACACTCCACTATTTCAATTAAAGAATCTCTTCCAGTTTCGTTAATTAAGTCATCATTCATACTATTTCTCCTTTTTCTTAATAGCTTTTTCAACTATCTTCACTGCATCTGGATTATCTTTTAGATACTGGCGAACCTTGCCAATTCCATGTCCAATTTTCGTTTCTCCTAAAGCAAACCACGAACCCGATTTGATTATAATACCAACTCGGATTCCTTCCTCAATTAAAATCTCAGATTTAGAGATTCCTTCCCCATAAATCAATGGACATTCAACAACTTTAAATGGGGGTGCCAATTTATTTTTTACAATTTTGAATCGAATATTTTTACCAATAATATCTTTCTCCCCACCAGCCCCAATTATTTTCCCAAAACCTGAACATTCAATTCTCACTGATGAATAGAATTTAAGAGCAAAGCCTCCAGACGTTACCATTGGGTTACCATAAACAATTCCTATCTTAGATCTAATTTGATTAATAAATACAGCCGCAACGTTTCTATCTGAAATGATTCCGGTTAATTTTCTCATAGCTTGGGACATCAATCTTGCCACCAGCCCCATATGACTATCTCCAAAATCACCTTCTAATTCTGCAATAGGAACAAACGCGGCAACAGAATCTATTACTATCATTCCAACGTTTCCACTAGCAACTAATATCTCCACAATTGCCAACGCTTCTTCAGCTGAGCTTGGTTGAGAAACTAATAACGCCTCTGTATCAACTCCTAAATTTTTAGCATATACTAAATCAAGAGCATGTTCAACATCTATAAAAGCTACGGTTTCTCCTCGCTTCTGAGCCTCACTTATAGAATGTAAAGCTAAGGTTGTTTTACTAGACATTTCAGCTCCGTATATTTCAGTGATTCGACCTTTTGGAATTCCTCCGCATCCCAACGCCCTATCTAGAGGAATTATCCCAGTAGGAATCACATCAATCTTTGGAATCGGAGCATTCCCCATTTGAAGAATCGATCCTTCGCCGTATTGCTTATTAATTATGGCCAGCGTTGCTTCTATGGACATGTTTTTAACTTTTGCCATTAACATCCTCCCTTCCTTTATTTTCCTCTAATAATCGTTTTAATGCGGTGATTCCCCCTTGCACCTCTCGATATTGATATTCGAGATTTTTAACGCTAGCAAGATGGAAATCATATAACTTTTGAGTTTCATCTGCCCGTTGAATTGCTCCAGCTAATAAATCAATAACTTCCTTTTTATCTATTGTTGCTTTCATAGTTCCTCCTGTTTTTTCCTCCTCCATTCTCCTGACAAGATCGCAAGTTCCTGTATCTGCTTTTTTTGATTCTTTAATTTTTTTCATAATATCTCCTTGTTTTAGCGTTGCATGCAATAGAGCTATCAGCCACTCATTTTATTCGAGTGGCAAAGTCTGCTCGTTACACTTTTATTTAAAATTGTTACACTTTATGCCTTTGTCCTCCAGTCTATTTTTAGCTTTTGTGAAGCAAGTCTCTATAAAAGAAATGAAACATTTCATATCTGTAAACCTATCGTTGTTGCGTATATCATTCTTAGTAATTGAATAACTGCCATCATGCTCTATGCGGAAATTATCTGTATAAAATCCTGTAACAGATAATCCACCAACAGTTACAGTATTGTCTGAAACATATTTAACCTCTTCTATAAGTATTTTATAACTAGCAGCAGGGCTGTATATCTTACCTATCAAGTGATTATATATACTTTCTTCAGCATCTTCCAACTCTTGATCTAAGTTTTTCAACATCTCTCTTTTTAATCCTATTTCAGATTTTATTTTTTCAATATTCCTCATTCGTAATATTTCCTTCTTGTAGATTTATTTCTGCTTTGATTATAGCACAAAGTCTATCGACAGCATCCCCATCTAAAGGTTCATCTAATGACCCATTTTTATACTCGTCTATAATCGGAATCAGTTGATCAATCCAACTCTTCATTATTCACCTCCAATTGTAAATGGCAAAATACTTTTAGGTTTGAATATTAATTCATATCGATATTTTGATACTTCGGAATATTCTATTTGTTCAACCATATAAGTTACGTTATCACTTAACCCCAAATAATGTTTTTTGAATGTACCTGGTCCAGTTTTTACCATAACTTCTAATTGATTATCAATATTGTCTTTTTTAATTGAGCAATTTGCTATAAGCTCGAACATATACGTATCTGTTATCGAATTGTAAAACACTATTCTTCGCATGACTCGAAATTGATCCGCTTCCTTATTTAAATTATATGAAGCTATATTTGCATCTCTAGTACAACTAACTAATCCTACTAATATAATTAATAATATCACTATTTTTTTCATAATAAATCTCCTTTTTTTTGTTTCTCAATATTAGTTCTCAATTGATCGGCATATTTTGGAATTAATGTCCCGCAAAAACAGCCATTTCTGTTTTTAAATTTGACCCTTACCCCACAACTACATTTGTCATCATCATTTCCATTTTTTCCTCTTTCACATTCTGTACAATCAACGTACAATTGTCCATTTGTATCATAAAAACTTGATACTTTCATATTGTCTCCTCTGTTTTTTTACCAACATAAATATTACTTTCCCACATGGATAATCTAGATTCTCCCATCAGTTCTCCCATTTAATATATGATTTTTCTCCAGCATAATCTCCTAGCTCTATCCTATTTTCATCTAATCCATTAGTAAACCAAAATTCATTGTCAGGGACATAGTCAACCGCACTCGGACCTATATCAAACAACGCCATAGCCCAACGCCCAACGTCTTTCCCTACAACTAAATTTAAAAGTTTTGTATGTGTTATTATATTTACTTTGATAGTAGAGCAAGGTATACTGGATTTTCCCAGTTTACCATATACTTCTTCATACCGATTCAATAATCGATCGTAAATTTTATTTAGCAATTTTATTGAGGCAGCGAATGTACTCTTTTCATTCCTTTCTAATAAATTACCCGGTATTCTCAATATTATCATTTTTCCTCCAATAAATTAGCAATGGGAAGCTTATTCACAAAAAAATTTCCCATCTTTAAAATTATTTTCATGTGCTTTAATATAGTTAATTAACTCATTAATTGTTTCATTCCAAATTGTTTTTCGATAATATTTGGGACGCTCAACGACAAATACCTTTTTCAACTCCTCAAAATTCGTAGCAATATCAATATGATTTTGTAGGTTAAGAAGCGCATCCTTATAATATTTATTGATAGTTCTTCTTCTCGATGTAATCTTCATAACCAAGAGCTTATTAATTTCATTTAAAACGCTAGAGATAACATCACCATCAAGCAATATTTTTAACGACTGTCTCTCATCATTAACATTTTCAGAATTTATTTCATCTTCTTTGATCGTATTCTTTAATCTAATCAACAGATCTCTACTGACTAAAATTTGATCTATTTTCTTCATTTTACCAACCTCCATATGGCAGGAATTCTGTCGTTTTTGGGTGGAATGTAAGCTTTACAATCCCAACTTCTCCGTACCTATTTTTTTCTATTATTAAATATGCTTCACCGTTTCGTTCATGATCCTTTATTTTACCAAAAGGTCTCCATAATAAAGCTACAACAGCCGCCGATTCTTCAATTGCCCCAGAACTCTTAAGGTTCCTCATCGCTGGCATAGGTGTAGATTTAATCTTTGCAGCATCCATGTCTTCAATCGTCTGCGTTTTCCCATCAGTTTCACCATCACGATTTATTTGAGCTAAAATTATGCCCACCAGATTCTTTTTTGAAGCATAGGCACCAAGATTAATCATAACATCTTCTAATTGATAGGACTTCGACTTTATGCTATCTATTTTGATTTTATTAATTAAATCTACACAAATGACATCCACATTAATTTCAGAGGTTCTAATATTTAATTCGTTTATTAGATCCGCCTCAGTTTTTGCAGAAGAACATATATCAAAACTAATTTGATCACTTAATAAATATTCATGTAACCTACTTAACATTGTAACATATTCATCGTCTGGTAGATTAGAAATATCTCTATCGGACAATCCTTCTCTAAACCCTAATATTTTATGCATTGTTTGAACCTTTGACGTTTCATTCGTAAAATAAATTATCTTTAATCCACGCTGAGCCATCCTCCACAATATAGTCAAAATAAACGATGTTTTCCCTACAGAAGTTCTTGCCGCAACAACAGTTATTTCCCCTTTAGGGAAGCGAACCTTTCGATCTATGTCCTTAAACCCTGAGAATACAGAACCTATGTCTCTTTTACTTTCAATATTATCATCTATGTCATTCACTACATCAACAATAATATCATTCATCGATTGGACTCCTTCATGATAATCGAAAAGAGTTGCGTCCTTAATAATTGTTGTTAATTTTGTTTTAATCTCGTCAGGATCCAGTATGTCAATCTCATTGAGGGTAGCATCTAATTCGCGATATATCATTCGTTTGTCATAGAACTCCTTAATAATTTCATAGTGATATAGAATATTAGCATCTGTAAAAACAACATCCGCTACTTCGTTGAGATATATTCTTAACTCTTTGTCTTTCAATTCATTTAACACCGTGATTAAATCCACGGTTATCGCCTTTCCTACTAATGATTTAATTGCATTATATAGTTTTTTATTTCTACTAAAATAGAAAACATCCGGGTTGATTGAATTGCATAACCGGAGAGTTTTTTGATTACCTACTAATAACGCACTAATTACTGCTCCTTCAGCGCTAGCGTCGTGGAGTTTTACGTGATCTGTCCCCATTATCCCTCCACTGCCGCATGCCGAATTTTTCTAAACGTAGAATTTGTAAATTTTAAAACTCGATATTGATCACGCATCCTGTCTCTAGTCCTAGCACTCAACATTGTACTTAACGTTTTTCTACCTATTTTATCTGAATTCCCAAGTAAATTTGTAGTAATGATGTTAACATTTGCGCCTCTTATTGTATCAAAAGAACTATACATTTTTTCTATAATTCCTTCAACATATTCATGAGATTTTACTGTATCAGGACGTTCATTCCCGATGTCATCAAACAACGTAAATCTAGATATAATAGGGTAATATGCATTCTCATTTTTGTTTTTTAATGATCTAAGATATTGTTCATATATTACTCTACTTTCAAAAATTGAAAAATTATTATGGACTACCATTCCAGTTTGTGTAGAATGAGGAAAGTACCTACGAAGATTATTCATAATTATCTTCCCCAAATGTGATTTACCAACGCCTGCATTTCCCATTAATATTAAATTAAAATCGAATGTAGGAAAAATATCTTTTACTACTTTAATACAATTTGGATTCTCAATTCTATAGTCTTTTGGAAATAATAACACAGGTTCTTTCTTCAAAAAGGCTAAATGATCCTCTAATCGCTCCAAATTCTTATCTAGCTGGATTATTTTTGATTTTGTGGGTGAATACTTATATTCTTCTTTTAACGTCTCTACTAGAAGATTTAGCCTCTCCATTTCGGGAGACTTAATTACTTGATCGTAATATTTTCTCCCCTTCATATTAAAAATCTATACCTATTTCGTTTCCATCACTATTGTATTCTATATACATATCATATCCGCCTCGTTGTTCTATATCTTGTTTTTCGTTTGAATTTTCAGCTTTCCAGTTTGGATCCCCATATCTTTTCCACTTGGCTCCGTTGTCTTGATATTCAGAGCAGATAAGATTTGTACCCTTAAAAAGTTTCTGTCCAAAAAACTCATCAAAATTTCTAACCTTTACTGGATATTCGGTATCCTTGGTCAATTCACAGACAATAGAAAATCTATCTATCAATATTTTACACTCATCCTCGGTTAACTTTAACCAATTAATAGCTCGCTTCAATGCTTCTCGCATCGGTTTAGTTTTTTTCTTATGTTTAGTTAAGTTTGGTTTGGATAAATAATGAGAGAAAATAATATCAAATAACAACATATGTTTATTGTTCTTATTAATACTTGTATTATTATCTTTTATTGTAATATTATCTCCGGCGTTTTCGTCATTCGTCAAAAGGCGTTTCAGTCGTTCGTCCGAAAGGCATTTCTGTCGTTCGCTAGAAGACAATCTCATTAATGTTATTTTCCTTGAAATAATTTCAGCTCCTCTTCGGGTATATTCAACATTAAGATATCCATATTTTTTAAGTTTAGAAATTCTCCTTGATACTGTATCAATATGAATATCAAACTCCTCTGCTAAATATTCATTGCTAGCGAAACAATAACCTTTTGCCGCAGAGAGACTTGAGATTATTTGAAGTAATCCTAGTTCATTTTTAATCCTTTTATCTTTAGCACTGGTATTGAAACACAATGAATATCCTCTGTTTAATTCTTTACCTTTTTCGTCAGACATTATTCTCTCCTTTGTCATTAGTTAATGCAATTGTAAAATTTATAATTTGATTGCTTTTATCTCACTCAAATCCAACTCTTTAGACACTATATTATATATTTTTTCTATAAGCTTATTATTTACGGTTATTCTTTTCATTTTATCTCCTTTTTAATAAAAAGAATTATAATTATATCCTGATTCCTTTATACATAATCTTTTTATTAAAGTAATTTTTATATAATCTGTGATTCTTGTGTCATCACAACATTCTTGAATTGCCTTTTTGGCAGACTGGTTCGTTATCCGATATTTAATACTTCTTCCAAAATACTCGTCAGTAAATTTATTTAATTCATCATATGTTAACCAAATAGTCCATCCATCTAAATCTTGTATTTTTGAATTTTTATATAATGTTTGTCTTTTCTCCTGCCTGTTCATTTCTAAACTCCTTCATTTATGTTATAAAAAGTAAACACAACATCCATCTATATCAAGAAGAAACGATATCTTTTTTAATATATAGTTGTTTATAATTATACATAGATATACCATTAATCATTATATTTTCGTCTCTTTGGTTTATATTGTATACTCCACCCCCAATAAGCGTTTTCCACCCACAGTATTCATAGTCACTTATGTTTCTTGTTTTACTTAATTACTTAAACAAGAACGATCGGTATCTATGGGTTTGTATTGTAAATAAACATCATAGATTTCGTTATTCCAAAGTATCTTATCATTAATCGCTTCATTAAATTTCGTATCTGTTTTTTTACATAGCTGTTTTGCTACTGTCATTTGTTTTTGGTTCATTGCAGGATACATAGTTTATTTCTCCTTAACAGTCCACTTAGTCCAGATATTAACAGATTTTAAGTTGAGTTGGTCCCTCTGTTCCTTTGGTAAAACAGAGTTAACTATATCAAATAACGTCATTGACAACATATCCTCCGTGGCCTCAAAAATAATTTGAGGCTCCACGTAGTTAAAGATATGCGGTGATTTAAATTGAGTGATTATACACATTATTTAATTATCCATTTAGCGCGAATAGTCGCTTCCTTGAATGGGATCGGTTCCAAATTGACCATTGGATTTATAGGTTTAAGTACTTCTCTTAGGGTCATATCTAAATCCTTTTCCGTAACTTTAACACTAGTAGACATTAATTGTTCTTTCTTTTCTATAGTAGCTCTAACTACATCTGCCATGTCAGCTAAATATTTACTTGTAATTGTTTGAGGATTTTGAGGTTTTACCAGGGTATGAGCATCCTTGTCCCAATCATTATGTAAATAATTGAAAGCACCCCAGTTTTTAATGTAATTATCCCATGGGCTAGGTGAGTAAATATACTTAATCTCTTCAATTTTAGGTGTAGAAATATTAAAGAAACCAGCATTGTGATATATACAATTATTAATAGCAACTAATTCTGCTAGTATTCTCATTTTACGTTCATTTTTTAACCTGGCAAACTCACAAGGTAACAACAATTCAGTATAATAAATTAATTCATCATGTACCGTGGCCGTAATCCTGCAGAATAAATAGGAATTTTTATTTTCTATTATATCATTTAATAATACTTTTCTAGCAAGTTTTGTTCCAACTTGAAAATACTTGGTTATTGACGTATGCTCATTATGTATTTCAACGTACATACTAGCTCTCCATAGGAACAAAGCTAACGATGTCGGTTGCTTGAATGCTCACTTTGTATCGATTCTGGTTCTCAGCATTTTTCCATTTCTCTTGGACCAATTTACCCTGTATTGCTATAAGCCCTCCCTTGCGTAGCCTGTTTTTATAATACTTTATTTGTCCACCTTTTACAAAAATTTTACATGGGAAATAATGGGCTTCATCAGTCCATTCTCCATTCTTTTTTATTGGAGAATTGTGGGCAATGTCGAAAATTATAATGCCACTGTCTTGTTCTCCATTAAAATATTTAATTTCTGGGTCGTCGGTCAGTCTTCCTTCTATCGAAATTGTGTTCATTTTTTCCTCCTATCTTTTTATGAGTCAACGAGTTATATATTTCTCGCTGACTAGGTTTTGTCATAAAACAACTACGTTTATTATTTGTCAAGATTATTTATCATGTTCTCCGCCATCTACCTTATAAAAAGGAACACATTGTTCCCAAGAAATCAACAACTCCGAAGATTCAGAGGTGAGTTTAGTTTTTCCTGAGTCATAGCACCGAAAACATCCACAAAGTAAACCCCATAGATATCTTTTCTCCTTATTGTTGCTATCTCTATTGTTTACAACCACAGGAACTCCATCTGGATATTTTGTTAATAACTGATTCCAGTTTACTTTGCTTTCCGTTCCGCAAGGCTTTCCACCTCCGAAACTATAATCTTTAAGAAATACTTCGTAGTAAATCCAGTCTCCACCAATATTTATCTGGTTTCTACTTGCGCCAACTACTAAATGGTCGCTATTTGACGTGACATGTGTAACTGTTGATCCAAGAAGAGCCCTCCCAGATTCGAACGTAAATGGTATATACTTTTTATTCATGTTATTCTCCTTTTGTCATTAATATTTTAAACATTAACGTCTTCTGCCCAATAAGCTATTCGCTCGTTTAGATTAGCTTTTCTCGCTGTCAATAATGCTATAATAGGGGCGATCGCCGCATTTCCCTTTTTAGTCTCATCAACAAACTCGGCTCCTATTGATACAGACACCTCGCCTGATCCAGGTATTGGGTATATGCTTATATATCGGGGGGCACTATGTACGCTTGATTTATATACAAGGAGTAAATAGTCACTTTCGGTTACTTTTCCTAAGATTGATATAATGGTATCTATTGCGTCAATTCCTTTCTCGCACTTAGATACATCTCTTTCGTCTTCTTTTGGGATAATTTCATTATACTTATATACTCCCGCGATGTCAATATTCCGCTGTT
>Ga0307990_1003820_pt1 | contig 11308 bp, 5 predicted proteins | sample EllFjometagen129_FD_203168 | JGI IMG/M metagenome (GOLD analysis project Ga0307990, IMG submission 203168) | Marine microbial communities from Ellis Fjord, Antarctic Ocean - #129 | ecosystem: Environmental > Aquatic > Marine > Unclassified | place: Southern Ocean | collected 2014-10-08
TATTGCTCTCGGATACGATAAGTTCCGTCAAGAACTGCAAGCTCTGCCGGAAGTCGAGAATATCACGCGCTCTTCGGATATTCCCACCAATACAATTCACCTTTGGAGTGATTTTAATTGGGAAGGGATAACGGAAGGCAAAAACTATATGATAAATGTATTTACCATTGATGACCGTTATTTGAATACAATGAAATTCAATATTTTACAGGGAAGAGCATTTTCTCCGGAATTTGCTGATTCTAGTAATTATATTTTGAATGAAACTGCAGTTGCATACACCGGAATCGAGGATCCTTTGGGAAAACGATTCTCTCTGAATGATATTCAAGGTACTATCGTTGGGATTGTGAAAGATTTTAATTATAAATCCATACGAATCAATGTAGAGCCGCTGGTGATCAGGCAGGGAGAATATTTGAATTTTATGATCGTCAGACTTAGTTCTTCTAACATCACTCAGGCCATCAAGAAGCTGAAATCTATTTGGAATAAGAATTATCCTGATCTACCTTTTGAACTGCATTTTCTGGATGCTGAATTTGAAAAGCTTTATGAATCCGAATTGAGAACAGGAAAGGTGTTTGATTATTTCACAATTTTAGCAATTCTCATTTCTTGTCTGGGATTATTTGGATTGGCATCATTCACTGCTGAAAAGCGCACAAAAGAGATTGGAGTGCGAAAGGTGATGGGAGCCTCAGTCAGTCAAATTGTAGGATTATTGTCATTCGAATACCTGAAATGGGTAGTGATTGCCAACGTGATTGCTTGGCCTATTGCCTGGTTTGTGATGAACAAATGGCTGCAAAATTTTGCCTACAAAATTCAGATCAATCTGTTGTATTTCCTACTGGCAGGAATTGCAGCTTGTGCAATTGCTATTATCACAGTAAGTTTCCAAACCATCAAAGCAGCTAATTCAAATCCTATCGAATGTTTAAAATATGAATAGAGGTCTATATGTTAAAAAATTATCTTAAAATTGCGTTCCGAAACATTGTGCGTCAGAAAGCATACTCTATCATAAATATACTTGGATTGACTATAGGTATTACCGCTTGTCTTCTTATAATGCTTTTTATCAGGTACGAATATTCCTTTGAAAACACTCATACTAAAGCAGACAGAATATACCGCGTACTCACAATAGACAGTGCACTTGGCACCAATAAGCAGCGCGTGGGCATCACAATGCCGCCACTCGGTCCGACTATGAAAGAGAATATTCCTGAAGTTGAAGATGCACTCAGAATACTAGGCGGAAGACAATCTCTCTTGCAATTTAAAAACGAGGTCGGCATCTATAGCGAGAGTGCACGCGCCGTTAGTGATAATTTTTTCAAATTCTTTGATTTCCCTCTACTTACAGGTAACAGAGAAACTGCTCTGGTTGAGCCCTACTCAATCGTATTAACCAGGGCACTTGCAGATAAAATTTTTAAAGATCAACCAGCTATAGATCAAATGCTCAGTGCAGGCGGAAATTTCGACCTGAAAGTGACCGGCGTGATGGAAGATCTTCCCGATAACTCACATTTTGATTTTGATGCACTTGTATCGTTATCAACATTTGAATCAATTGCCAGAGCGAACGTGCCGGAAGGTTCGAACCAACCGATATGGCTTGAAAGCTGGGGATTGGTTGCCATGCCCACCTATATGCTGCTGAAAGAAGGAGCGTCGGTAGAAGGTCTGGAAGAAAGACTCACCACCTTGTGCAGAGAGAATAATGTCAGCGAGAATTTTGATATTACGCTCCAGCCGCTTAAAGATGTTCACCTGTATTCGACCGACGTCATCTTTGACCCAATTGGTAATAAAGGAGATATCAAAAACATCTTCATCTTTTCCGCAATAGTCTTTTTGATCCTTCTTATTGCTGCAGTAAATTATATGAATCTTTCAACTGCGCGCAGCATTCAACGAGCAAAGGAAGTAGGCATGCGCAAAGTTGTCGGTTCCAGCATGTCTCAACTCCGCTTTCAATTCATAGGCGAATCCCTCTTTATCTCATTCATTGCTATCATACTTTCTATTCCACTTGTTGATATTCTTGTTCCTTTTCTGAACAACATTGCCGGCACCTCTATAAGTTTTGGTTTTGGCGACCTTAAAACATTAGTCCTCCCCCTGCTTGCAATTTGGATATTCATTGGAATCGTTGCAGGATTATATCCAGCATTTATTCTGTCAAAATTCAAACCTGTGACCATTCTCAAGGGTTCATTCCAAAAGAGCAAAGGTGGCATACTGCTTCGAAAAATACTTGTTATCTTTCAGTTTACTCTTTCAATTGCTTTGATAGGACTAAGTATCATTATCCAGCAGCAAATGCATTTTATTCAAAAAAAGGACCTTGGATACAACAAAGATCAGCTTATATATTTTAGCATGAGTGATCAGACATTGGCTGGTGGTATTGACACATTCCAGGAGAAATTAACAGAACACACTGGAATCGAAGGTGTTGCTCGTACATCGAACCTGCCGGGAAGAACCTTTGGCAGAACAGGAGTTACCCCGGAAGGAACATCTGCTGATGACATTTATATTTGGCGAAATTTCTCGATCAGTCCTGCATTTATACCAACAATGGATATGAAGATCGCTGAAGGAAGAAATTTTGATATCGAAATAGATTCTGATAATGACGGTATTGTACTCATTAATCAAACGGCAGCCAGGCAGCTTGGATGGGAAACCCCAATCGGAAAAAGGATCTTTCTTGAAGGTAATGACAGTCTGGGCTCTGAAGTAATAGGCGTGGTGAAAGATTTCCATGCTGATGGTTTGCAACAGCCTATTGAACCTATCATCATCTTCAAACTGCCCGAAGGAACAGGGCGTACCTTAGTCGCCCGAATAAAAAAAGGGCAACTCCCCCACACAATGGATTTTATTGAAGACACTTGGAAAGAGCTCTACCCTGACCACCCATTCGATTACAATTTTTTGGATGAATTATTCGACAACCTCTACAGGCAAGACATCCGGACAGGCAAAGTGGTCAATATCTTCTCTGCTTTTGCAATATTTATTGCCTGCCTCGGACTCTTCGGACTTGCAAGCTTCTCCACATCCCAGCGCCTTAAAGAAATCGGTATCAGGCGGGTCATGGGCGCGAGTTCATTAAATATTACGAAACTGCTCGTATCAAACTTCCTTAAGTGGGTTGCACTGGCAAACATTATTGCGCTCCCGCTAGCGCGGCTGGCCTCGAAAAAATGGCTACAAGGTTTTGCCTACAAAATTAACTTGAATGTAGTAACATTCATCCTGGCAGCGCTTATCTCTATTTTCGCTGCCATCATTACAGTGAGTTTTCAGAGTATCAAAGCATCACATTCCAATCCTGTAGATGCGATTAAATATGAATAAGGAGCATTACTATGTTTAAAAATTATTTTATAGTTGCACTGAGAAATATCAAAAGAAGTAAGGTATTCTCAATTATAAATATCTGCGGATTGGCGATCGGACTCGCGGTCAGTTCTATGATACTCATGTATGTTGTGAACGAACTTACTTATGATAGATTTCATGAGAATCAGGAAAATATCTATCGCGTAACTGCTATCCTTGAAGCACAGGGAAACAAACTTACAGGTCCTATAACCATGGCTCCCCTCGCACCAAAGCTCAACGCAGAATACCCGGACGTGAAACATGCAGCTCGCATGAGTTCACAAAATAGACCAGTTGTTGAATATGAAGACAAACAACTCTATCAAAATAATGTCTATTATGTAGATCCTCAATTTTTCGATATTTTTACAATAAAATTCTTAAAAGGTGATCCGGAAAAAAGTCTGGAGGATCCTTTTTCGCTCGTACTCACCCAGGAAACTGCAGAAAAGTATTTTGGTGATGATAACCCTATCGGGAAAGTACTCACTTTTAATAGTAGTAATGAATACACTGTAACCGGCATAGTTGAAAAGATGCCGTCAAACTCCCATCTGTCCTTTGAAATGCTCGGTTCTTTTTCCACATTATATTCTCTTAACGGTCCAGAAATGATGGAGATCTGGTTGATGAACTCGTACACAACCTACGTTGAACTACAAGATGGTGTAACAAAAGAACAATTCGAACCCAAACTTCGAGAGATCATTAAAGAGAATGTCGAAACGCATCCCATTGCAATTCAATATGGATTTAAGGGTGACCTCAAGCTACAGCCGCTTAAAGACATTCATCTTCGTTCTCATTTTACCTTTGATGACGATAACAGCTGTGATACTGCTTTCATTTATATTTATTCTGCAGTTGCCCTATTTATTCTTCTTATCGCATGCATAAATTTTATGAATCTCTCAACTGCGCGATCCGCATCCAGAGCACGAGAAGTCGGCATGAGAAAAGTGATCGGAGCAGAACGTGGAAAGCTCGTTCGGCAATTTCTCGGAGAATCTGTGCTCATGAGTTTTCTTGGATTGCTCATTGCTCTTGCACTTATCGAATTTTTACTCCCTGTATTTGGCAAACTCGTAAATATATCGTTAACATATAATATATTCAAAAACTGGCAAATATCTCTCGGACTTCTCGGTATCAGTGTGATAGTCGGATTGATAGCAGGCATCTATCCCGCCTTTTTCCTCTCATCATTCAAGCCGGTAAAAGTATTGAAAGGAACTCTTAAAGCAGGCTCCGGAAGTAAAATCTTTCGGGATGTGCTTGTTGTATTTCAGTTTGTAATATCCATCGCACTCATTATCTGCACACTTACAATGCTCAATCAGCTTTCCTATATGAGAAATAAGCCTCTCGGTTTTGATAAAGATCAGGTTCTAATTGTTCCTTTGCGTGGGAGTGAAATTCAGTCCAATATGGAAGTTTTCAAATCACAAGTCCTCGCCCTTGAGAATGTCAAATCTGCAAGTCTCGCATCTAATTACCCTGGCGATCATAGTACTTCGGAGTTCCTTTTTAGTTTTGAGGGTTCAAAAGATGAAAAACCTCAAGTAATGAAAATTGAAGAGGTTGATTATGATTATTTCAACACTCTTGGGATCACATTTGCTCAGGGAAGAAATTTTTCTGAGAATATGCAAACCGACAATCAAGCATTTATCATAAATGAAGCACTCGCAAACAAATTAGGCTGGGATGATGCTATAGGCAAAGAGGTTTACTGGACAGATGTTGAAAATCCAGATGCCCCTCTTGATGAAAATACAATGGTTGAGAAAACATTTAAAGTTATTGGGGTGATCAAGGATTATCATTTTGAACCACTTCGCAATATGATCCGACCGGTTCTTATCCGCCTGCAAGACACTCAGGTCAACGAACTCGTCGTTAAGATCAGCCCTAAGGATATCTCAAAGACCATAACCTCTATCAAAGAGGAATGGAACGGACTTTCTCCAAACCGACCTTTTAACTATCACTTCCTCGATGACAGACTCGCAGAGCAATACATCAATGAACAGCGACAATCTCAGACAATTATTTATCTTACAATAATTGCGATATTCATTGCCTGTCTTGGATCATTCGGACTCTCAACATTCATAGCCGAACAACGAAGGAAGGAGATTGGAATCAGAAAAGTACTCGGTGCATCGATAAGAAGTATTTCGGTAAAACTCTCCAGAGAGCTTACGCAATGGATCGTCATTGCAAATGTGATCGCATGGCCTGTTGCTTACTTTGTCATGAAGAACTGGCTGCAGAGCTTTGCCTATAAAGCTCCAATACATTTTGGGATTTTTATAATATCGGGTCTTGCCGCCATACTGATCGCACTGCTTACCATAAGTTATCATACACTGAAAGCAGCAAATACTAATCCCGCTGATGTTATAAAATACGAATAGGAAAAAATCAATGTTTAGAAACTATCTCAAAACAGCACTCAGAAACATTGCACGATACAAGGTATATTCTCTCATCAATATTCTTGGTCTCGCTGTGGGCATTGCTTGTGCGGTCATGATATTTGTTATCACCCAGGAAGAAGTAAGGTTCAATACTCATAATGAGAAGGCAGATCAAATATTTCGTATCAATAAAGTCTATTCAATGGGGGGAGAGACAAGCGTTAATTTATCAACTCCCTATCCCCTTGAAAACGTAGTTAGGGAAAATTTTCCCGAGGTGCTTGATGCAACTCATGTAATAAGAACATCAACTATAATTAAATACGAAGATAAAGTTATTCGTGAAAGAGAAGTGTATAGAGTATCACCTTCCCTATTCGATATGTTCACCATCAATATTATTGAGGGTGACAAAATTCAGCCAGTGAAGAATCTCAATTCCATAGCACTTTCGCAATCTGCTTCAAGAAAATACTTTGGAGATGAATCCCCTATTGGGAAAGTGTTGACCCTTAATAACTCAAATGAGATGCAGGTCACCGCTGTATATGAAGATATCCCGGTTCTTTCGGACTATTCATTCGACTTTATTGTTCATCTTGATACTGCTGCAGAGGAAGAAGATTATAATGATTGGTTCTCACACTGGATGGAAACCTTCATCCTGGTCGCACCAAACACAGACATTACAGCACTCGAAGCAAAGATCGATCAACTTATGAAGGATAATCTTGGGGATCAATCCGGTGCTCGTTTACAGTCTCTTCGGGACATTCATCTCTATTCTGTTGAGGGGAATCCGACTGCGCAAAAATATATTTATATTTTCGTGAGCATCGCAATACTTATCCTCATCATCGCATGCATTAACTTTATGAACCTTGCCACTGCTCAGGCATCCAAAAGAGCCCGGGAAGTTGGTGTTCGTAAGATATCAGGTGCAAAGAAATGGTCTCTCATTCTTCAATTTATTGGAGAATCAATGATCTACACCTTTATTGCATGCTTGTTATCATTTGTACTTATAGAAATTTCACTTCCATTATTCAATCAGATAGTTGGGAGGAATATTACATTTCATGTGCTTAGTTCCCGCATCATTGGTATATATAGCATCATTCTAATTGCAGTTGGAATTATTTCAGGCAGCTATCCTGCCTTTGCACTCTCGTCCTTTGCTCCAACTAAAATATTCAAATCGGGAATCGCTTCCTTTATCAAAGGATTCTCTCTTCGCACAGTGATCGTCGTGATACAATTCACCCTTGCAGTTGCTTTGATCATTGGCACTGGTATCATCTATTCACAGCTTCATTATATGAAAAACAAGGATCTCGGATTTAATAAAGACAATATTCTCTACGTGCGTTTGAATCAGCAACTCGAGGATAATTTCGAGGTATTCAGGAATTCCTGTTTGCAGATATCAGGTATTTCGCATATCTCCAGAGTGTCAAACATACCAACCGAAGTGTGGAATATCATGAGGGGAATCTCATGGGAGGGCAATCAAACAGATGAAGGTTCTGCATTTGCCTTTCTTTCAGCAGACATGAACATTATCGAAACCTTAGATTTGAAGATCGTCAAAGGCAGAAACTTTTCTGAAGAAATGGAAACAGATAATAATTCGGTGTTGATCAATGAATCAGCAGTCAAGTTAATGAATGAAGAGGATCCGCTTGGCAAGAAGTTCGGTGATGACGGCTGGTCGATTATTGGTGTAGTCAACGATTTCAATTCACTTCCACTTACATATGAAAAAGAGCCACTCATCATAGTGAACATTCCAGAATATTTTTATTTTGCTCTTTTGAAATTATCAGACGTTGATGTTCATACTGCCATTGATAATATCAAAAAAGTGTGGAATGACGTATGTCCTGATTTTCCGTTTGAATATCGATTCCTTGATGACACATTCCAATCTACCTATGAAGCTGAGGTAAAAGCAGGAATACTTTTCCGTATATTTGCAGGATTGGGTATCTTTATTGCATGTTTGGGACTATTCGGACTTGCTTCATTTCTTGCAGAGCAGAAAAAGCTTGAAATTGGGATTCGAAAGGTGATGGGCTCGACGAACAGTAGTATTATCTGGCTGCTCTCCCGTCAGTTTGTGCTTTGGGTCATCATTGCGAATATCATTGCCTGGCCGCTTGCATGGTATTTCATGAGTAAATGGCTGCAGGGATTTGCTTATCGAACTTCGATCAATCCATTTATTTTCCTTCTTGCGGGAGTGCTTTCTATTACTATTGCTATACTCACAATAAGTGTAAAAACCCTGAAAGCAGCACAAACCAATCCCACTGAAATAATGAAATATGAATAGGAATTCGAATGATCAAACAAAACTTTCGACAAGCAATCAGAATAGTTTTGCCAATAAAGTATCCATAAATCCAACAATATTCATTTTTGTATGTATAGTAGCTTCTTTCGTCAGTTTTCTTACCGCTGCTTACCATACAATAAAAATGGCAAATACGATTTCACCTTCGGGTGTAAATTTTACTACAAAGGCATCTGCCTCGCCCTTTAATTCCGTTTGAAATGCTCCTTCTGTGGCATGAAAATTTTTATCTCTGGTATTTCCTGAAATATAAGTATAACCTTCGCTATCGGTATAAATATCGAAACCTGATGCAAATCTATCGGTGTGTGAAAGATAGGTAGAAAAACCAAGCGTATAGGCATTTTCTAAAATTTGTTCGTTCGTTTGAGAATTTAGAAGCCCCTGACATAAAAGAATTCCCATTAAAATAAAACTAACTTTTCTAAACATAACTACTCCTATATTATTTTTTTGTTTACTGCTCAAATCGATATTCGATAAAATATTCATCTTCGTACTATCGATTTCAGCATTATTACTGCATTTTTTATGCCAAAGATTTATTGTTCTATTTCCCAGTAAGTTAGGTATTCGCAACTTCAAAAAAGTTGTTCACAAGCGATCAGTTTTATGATCGCATCTGAACACATTAGAATAATTCATCTGGCACCCAAAATTATGTGAATTATAGCGCTGTAAAATTACCCTTTCCCATTGTTTATATATAAAATATCAGGATTTTAGCTGTTATTCACAAAACATCCCCAGCTGTTTTTTTGGATTGGGTGCCGGAGAAAACCATCCGGGATTACACCATCCGGGCTACGATTTCCCCGACGAATTGATAGACATTGGTAACGAGCTGTTTCTTACCATATTGCAGAAAATGCATTAAAAAAAGACGGCACCAAGGTACCGCCATCGAGAAAGAAATATTTCCCCCGACACTTTCGTATCGGGGCAATATTTTTTATTTCATCAAGATCATTCGGCGGGTTTGGCAAAATGATCCGATATGCACCGTGTAAAAATAGATGCCTGAAGCCACAGTCTGGCTTTCGTTGTTGGTACCATTCCACTCGTAGGAATGTGTGCCTGCATCCAGATTTTCCCGAACCAGAGTCTTCACTTTCTGACCGCGCATGTTAAATACATCCACCGAAACAGGAGCCGATTTTTTGATTTGCAACTGGATAGTTGTGGATGGATTGAAGGGATTTGGGAAATTTCCCAAGAGCGCTGTGGTGGTAGGCAGAGGAGTCGTCCCGGCAGCTGTAACCTCTATTGTTACACTGTTTGATGGGGTCGATTCAAAATCTCCATAGGCAGAAGTGAGATAGTATTGATGGATGCCTGTAGGAGGTGTGGGGTCGGTATAGCTGAGAGCTTGGGATGGAATTTCACATAGAAATGCGCTGTTTCGGTAGAGATTGTAGTGCGTGAAGCTGCGATCGTAGCACGTATGGGTAGCTTGGGGGAGAAGTGCAGGGGTTTGGCCGGATTGAGGAATGTCTGGATTTGCCAGAGCAATGGGTTGCAACGGAGCTGCATCGCATCGCTGAGGATCTACTACAAATCCCCGAATATTCCAATTGAGTTCCCAGCCAAAATACTGGGATGTGCTCACCCAATTGCCACCATAAAGCAGCATGTCGCCTTTGTAGGGAATTGCTGGTCCGTCATCGCATCCAGCCGGGAAAATCTCGCCGGTGTTTATCACGCGATAGCCTATCCACAGTTCTTGCTGGGCATCAATGGCTACCGGAGCGGCGAAGGTTACTTCGTTCAGGCTGTTTGCCTGAAGATCTGTAACCGGCTGATCAACGATAAGGTTTCCTGCATAAAACTGCGAACCCCCCGTCCAGACACGGGCATAAATCTCGCAGCCTGCATCGGCCAGCCAAAAGGTCATTTGGGTAAGGTATTGTCCATCGTAAGATGCCAGGTCTGAGCTGTCAAAACGGGCGGCAACGTCAAATATTACGATAGAAGCGCCTCCAACGCTGTTGGCATTTGTGCCGTCATCCCAATAGAGCCACTCTCCCTGGCTTGCAGGAGCATCCCAGGTAAGGTCAACCCCGGCGGGAGTGGTGGCTGCATCCAGATTGAGAGGAGGAAAGAGAATGGGCGCGGGAATGAATATGTCTGCGGTGTTTGATGATCCGGATTCCCCATCTGTGTACACAGCGGTGGTGTGATAGGTGTAGGTTTCGTTCATGGCGGTGGTGGTGTCCACAAAGGTAAGGACATCGATGGTGCTTGTGTTTATCTGCATTCCGTCGCGATAGACGTTGTAGCCCATCAAATCTCGGGTGGGGAGTTGTACGTCTATTCCTGCGCGAATCATCAGGTCGCGGTCATCCAGGTTGAACCATTGTGCGCCGTTGTCATTTGTGGAATAGCTAAAGCCGTCGGGTTGGGTTTCATCGGCGCCGATAGTGAAGGATGTGCCTGCATCCCAGCCGATAGTGATGTAAAACACTGTGCCAGCCGCGATGGGAAGATCCAGGTCATATTGCAGCCATTGGCTTATGCCCTGGGTGTTTTCCACCGGGATGGCTACCGGGGTCATAAGGGGGAAGCTCAGATCAGGAACGCCACCGTTATCGCCCAATACAGAAACCATGATGTTTTGGCTCGCATCGCTTTGGTAGAGCACCTTGATGCGGCGGAGATAGAAGTTTTCGTCATAACTAAAGGCATTGGCCACAAATTCCTGGCCGGTGGCGCTTCCCGTCCAATTGAAGGCTTCGGCGATGCCGTCGTCATAGCTCAGTTCCAAGCCGTTGTTTCCTAGGGGAAGTTCCCATTGTAGCAGGACGTCGCTGAGCCCGGAAACCGCAGCTTGCAGATTGAAGGGAGGGTAATTTCCCAAAATCTGCGGAGTGAGTACAAAATCTACAATTACAGTTTGATTGGGTGTGAGATTGATGTTGTATTGGGTGGCAATCTGGTAGTTTGATGCGGTGGCTGTGACGTTGTATGTTCCTGCCAAAACATCGATAGAGTAGGTGCCGTCGGCGGCTGTTTGAGCAAAATAACTGTCTGCAGTGACGGTGGCGTTTTCCACCGGATCGCCAGCGCTATTGGTTACGGTGCCGGTGATGTGGGCCAGATCAACCAGGGAATTTACAGCATG
>Ga0307990_1003823_pt1 | contig 11293 bp, 9 predicted proteins | sample EllFjometagen129_FD_203168 | JGI IMG/M metagenome (GOLD analysis project Ga0307990, IMG submission 203168) | Marine microbial communities from Ellis Fjord, Antarctic Ocean - #129 | ecosystem: Environmental > Aquatic > Marine > Unclassified | place: Southern Ocean | collected 2014-10-08
CATCGGACACCGGAAGGAGATCACGCAACCCTTCCAGAAACTCCCGCACAGCATGTGCCCCCAGGCGACCCGATTGTGTGCTTGGTATACGGCCTTTAGCGCCTTCTCCGCTGCCTGTTGGGCGGAGAAGCGTGCCCACTCGTAATATGCACCACTAACGTCGTTATCCGCGTGTCCGAGATCGCTCTTTGCCTGTTCGAGCCAGTCCCGCGCTCGCTCGCCCATAAACACCTCCTCCCATGGGCGCTCTCATTCTAAGATTCGTACACCCTGCAGTCAACTGGAAGATGAACCAAACAAAAGGGTTCCTTGCAGTTTCAAGTTAGTAGCTGAAGATACGGTACATAAGAGAGTTCCTCGCGTAAACGTGTAAAGCAGTGATGCGTACAGCTTGTCTGCCAGGTTATCTCGGAATCCGACAAAGGGTTACACTAGACTGCGCTATGCAGGCCGCCTTGGTGCGGGGGTTGTTACCCACTTCAACCGGCGGGGAATCGGTCCAAGTACGTACTTCAGAAACCAAATCCTCCAATTCAGCAATTGCTCAATTACTGGATTCACTGGTTTTGCTGCTTATTCTTTTCTTGCTGAACATTGAGATTTGAGAGCCGAACGCTAAGTGCAACATCTTGACAGAGCAGGGGTGGTAATAGTACAGTAGTACTGCAATGCACAGGAAAAGCCGGTGGTTAGATTTACGGATGTTGCGATGGATCTACGTGATTCTATGTTTCATGCTGCTGGCCCTGTGTGCAGACTCCGCTGCTTGGTCACAGGACATCGAACTGAAGCCGGCTGTAACCTTATCTCTTGCTCATGACATTGCGGGCCTTGCCAAGCAAAAGCTTGATACAACGCTCCCTGTGGACGTCTCCCTCTCGCTTGGGGGCATCATCATCGATCTTGATTGCAGCATGGATGCAGTTTCGAGTGCGACGAGGCTCGATACATTGCCTGCTCTGCATGCCAAAGTTGGATCTCTGCCTGCGAGCGCTCTTAAGGATACGTTGAGCCAGTCCCTCTTTCAGGCGAATGCTGCAATCGATGCAATCAGGAACGCCGGAAGCGAGATCTCAATCAATGCGCTGTACGCCCAGATGAAGATTATCGAGAAAGCGCTCGATGCCAACTTCATCGATCTGGTTGATGATTCCTTGGATCTTCCACCGATGATCAAGGCAAGGCTCCTTCTCATCGCCAAGCCGATTGAGCTACGCTACGACTACTTGAAATACATCGCAAACAAGATCAGGCTCTATGCGCGAGATGAAGTGAAGGATGAATTCGCCGATCTCCTGCGACGGATTGTGCTCGATCTTGCGGATGGTAATTCCATCGCCTATCGCGCGCATCTGGCCGATATCCTGGCGCGTGTGGAAGAATGCCGCGGGACGATGATCAAAGAGGAAGAGGCGGATCGGATCAGGGATAAAGCTGACTTGCTGCTGCGTAAGATCGCCGAGAACGGGACAAACAGGGTGTGTGGCGTTGATATCTCAACCACGATCGCCGATATCGACATCGACGGCGGACTAAGTTGGGACGAAGCTGACTATTGTGCCCCGAGTAAGGATCTACGCACCCATGCGCTAGCGGTTGCGGCAGAGCACGTTGGTGACGGTTGGGGTGTTTCGGTCGACTATCAGCAGGAGTGGCGCGATTACACCGATCTGTTGAAGGACGATGACGATTGGCTGAAGCACAGCCTGGGCGTCTCTGTCTCACGCGATGTCGATCCATGTAGCGCCGACCTCTCCGCTTTGCTTGATCGTGAGTTCTACCCGAACGACATCGATGAAGAGATCGAGCTAGATCGGGTTGTACAGGCGAGCGCCGCAATCGTTAGTCTCCTTGATCGGGTGCTTGCGCTACACCTTGTGGCAACGTTGGAGGCTCGACTGGTCAAGGACCTGGGAGAAGACGGAGCCTTGGGTGCACTTGCCATCGGAGATAGAAACGAAGCGGTCGATTGCCTGGATGACTTCATCGGGCATCTTCTCGATGCTGAGTGGGGCGGTGATGTTGAGCCTGACACCTCGCAGGCGCTGATCGCCACAGCGCGTGGCATCCTCCCTCGTCGGACAATCCGCGACATCGACATCCCGCTGTCTCTTGGGTTCCCATTTCGTGACGGCGATGCGACGCTCGACCTCGAGTGGGAGAGGAAGACATACCCCGCAGACAGCCCACTCAATCACGATACGTCCACCGGCAAGCTGAGCTACACGAAAGACGAATCAGCACTTACACTGAGTGGATATCTCGAGCGTGAGGAGCTCGTCTATCCGAATGCGACAGCGAAGCACCGCTTGCTCCAGGAATGGGAGGGATCGGTCGACAAGGAGATGGCCTGCGGCGATCTTGCGCTGACGCTGTTTCATCAACAGACGACCTACGCGCTTGCGAGCAAGAAGGATCAGTTGATTCACAAGCTCGATCTTGACCTTGGCATTGATATTACGGACCTAAGCGTAGCCTTCCAATGGACGAACAAGGTAACTGTGCACCTTAACGATGCTACCAAGCCGATCGTGCAAGTGACAGACATGGGCCTTGATGCTGACTGGGATGCCGGGGAGGGAACACTGAGCGCATCGTTGAGCGATGATCAGGAATGGAACACTGGCCACACCGACGCGAGCTTGGCAGAAAAAGTCCTTGCCAAAGAAACACGCCAGGCTGAGCTTTCGTGGGATGGCAAGATAACTAACGCTCTGGATCTTACCCTCTCCTTGACGTGGAAGAACTTGACTGACTTCGCGGATCCAATCGTGCAAGTAACCGAGATGGGCCTCGATACCGATTGGGACGTTGCGCAGGGGACATTAAGCGCATCGTTGAGCGATGATCAGGAATGGAACACTGGCCACGCCGACGCGAGCTTGGCAGAAAGAGTCCTTGCCAAAGAAACACGCCAGGCTGAGCTTTCGTGGAATGGCAAGATAACTAACGCTCTGGATCTTACCCTCTCCTTGACGTGGAAGAACTTGACTGACTGGGCAGATCCAAGCAAGAACAGCAGCGACATTACCTTACAGGTCGAGTTTAGCCTTGCGATGTAGAATGCCCAAAAGAAAGGGACAATCCCCTTTTCGCTTGTCTTAATGCCTTATCTCTGCGTCTCAGCGCCTCTGCGGGAGATCATCTTGCCTTTCTAACGACACTATCATCCACCGAGGCACAAGGTTGGGAAATGGATTGGTTGAAGTTCCGAGTCTTCTTCTCCCACAGAGGCGCTGAGACGAAGAGAACAGCGGAAATAGGTAAGGAAAAAGACGTTTGAAACTCAAAAGTTAACGCCTTTCTTGGCGATCTCAGGCCTGCCTGTGCATATCCGCCGCAGGCAGGCCTCCGGTGTTGCACGAACCGCATCCTGTGTAGGGTGCGCAGTCCTGTTCGCTTCTCAAAACAGGCAGACTGCCACGTTCAGCTTTGAGCTTGTGCCACCCCAACGCGGCAGACAAGCTGCAACGAGACAGAAACACCGTTTACGTCAGCGCTTACGTAGCGTCGGAGTTCCCTGTCCGCATCTCAGACAGGCAGCCTCCGACGTTGAGCTTTAGCTTGTGCTACCCCAACGTGGCAGACAAGCTGCGCACGCTACAGAAGCGGCAGGTGTTACACATTGTCGGGCTTGCGTCCGACCGGGCGACGAGCATTCCAGCATCCGCACTTACGAGTACACACACTACGAATAGCAAGACTGTGAAGGGGGTGGAGGCTCTGTTGCCCTTGCCGCTAGCCTGAATTCGTGGTATGTTCCTTGTCAAGGAGGTTTCAATGAAACATGTTCTTGCTGTGATTGCCTTGATTGCTGTTTGTGGTGTCGTTGGTCTTGGCGTGGACATCCATCTCCCAACTGCTGCTCCACTCTCTGGTACAGTGCTCATTGCCGAGTCGTTCTACAAGACCGTCGACGATGAACAGGTTCCACTTCCCGTGGCTGTATGGCAAGGAGTGAACGGCGGCAGGGACACGAGCTGGTTCGACACGCACATCGAGGCCCACCCCGGCGATGTGATTGTGATCGATCCCGGCCAGTACAAGGTTGACATCTGGATTCTCACTCCGGGCATTACGGTCACAACCGACCCTAATGTGGTTGAGATGGCTGACATCTGGGGAACGGTGGAAGTCGATGCCGACGGCGTCGTCCTCGATCGTATCGCTGTCACCGGATCGCGCAAGAATATGTCAAGCGGTCACGGGATCGAAGTCAATCGCGAGCTGCTGGACACCATCACGATCCGAAACTGCTTGGTTGAGGGAAACGAGTGGATGGGGATCCACGTCATCGGCCCGCGAGGTGAGATCGAGACAATGCGGATCGAGAACTGCGTGGTGAAGAACAACAAGAGCTTTGGGATCGAGTGCCAGGGAACGGATAATCTGATTGTCACCGGATGCACGATCACAGGGAATAAGCAGGGAATTCACGTTGGCAGCAACGTTCAGCGCACTGATTTTGAGAACAACATCGTCACCGGAAACAGTGAGGCCGATATCTTCCGTAAGGACTGAAAAGAAGATCGGCCCCTCTTTTCCCCGGCTATGCGTGCTTGCGCGTCGCCTCTCTCTCACGTGCACTGATCAGGTAGTGGACGAAGAAAGCCAGGAGAACACCGACGAACAGGCCAAGCACACCAGCCACAGCAACGGACATCTTACGATTGGGGCCTATCTTGACAATTGAAGAGGTCCCCACTGTCTTGATCACAAGCAGGCCGTTGATGCTGGCATCGCGAAGCATTTCAAGGTGCGATTGTTCTTGAGCGAGCGCTGCATCAAGGTTGGCGACCTTCTGAGCAAGTGCGACGAACAACGGATCGTCCGGACTGTGTGGGCTGATTTCGTCCATCCGCTGAGTGAGAAGCTCCTTCTGTCGATCCAATTGTGTTACTGTGATTTGCACTTTGTCCATGGCCCGAGAGACCACATCAGTCTCCAGTGCCTGCATCTGGTCTTCCACGAATGGAGTTAGCAGTGCCAAAGAATCCGAGAGAGTGCTCGGGGGAGCGGAACCAACAAGGGTTACCTTGATCCGCTCCACTTCCACCTTTGCCTGCAATGATAGGTGTGCGTCGAGGGAAGAAGGTCGAGATTCCTCGATTGCGTTGATGATCTGTTGATCACTCAGTGCAGAAAGCCCAAACGCTTGTGAAAATTGAGATACACGGTACGTGATCGTTCCCGTATACTCGTTTGGCCGTGTCCACATGATCGCCGAACTTACGGCGAGGGCGACAACAAGACAGGCGAGAATGATCCACTTTCCCTTCCACATCACCCGTAGGTAATCAATCAGATCAACTTCGTATTCGTCCATTCTATCCCCCCATCGAGACTTCACCAGAATACAGCGCATGATAACAGAAAATGAGAGTGTCCGCACAGATGCTTTCAGCCTGCCACAACGACGGGTGATGGGTCTCTTCCAAGCGAGGCACGAACCATCAGGACACTCGTCTGATACGAAGAGGACTATCGTCCGTGATGGCTATTACGGAAGGCCTTGTCATTCACGATGTCTCAGAGGATCATTGGAGACCCATGGCGAAACGAATCGCATTCCGCATCTGGCCGTTGGTTCTCGCAAGTGCCCTGGGTTACTTCATCGGCACCTTTATGATCAACGGTCTGTAGAGCGAAGAGAGTATCGCTGCCTGACGCCGTATGGCCTGTTCACAGGTTTTGCACGCTGCTCGGCGACGAACGTTCCTCCTACGGCGTGTTCTCATCTTCACTGCGAGGTGACGGAGAAGAATCAGTGTGCATTACCTGCTGTGCCTCGCGAGCCCCGCTGTCTGTCCCGTTCGATTCCCGCTGCTGCCCTGTCTGTTGCGCGTGCGCAATGTAGTCGATGAAAAATGCGAGCAGAACCCCGACCATTAGGCCGAGAACCCCGGCGACGGCGATGTTCATCTTCTTGTTAGGCATGATCGGTCCCCGCGGAGCAATCGGCTCGTCGATTACGCGAATCGGATCCGGCGTCTCAACAAGCGCGATCTTCGCCTCCAGGAGTTTCGATGCCAATCTTGTGTTCGCATCGTCGAGAAGCTGCACCCTGTTGTCTATGCTGTCGATGGCGGCTTGCGTCTCGGTGATCTCCGTCTGAATAGCGATTATCGTACGGCGTTCTTCGTCTACGACCCCCGCGAGGCCGTTGATCAACTCTTGTGTCTTCGCGCCGGCTGCTCTTGCGTAGGCAATAGCAGATACAAGGGATGTATATATGCTGTTCAAGACTTGTTCTTCCACGTGGAGTCCAAGCAAATCCTCGTAGTCTTGCGTGGGAAGCCCGGTCTGAAGCAAGACAGCCAGCGTATCGGGGTCAAGACTTCTCTCCAGCACCTTCACATCGTCTTGAAGGGCAAGCTCTTCCTGCATCGCAGCGACATAAGCAGTATTTGCCGCAAGCTCGATGCGGAGTCCTTCGAGATCGCTGATTTCCTTCTGATACATTGGCCGAAGGGAAGACAGATCACTCTGGAGAGTGTCAAGCGGGTGTTGCAGTAGAAGCTCGGTTCGAGAGGCCATGGCGGCATCAAGTTCCTGCTGGACGGACGCAGCATTCTCGCTGATATATTCGTATGAGCCTGTCGTCCGATCCTGGAATAGCTTACCGAACGTCTTGGAGAACGCCTTTATCCATTCCTTCGCCAACCATACAGGAAACTCGCGATCTGACCCGGATACGGTTACCTTGAGCAGGATCTGACTACTCGTACTGTTGCTGACGCCGAATTGTTCGACGGTGACTTCAAGGTGGCCTCGAAGTCCCCAGATATCCATCTCGGGCGGTGCGTCACCGCTGGAGAGCACCGAGTCGAGCACCGTGGTGGAGACAGCAAGCTCCTTGTATGCGTTGGGGGCCAGCGTGGAACCTGCGGCCGCGGCATCCAGTTCGCTCGCCAGCGGAGGGAGGAGCAACAGACTTGTCTTGACCTGGTACACAGGCGACAGTGCTGTGCTCGCGAAGTACGCCGACAGGACAGCGGCGACGAACGTGATAATGATGATCAACTTTCGCTTCCATATCACGCGCAGATAGTCCATTAACTCTACCTCGTACTCTTCCACTAGTGCCCCCTTCATACTACAGTATTTGTACTCTCTGACATAGAAATAGTCAAATTGTCTGAATCTCGCTTCTATGGCAATCAGAAGGCTGTTCCGTTTTGGACGAATGACAATGCAGGGAGCCGATAAATGTGGAGCGACATGACAAGCGACGGATACTTCGCTTATTAGACAAGAAGGGCAAGAAAAGGGATAGCCCTTTGTCATAGGAGGGGCACTAGTGCCAAGAATCGCGCGGAGCTTGGCATGTAGACAGATCGATCACGTGCTGAATCGCGGAACTGGTGGCCGGCCTGTATTCCACAGGGAGCATGACTATGCTACGTTCGGGAAGTGATGCAGCAATGGAAGGGAAAGTGCCTCATACGCATCTTTATACTGTCTGGCGCCAAGCCACTTTCATCTCCTGTTGCAGCCTGCTTACGGAGAGATGTTCCGCAGTTGGATGCAGTGGCTTATGACAAGTCATGTTTACAGGTGTCATATCCACTACAACACCGGCGGACACGTACGGAAGGAGCGAGTCAGTAAAGAGTCTGGCTTGGAGTCAACGCTCCGCCCGCGTGGTCCGCCAAAGAAAGTACCTCACTAGAAAGGAGGCTGTCCCCTTTGCAGAATACTTGCCACCTCGGGCCGTGTGAACTCGCTTGGGATCTCTTCTCCTGCCGCGAGCATCTCGCGCACCTTTGTCCCGGAGAGGAAGACGTGATCCTCATTCTCGTGTGGACAGGTCTTACTTGTCGCCATCTGGGCGCACTTCTTGCAGTAGAAGGCGTGTTCGAACTTCAAAGGCGTGATGCCAATCTCATCTACCGTGAACTTGTCGAAGATCTCCTGTGCCTCGTATGTTCCGTAATATTTGCCAACGCCGGCGTGGTCACGGCCGATGATGATGTGCGTGCATCCGTAGTTCTTGCGGCAGATGGCGTGAAAGATCGCCTCGCGTGGCCCAGCGTAGCGCATCGGGGCGGGGAATGTGGCGAGAATGACGCGATCGCGAGGGAAGTAGTTGTCTATCATCGAGTGGTAGCACTGCATGCGTACCGATGCCGGGATGTCGCCCTCTTTGGTCTGTCCGACGAGCGGGTTGATGAACAGCCCGTCCACCATCTCCAAGGCGCACTTCTGTAGATACTCGTGTGCGCGGTGGATCGGGTTTCTCGTCTGGAAGGCGACAATCGTTTTCCATCCCCGTTCTTCAAAGGCTCGACGTGTCTCTTTTGGATCCAGGTGATACTCGGCGCTAATGTTCACAGGAACGCGTTTGATGAGATGGATCTCTCCCGCAGCGAGTGTCTTAGATTCCGTATGCAATTGTGCCACTCCGGGGTGAGCTACATCGGTCGTGCCATACACCGCCTGCGCTTCGCGTTTTGGATTGCGAACGAATGTGCCGCGCACCTGCATGATTGCGTATGTGATGCCGTCATCGCCGGCGAGCGCGATCGTGCTGCCGACATGTAACGCCCTAGCAGTTGCGTCTGCTACTGGGAGAACGATTGGAATTGGCCAGACGGTACCATCAGCAAGGCGCATCGAGTCGAGCACACTGTTGTAGTTCTCTTCGTCCATGAATCCGGTAAGTGGGCTGTACAGGCCACTGGCGATGTTATCAAGCTCGGAGAGGTGGGATGGGTCGAGCTTGATTGCCGGAAGCTGTCTTGCTCGATCTTCGCAATCTGTTTGATCGCGACCTGTTAGGATGCGGTCAATAAGCATGCCGCCGTGCGGAGCAATCATCTTCCCTCCCCTGCGGATACCCGGGCTGATGCGACGTTCTCGTTGGCTACAGCGATCATCCCGTTTTCTTCCAGGAATGCAAGAACCTTGCCAGTCGACTCCTTGATGGTCTCTTGCCCCGTGTGCACCAGTATCTCTGCGCCTTCCGGTGGCTCGTATGGATCATCGACTCCGGTGAATCCGGTAATCTCGCCAGCGAGGGCTTTCTTGTACAGTCCCTTGGGATCGCGCTGGATCAATACATTCAGTGGGCATTCCACATACACCTCAACGAAGTTGGGACAGCGAGCACGTGCAGTTGCCCGTGCCTCGCGGTAGGGGGAGATGAATGCGCAGGTTGTCGCTACACCGTTCTTGCTCAACAGCTCAGCGACGAACGTTACACGATGGATGTTCTCGTCGCGATCTTCCTTAGAGAAGCCAAGATCGCGTGTAAGGTCCTGACGTACAACGTCCCCGTCCAGTCGCTGCACGTAGCGCACTCCACGCGTACGCATCTCGCGCTCAACTTCTTTGGCGAGCGTTGTCTTCCCCGATCCGGAGAGACCGGTGAACCAGATCACAAACCCTTCTTGCACAGCCTACCTCCTTGTTTACGTATCAGTCGTTAGTCTACAGTCATCAGTCGAGAGTCTTCAATCATCAGACCATCGATGTGCTTTACTTAGGTAACACATGAAACCAAAGGTCAATCTCCCACCTTCATCAGCTTGTTTGTAAGCTGTCGAACGCCTCTTGGCTTATATAGTGCAGGTCTAAGGCAATATAGAGCTGATTTTGCACCTTGGATGTTGATCCTTTGCCTATATGCAAGAAGTGTACAAATTCCTTGTCTCTCTGCCTAGAAAAACCTTCGGCAATGTTACTAATAACAGATACTGCCGCCCGTCTCATAAGGTTTTCCAGACCGTAATCCCTAGGAAATTTCCCCTTACCTGTCACTGCGTAAATATCTTTCGCAAGTTCTCTTCCCTGTTTCCAAGCTTCGATATCCTCGAATCGCGTTATGCTAGTCATTTTGGCAGTTGCCTCTCAACTCTGGCTTACGATTCTTGACTCTAGACTCTTGACTCTAGACTCTTGACCGCTTCTAGCCCAATGTCCTCGAAGTGCTCTATCTGAGCCATCTTCTTTGCTCCCGGGCCCATGCCTATAGGTTGATGAGCTTCATGTTCCCGGTTTTCGACTGCTGACTGTAGACTGAGGACCGTCGACTCCCGACTGTCCCCGTTCGCTCACAGATAGCCGAGTTTTCGTAACCGCTCGCGAATGATGGCGATCTCCTTATGTGTGAGCGCGCTCAGGATGGAAGCTTCTGGCTGCTCGGCCATCAGGTCACGTAATACGTACACGACAAACTCGTTCACGCTGCGGTAGCTTGATCCATCGATTACTACCTTCAGCTTCTCGTACAGCGGTCGCGGTATCTTGAGAGTCACTCGATCTGTGTTCATACGCTTTTCGTAGTATAGTTTGCGCTTCGTGATAAAGCAAGACTGGTTAGCAGATAAATCGATATGTGGTCAGACTGTTTGTACTCCATATGGAGTACAATGCAAGCATGATCAAGCCACTGCTTGCTGATGAAGCCGAGAACGTGGTCTTGCCTAAGAGAAATGGTGCCCAGGATTTTCCCTCTTGGGAGATAAGGAGAGTGACTAAGTGGATGTAAATGTAATTCTATTGATGCTAGCTGGTTTTCTGGGAGAGCTCCTTGACTCATCGCTTGGGATGCTCTACGGGACGATTCTCTCACCCGTGCTTATCATCGCTGGCTACGATCCACTGGTGGTAGTCCCCTCTATTCTGATAACGCAGGCGATATCAGGCTTTATTGCTGCGATTGGGCATCATCGGTTACGCAACGTGGACTTCAGTGTTGACAACGGGGCGACCAAGGGGGAAAAAGATACAGGCCTCATCAACTTCCTTAGGAGAGCCATCACCAGAGACTCTAAGGTTGTTCTCGTCATCTCAGTTCTTGGTATTCTGGCTTCCGCTATTGCTGCCGTTGTAGCAACAAGTATTCCCAAAGTTGCGCTCAATACGTACATCGGCGTGTTAGTTCTCGCTATGGGAATTATTCTGGTTTCGAGAAGTAGTTTCCGCTTCTCGTGGAACAAAATTCTCGGCATAGGGGCCATCAGTGCATTCAACAAGGGGTTATCGGGCGGCGGATTTGGTCCCATAGTAACCGCTGGTCAGATGATTTCCGGACGGGCGACTAAGAGTGCAATAGGAGCGACTACGCTATCGGAAGTGCCGATCTGCATTGCAGGTTTCCTCAGCTACCTATTGCGAAACGGGATGTCAACCTGGAACCTTGTGATTTTCCTGGGGACAGGAGCTGTTATTGGCGCGCTTGTTGGTCCGCATATCACGGCAAAGCTCAAGTCCGAAGAGAGAATGAGAGTAGGGCTAGGAATCTTAGTAATTGCGTTGGGGACATGGACTCTATCCAAGACGTGGCTGT
>Ga0307990_1003824_pt1 | contig 11292 bp, 8 predicted proteins | sample EllFjometagen129_FD_203168 | JGI IMG/M metagenome (GOLD analysis project Ga0307990, IMG submission 203168) | Marine microbial communities from Ellis Fjord, Antarctic Ocean - #129 | ecosystem: Environmental > Aquatic > Marine > Unclassified | place: Southern Ocean | collected 2014-10-08
TAACATATTTTTGTTCGTTGTTCTAATTGGCAATGTGACATCATTTCTGTTACTATAGTGACATCACTTTTGAAAAGAGGGTAAATTATGATCAAACAGATGACACTGCGACGCATACCTGACTCGTTGGAAAAGGCTTTGCGAAACCGGGCGAAGGAGAGTGGACTCAGCCTTAATAAAGTTTCGATTGAGCTTCTCGAGCAGGCCTTGGGTGTTGATTCGAGAAAAAACAAGAAACGTGATCTCTCTGAATTTAGCGGAATGTGGACTCAGGATGACTTAAAGGAGTTCGAGCAAAATACGCAAGGCTTTAACTCGATTGACCCGGAGATATGGTCATGAAGCTCTGTCTTGACACCAATGCGTATAGTCGCTTTATGGCGGGGAGCGATGAATTAAGACAATTGCTGGAATCAGCAGAGTCAATCTATGTGCCCGTGACAGTTGTGGGAGAGTTGTATGCCGGGTTTGAGATAGGCTCCAGACGCATACAGAACCGTAAGGATTTGGGGTCCTTCCTGACTCTCAGTGGAGTTGAAGTCGTTTCTCCTGGTATAGAGACCGCTGATCGCTATGGTTTGCTCGTTAAAGAGCTGCGGCGGAAGGGAAAACCTATCCCTACGAATGATCTCTGGATAGCGGCAACTGCTTTAGAAACCGGTTCTCGACTGGTTAGTTATGATTCTCATTTTGAGTTGATTCTCAGTTTAAGGGTGATTGCTCCGTGAAAATCCTTATATTTAAGTTTGTTGTTATATTTTGGTTTCGCTGAAAAAGTCTCAATTTGCGGTTGGGACGGAGCCCGACCCTCCAGAATATTCAAGTAACGCTTGTTTTCTGAGGCTGGAGGGACGACCTCCGTGTTATGTTGCGCCCGACTTTTTCAGCGGAACCACATTTCAATACACGACCCTGATGCCCGCACACGGGAGAGGATAAAATCTGGAATCTAGACACACGACCCCGATGCCCACTGATGCCCGCACACGGGAGAGGATAAAATCTGGAATCTAGACACACGACCCCGATGCCCACCCGAACTCACATTCACCTTGGTTCTCAAACTGCAGTTTGATTATAATTTATGACGGATGCCGTGCTGGTTTAGCCTGAGTACCTGAGATTGTGGATGGGGTTGAGCTGAGTTATTGTTGAGAGGGGGGCGTTTTTTTTACTGCAAAGCCCAACAGAAATGTATTGCGTTGTGCAATATATAAGCATATAATCTAAAAATATGAGGGAAGGGTGTTTTTTTATGAAAAAAATCATACAATCTGACATGTTATGGACTTCGTACAGTTTTGTTGTAGCCGTTTGGGTATCTCTTACGGCATCGCTTGCATTTGGCTTAAACGGTGATGTCAATGGAGATGGTGTTGTTGACATTCAAGACTCCCGAATGATAGGGAAGTATCTAACAGGCCAGGTTTCATCTATTCCAAATTCTGTCAATGCTGATGCTACTCAGGATGGGCAAGTTAATATGGAGGATGCCTTTGCCATTGCAAAGCATGTGGCGGGTCAGTCACGGATACTTCAAACATATGTTCGACATGCTCAATCTTCAGCTTTTCACACCGGAGATCCTGTGTGCGTGCGCATATCAGAGCATTTCTTCCCATTCAGTGTCACGAATGCGAGTGTTCGGATTCGTTCGGAAAAGAATGGGTATGACTCGAGCCCTCAGCCCCTCGCCTTCGAGCAGGATGGGCGCGCCCTTTATTTTAATTGGCCGACATCGCTCAGGGAACCGTCTGACGATTATAAAGCTGACCTTACAACCTACGACGTATCCGGTACGACGATTCATTCGGCGACGTTGTCTCTGCAACCCGAAATGCCTGATAAGTATATTCTGGCCTCGCAAACTGATCTTATGCTGCCATTCTGGGACATTGGCCTGCATATGACAAGGTCTTTCCCCTATACTTCTGCATATTATGGGTATAAAGGTATATTTGGTTATGGGTGGATACATACTTTTGGACCTACATTAACAGAGTTTACTGATGGGTCCGTCTTGATTTATGACACGATGGGCAAAAACCGCGGGAGAGGCAAGAACGATACCTATTATTCCACTCCAGGGGACGGACGTTATTATAGTAAGAGTGATGCGGGAAACTACGACTCGATGCCCGGTGATTATAGTGTTTTTACTCGTGATCCTGATGGGTCGTTTCATTTGCGGCTGGTCACTGGTGAGGTATGGAAATTCGGTAGTGATCATCGCCCCTTATGGTTCAAAAGTATTACCGATAGAAAAGTCAATTTTTTGTATGACGAAAAGGGCCGGTTGTCTGTTTTGTCCGACGACAGCGGCCAACAAATAACCTTGGTCTATAATTCCAGCGATCTGGTCGTGAGCGCAACTGATTCCACCGGAAGGGAAGTCGTTTACGGATACGATCCCGCCGGTTATCTGGTATCAGTCACAGATCCCGCCGGAAACACGATTGTTTATGATTACGATAGTCAGTATCGACTTTCAAAAATCTCGTTTCCTGACGGTCGACATCGCTACTTTTTATACGATGATGAAAGCAGGCAACTTAAGCGTGTTGCCTCAGATGGCGGCTGGTATATGAATTTTGACTTTACTCAGACACCCGAGGGATTGCAAGAAATAGATACCGATGCCCTAGGGCGTTCCAGCCGGACACTTTGTAATGCTCGAGGTCTCTTGGTCGAGGCGGGGAATAACCTGGGCCAAAAGACAGTCAACCATTATGATGCTTCTGGGCATCTCGTCGGTGTCACCGATCCTGCGAATAACCTATGGGGAATGATTCCTGACGCGACGGGTAACCCAGTGCAAACAACTGACCCTGAGGCTCGCACCGTTTCTACCAGTTACTCTTCAATCAATAATGGTCTTGCTTCGCTTGTCGACGGTAACGGGCAGGAGATGAATTACCAGTATTATGAAAACGGGGAGATTGCTTGTGTAACGTATCCTGACGGATCAACGGAGATGTTTGCCTATACAAACACCGTTTCTGGACGCACAGCTATGCGAAAACTTCGGAATGATTCACTCATCAATTACGAAAGCGACCCTCGCGGATTAATGATGAAAAAGATCCTTCCCGGAGGAGAAGAAACAACTTTTGCCTACGATGTATGCGGTAATTTGACTAATGCTGCCAATAACGCTCTCTCAATCGCTTTTAAATACGATATTCTTTCAAGAGTTACCAGAGTGACTTACCCCGGTAATCGAGTGATTCGCTACGAATACGACTCGATGTCCCGTCGGACCAGAATGGTTGACCCCGATGGTCGTGATCTCGCTTACGTGTACAACGCCGCTGGACTTTTGAGCACAATCACTGATGCGGACACCGGACTCATTGTGACCTACACCTACAATGCTGCCGGACAAGTCATTGAGCGGCTGCTCGCTAACGGAGTAGAGACAAACTATGGGTATGATCCCGCAGGAAGGTTATCGGGCATCGTCAGCCGAAACGCGCTTAATTCTATTATCGCAAACTATTCCTACACATTTGATTGCCTGGGCAATGTTTTGACAAAGGAAACACTAGTCGGATCGGAGAGTTATGGATATGACAAGACCCTCCAAATTACGGACGTCACCTATGCATCAGGAGTTGCGGAAAATATCCTCTATGATGATGCGGCCAATGTAGAGACGGTCATCAGATCCGGCCAGGGTACTGAGGAATATTTTGTCAATGACCTGAACCAATATGTTTCCGCCGGTTTGGAGTCTTTCACGTATGACGGGAATGGAAATCTAGCCACACGAACAATGGCGGGATCTACTATAAGTTTTCTACACGATGCGGAGAATCAACTCACGCAAGTACAATTGACGAACGGTTCGACGGTGGCCTATTCATATGACCCGCTTGGCCGTATCGCTTCGCGGACGGATACTGGCGGCACGGTGTTTTACCTGTGGGATGGCAACAGTATGCTAATCGAGGAGGGGGCAGACCATGTGACGCAGGCGTGCCACACGCGGGGCAAGCAGGTGAATGAGATCGTTTCAACGCGGAGAGGGGTGACGGCCCATTTCTATCTGCAAGATCGCCTTCTCAGTGTTTCAGAAGTGCTCAACCAGGCAGGCCAAGTCCTTCAATATTGTGCCTACTCGCTGAATGGCGGGCTGAACAGCGGTTCTCTTGCGGGAACAGCCTTCGGCTTTTCCGGATCGCTCTACGATGAGGCCACTGGCCTTTACAACATGAGGGCCCGTTGGTATTTGCCTGAACTTGGCCGATTTATTGAGCCTGATCCGATCGGGGTCGCTGGTGGACTTAATATATATACGTATGCTGATAATAATCCTGCAAATCGTATAGATTTTTTCGGCTTGTGCTCCGCTGCCGGAGGTGGGGGGGGCTACAGCGGCGGTGCGTCGTATAGTTGGGGGAGTACTTTCTCGGTTGGGGCTTTTGGCTTTACAGGTACGTCGGATTCTAGCGGTCATAGTTCTGTAACCTTTTCTATGGGCCCCGGAGTTGGGGGAGGGGCGTTTGTCACAACTGGCTCTGTTCCGTCTGGCTTTACAGTTTCGGGTTATGCTGCTCCTGCTGGTGTTGGCGCAATTTCCAGTTGGTCTTCTGGCGGGGGGTATAGTAACGGAGGTATGATTGGAGAGGGGGGAGGTGTATCCGCTGGCTGGTCTTGGTCTTTCTAAGTCTGACATCAAGGAATATTTGCCATCAGGCTGAAGATGCCAATAATCTATTAGTGGGAGAACAATTTGACAATAACTTCAAAAGTTTGGATGATACTTCTCATATGGCTGTTTGATTTCGTAGCTTTTGGCCTTGAAACGAAGCCATTGTCTATATGTTTGACTTTTGAGCACAATTCAGATGTGTCATCATCACCTGAAGGGCATGAATTTGAGGCTTTCAGAATAGCAACAAATCATAGTATCGGCGGTTCACGTTGTCTTGCTGTTGCCATACCCAAAACCGGAGAGGAATACATTTCTCATTTGGAAATCGCTCCATTCGACCTTATGGAAATGCCAACAATGTCATTTGATTACAAGCAGGTTGCAACGACGAAAGTGGTTTTCCAATTACGAATAGCAGAGAGAGACTTTAGAATCGGTGTTTCTGGAGGAGAGAGAGCAAACGCAGGAATTCCCACTAATGTTTGCGTCATACTCAATGCTGAGATTCTGGTTGGGGACGGCACTTGGCATACTGCAATTATTGATCTCCGCAGGCTCCTACGTATGCATACCCGATTGACTTCCGTGAAACAAGTGTCCGTTATTGTTGGTGGTGTTTCTGACTCAATTGGCCCGCCATTATTGTCAGGTAAGGGTGACGCGCTCTATATCGACAACGTGCGAATCAGCGGCCCACCATGTGATCGTGTACGAGGTCAGACGATGATTGATGATTTTGAATCCCTTAACAAGCACCGTGCTGGTTTTTTTGGTAGTCCCAACTGCAAAGGTTCAAAGCTGGACATGGTTAGTGTTCCAGTGAAATCGCGGAGTGGTACTGTTGTGGGGAATCACGCATTGTCCTTTCAATACAATGTTGAAGAGTCAGGTGCTTACGCAGGTTTCTGGCATCAGATTCCAGTTGCAGATATCTCAAACTATGGAACCGTCCGATGCCGTCTGCATTGTGAAGGGCAAGAATTACCGCCGCTGGAAGTTTCTGTGTTGTGGCTGGACAATGTTTTGGGCAAGTGTTTTGCGGTGCCGTTTGCCAGTAAACCGGATGAAGATGGATGGAGGGAAGTTGCGATCCCGGTCGGTGCGCTAGTCGCATCAGGCGGATTTTCGCGAGCCAAAAGTATTTCTTTTTCTGTTGCAAATGATTTAGGTTGCACTCATGGCACTTTTCTTGTGGATGATATCCGCTTGGATACTGAATATTCTTTCACCATCGCCGACTTTGAAGCCCCTAGTTCGTGGAACTGCTTTGTTTCGGGCGGCTGTGTGACGAAGGGGCCGGCGGCAGTTTCAGCCCTTGTCGTTTCGGACGAGGCAGACCGATCAAAGGAGAGTAACCGAGTCTGCCGAATCTCATTTGGAGGATCGCTAGGATCGCCTCTGGCGGATTCTGCAGGGGATAAGGCGCAGTGCTACTGGGAGTGTCCGTTGTATGGTGCTGATGGCCGCATGTTTAAGGAAATTGTGTTTCGAATCCGAGGTAGGAAAGGCGGAGAATCTGTCTGTTTTTATCTGGTTGATGGCGGATGTGCAACACATTTAACTCAGGAAGATCTTGTGCTGACCAAAGATTGGCGCGAACTTCGCATCGACTTAGATAGTTGCGCCGTTCGCGGAATAGATATCAGCCTGTTGACTGGTCTATGGGTATCCTTTGAGGGAGACGGTCAAACAGGAACTGTATATGTGGACAACTTCCGATTTGAGGGAAAACGTTAGGAATACTATCCTTCTCAACAAGCAAAGGAACATTATGAAAAATCAACGTATTAAAGAACTGACTATGGCATTGGCACTGATCTGGATTTTTTCGGGCCACCTATATGCGGATATTACCCTTGCGATAGGGCCAGCCACAAACACCGTGGCACCTCGAATGTCGTTTGTAACCCGAACCACCTCCTGTTCTAGCACTCATACTGTTGGGGCGTTCTCACTTGCTCTGATTTATGATCCGGCGATTGTCTGGATTCTCAGCGTGACCCCCGCAACAGGGTCTCCCTTTGTCGACAACATGTTTGTTGATTCTGAATCGTTTGTCTCTGGGCGAACGCGTATTGTGGCTTTTCAGACTCAGACGAACCAGCCGGTTGATGGTGAACAGGTCATTTGCGCTGTTCGTTGGTTGCCTGTCGGTGCCAACAGTAGTAATACCAATATAACCGCAGTTGTCGAGACGTTTATTGATGCGGAGTGGAAGCCACTGACAGTTACGGCGCTGCCGTCACAGTTGACCATTACCGATGCTGATAGCGATGGAGACGGCATGGCTGATGTATGGGAAGTTGCCCATGGATTAAATGAACATGATCCATCTGATGCGCTCTGCGATACAGATGTGGATGGCTTGTCAAATCTGAATGAATTCAAAGCCGATACCGATCCACGAAACAGGGACAGTAATTTTCAGGTTGCTGCTACTGAAGCAAATGATGATGAGTTTATTATACGCTTTACAACTGTCCTTGGACGGGTTTACAGGGTAGAAGTCTCAGATTGTTTGAGGCCCGACATTTGGTTTGTGCTAATAGACAGTATCGATGGAACGGGGAATGTTGTTGAAGTACGTGATGCACGTGCAGCAGATGTACATCGGCGGTTTTATCGGGCAGTTACGCAGTAGAATAATTAGTTTCTTTATAAAGAGAGAGGCAAAGTTGCCACCTATAAAAAAAAATAACTCTTACAACGATATGCCTCCGTATCAGAAGAAATCCCCGGCAATGTTCCTGGTGTTTGGCGCAATATATAGTATTTTTATCGCTGGTCTAGGTTCTAGGTTGTGGATGGTATTATCGGCCTATTCTGAATTATTTGAATTGGTCGTATTGGCATTTTTCTTTCTGGTTCTGCTTGTCTTTGCTGGCATGGCTGCCTATTTTATTTCGGTTACTTTATTCGGAATTATATCATCTGATCCGTCCCCACCAATAGGGTACAACTGGATTGATTCTTCTGCGCCGGCAGTAGCTCTCCTGTATACAGTCTGCAACGACTTCCAAGAGAGCGCAGCTTTGACAGCCGTTCAACAGCATTATCCCAATTTTCACGTTTTTCTTCTAGATGACAGTTGGGCTGAGTCCTCCAAAAATGCTGTCGATGCTTTTCATAAGTCTAATTCTCAAAACACAACACTCATTCGGCGTAAGTATCGTCACGGTTTCAAAGCAGGTAATTTGAACGATTGCCTCAACGGTGCTGCGTCTAAATTTCCCTATTTTGTTGTCCTGGATGCCGATGAAAGGCTTCCACCTGAATTTTTGGAGCGAACAGTTCCCTATTTGGAATCATCAGATCTTGCTTTTGTTCAGGCGAATCATGCGCCGAGTCCTTTCCAAACTTCTTCCTTCGCGTTTGATCTAGGCCCGACTCTTCTACCCTTTTGGGATGTTCATTGTCGCCCTCGGAATTCCTATGGTTTGGTTATGTATGTGGGGCATGGAGCCTTGATTCGTAAGAGTGACTGGGACGTTGTTGGAGGATTCTCAGATGTTGCACTTGAAGATTTTGCTTTTACAGGGGATCTTGCACTAAAAGGAAAGAGGGGATTATTCCTCGCTTCATTGCTCTGTTATGAAGATTTTCCAGACAGTTATCTTAAATTTAAGCGTCAGTACGAACGGTTTATCGCAGGTGCCCTTGAAATATCCAGTCGTCTTTCGTGGCGTATATTAACACGTTCAAGCCTTACAATGGTTGAAAGACTCGATTTCTGCCTTTGGATCGTACCACTGTTCGTGCCATTGTTGTCGCTTTCCTATACATTGATAACTGTCTTTGGTGTGTGCGGAATTATTGGTGACTGGCATCGTCCTACGTTAGTACTTGGCGGGTCGGAGTTTTTGTTGCTGCCTGGGCGAATCGTGGAGGATTCAAGATTTGCTCCTCTGTGGGACTGGCAATTCATTTTCTTGTCCCTGATCCTTTCACTCTCACCGGCTGCGGCTTGCATTGTTTTGGGAATCAAAAAGAAGCTTAATGCAGTCAAAATATTGACGTATAGCTATGTGGCGTACATGTCAGTCATGGTTGTTTCGCTTAGGGGTTTTGTACGTTACTTTGTAACCGGTAAAACCCTGGGGGGGTTTACCAGTGGCGGCGGTAAGTTGGAGGTTCAAAATGAAGGCGCTGCTAAATTGGGAGATGTTTCGGTTGGATCCATGAATTCAAAATGGAAGCCACCAAGTGTGGCCGAGTTTGTTCTTGGGACAGCTATTTTAATCGGGGGGCTTGTTTGTTTCAATCTTTCGCTAGCGTCAGTTGGTTTCTGCTTGTTAATCGGTCTGTGTATCGAGCGCTTTGGGTGGGACAGTAGGAAGGTCAAAATTAGTGTTATTGTCTGTTTTCTTTGCGTACCCTTTCAAATTCTGATTAGTCTAGTGTTTAATAGGCACATTCCGGGGCTTCCGCCAATGATTTTTTCACTCCATCTCTAAAATATCTTATAATGAATAATAAACTTCAAAATGGGCATAATACATCCGGAAAATTCATCGTAATCTGTGGGGCTGGAGGTTTTATTGGAACAAACCTAGTACGGTATTTTTATAGGCTTGGTGTTAAACGGCTTCGTGCAGTTTGTTTCAGACAACTTCCTTTCTGGTATGAAAAACTTCCCGGAATTGATTATATGATGTTGGACCTTTCAAAATCGGAGGATTGTCGTCTGGCATGTGAAGGAGCGGATGAAGTTTACAATTTGGCTGGTGATGTCGGGGGCCTTGGTTTTATGAGTAGTTGTCACGTTGAAAGTATGCGTAATGTGCTCATTAACACACATCTACTCGAAGCGGCTTGGTGCTGTGGGGTGAGGAAGTATTTTTTCGCTTCGTCGGCATGCATTTATGATGTTGCTAGAAATGTTTCGGTTATAGGCGAAAAGCTTACTGAAGAAGATGCTTTACCCGCAAGACCGGAACGTGGATACGGTTGGGAGAGATTGTTTTCTGAGATTCTGTGTCAAGAGTATTGGAAGGGACGAGGATTAAGAACATTTATCGCTCGTTTGAACAATGTTTATGGTCCCTATTGTTGCTTTGAGGGTGATCGGGTTAGAGTGATACCATCCTTATGCCGGTCAGTCATTCGAGCGAAGGAATCCCAAGATAATAAAATCAGTGTGTGGGGGGATGGGACTCAATTGCGTACATTCTTGCATGTGAGTGACTGCGTACGCGGGATCGACCTTTTGACTCAATGCAATGACTGTGTTGGAAAACCAGTGAATCTGAGTTCATGTGAGGCCGTGTCAGTGAATGATCTTCTTGCAACGCTTGAAAGGATCAGTGGTGTTGGTTTGAGTCGGATCTTTGATATGGAAAAACCGGTCGGGGTACATGCTCGAATTTTGGACACTTCTCTAGCGAAGAAACTACTTCGATGGTCGCCAGAAGTATCTTTGGTTGAAGGTGTGTCGGAAACTTTTTCTTGGATATGCTCTGTCTGTAGTTCTGTTACCTGTTAATTACCACGATTGCATCGTAGAATTCGATCTATCACGACTAAATTAACATCATCGAACATGTCGCACGGCTGGCTGTTATCAAGTAAGCGTCTTATCTTTGACCTATTGACGGTCTGAACAAGTTGTGTTCGATGGTCAAAGCTACTGGCTGGGCTCCGGTCCGTTTGATTAAGCGATGACCCCTCAAAAGTGGTAAATACCAGGAGTTTTCAGGGGATGTGCTGTAGAGGAGGGAATCTCTAAACTGTTGACTTACAAACATTTATCAAGCAGCGAGACAACTAGAACCTTTAACATAGTATTTGAATACCTCACCTGGGCTTCCGATCATCAGGATGTTATGCCCTCCGCTGACAGCTACCTCAATCGCCCGTTTTGCGCTCTCCTGCCCCTTGACATCTGCAAAATCCTCAATGTTCTGGCGGTCATGCTGAATCAGGTCGCTGATCTCAATTGTATAGGGGGTGAGTTTTTGTTCACCGGTCAGGAAAGAGATGGCATCACGCAGGTGGCGTACCGGATAGACCTCAATGCCCTTGGCAACCGCGGCCTCATCGGCGTTATCAGCTGGAACAAGAATGCCCTTTTTACCCTGACGACACATCTCCAAAGTTATTGGCAGAACACCACGCACACGCCGGATCTCACCGGATAAGGCCAACTCACCGACCATGGCGTAATCGCGCAGATTGGGCATCTCAATTTTCTCCGAAGCCGCTAGAATACCGGCAGCAATCGGAAGGTCAAAAGAGGGCCCCTCTTTTTTGATATCGGCTGGTGCCAGATTGATGGTGGTGCGCCCCAGCTTTAATGCGAATCCGTTGTTCTGAAGTGCAGTCCAGACCCGGTCTTTGCTCTCGCGTACCGCCGCATCAGGCAGTCCTACAATCACAACCGATGGATCACCACGACCTGCACTTACCTCAATCTCAACAGAGAAGGCATTAACACCGTAAACAGCTCCGGAGTATACACAAGCCAACATAGAAAGGGTCCCTTTTGATTGATATTAAATCATTAAACTTATGTCTTGTTTTTATTGTTATCCCAATCAAAATTATATCGCATAAACACAAGTATAATAACATATAAAGGATTTGAATTAAATAACCTATTTTTCTGTCTTCCACAGAATGGTGATTACAATGAACCT
>Ga0307990_1003827_pt1 | contig 11288 bp, 14 predicted proteins | sample EllFjometagen129_FD_203168 | JGI IMG/M metagenome (GOLD analysis project Ga0307990, IMG submission 203168) | Marine microbial communities from Ellis Fjord, Antarctic Ocean - #129 | ecosystem: Environmental > Aquatic > Marine > Unclassified | place: Southern Ocean | collected 2014-10-08
ATTCTCCACCGAGATCCTCTACGAAGGAGAACTCAGCTTTACCGACGGGGATGTCCTCATCGTTGGCAACGGGGTAGTCCACACGAACGAAGAGCTGATCAAGTGCTTCGAGCCGAAAGCTGACTTTGTGGGGCTGGATGCCCTTTCTATCTTGGAGGTATCTCGACCTCCCTGCGGGGCTGCGATCATTCGAGTGGGAGGTATGCCAGCCGGGAGCATCAATGCTGACGGACTCGCAAACGGTCCGAGTGCCACCACGCCCATTTTCGACGCTTACGATAGTCCCTTTGGCGCTTGGGTGGAGATCATCGGTCTGATGCCGTCATGCGAGGAGTGCGAGGAATTCAAGGTGGAGTACGGACAATGGCTTGCTCCCACCATCGCACCAACCACTTGGACCCCCCTGACAGATGGCTTCAAGGAATGGGCATTCATATGGCCCAGTACATTCCTGCTAGTGTCCAGGGTACCTGCTAGCGATGGCTGGCTGAGCATCCTCTGCGACACGACAATGGGCGGTCTGTACTTCCCCTGGAAAACCACGGGAAGAAACGGCAAGTATAGTTTGCGGCTTACGGTCAAAGACACGGGCGGCATTGAGCACGTCAGTTCACCCGTGGTGGTGATGTTGGACAACGAAGTTCCTGGATACGCCCTTAATATCTATACATTGCCGGTATGCGGCAATATTGCGATTGGCGATACCGTGAGCGGCACAATCACTGCAACCGACCCCCACTTCTACAGTTACCGCTTGTGGTACGAGAGCAGCCTAACTCCTGGCGTCAACTTGATCCTGCCGGTAAGGAAGTACACGGGTGTCAGCGACACAGGTGATATAAGCGTGGTCTTCTCTTGGAATACCACCGGCCTTCCCGCTTGTGGATACCGGATAGTCCTTGAAGTGTGGGATAGAACCATAGTCAACAACCGCAGGCATTGGGGGGAGCCTGGCTTTGGGTGGAGGTCATTAGAGCAGTACTACTTCTGTCTGGAGGCAGCTGAATAGCTGAGATAAGCCGGATGACAACTGGCACATAGCTCACAGCTGCGTTAGGGTGCAATGGGGCGCTCGAAAGAGCGCCCCATTCTGTTATGTTAAGCTCTTGGTTACTAACGCAGTGAAGAAGAACCAAGAATGAAGGTCTTGCCCCAGAACGCTCTTCATAGCATGGTTAAGTGCGAGAGCTTTGGTTACGGAGTTCGTCACGTGAATATGCAACACAGACGTCCTCCTTGCGCGCGTCCCACGTCCTGGCCCACTATTCACTTTACCTATACGCTCACGTGGTGATACGTGGTTTGTGTCGAAAGCGCCAATCAGGAAATGATGATGGTTGGGAAAATCGGGGCGCCTGTGTTTCGCGACGAACACGGAACCCACGTTGATATCGTGCCAAAGCTGGCTGAGTACGGTTAATCAAGGCACGGTTGGGCTAGTGCCTTCGATTTCGCGGCTTGACTGTTTCATGGAAGTCTGCAACCTAGAGAGATGCTAATTCGATTCGCTGTTGCCGTGTTGTTCGTTGGTCTGCTGGGCGTTGTTCCCTCGATGGGCGGAATGGACGTCATTCAGGCGGACAAGGGGCCTGCAACAATCGCTGAGCAGGCCTCAATCAATACTTGCTGCTGGAAGACTTACATAAGCGAGAGATATGGGTTTGAGATGAAGTACCCACAAGATCTCGCTGTGCAACAGGAAATCCCGCCAGGCGTCATTGAGGGAGCTGTGCTCAGACTCCCGCTGGTTAATCGCACGTATTACGATGGGACCAACCTAGTAGAGGCATCTCTGTTTGTTGGGGTTACGCCAGAGAAGGCGTGTTCTTCAGAGCGGCTATGCGATGGGTTCCCAAACTTCTCCACGCGTGAAGACCCGGTAGAGACACGGGATATCTCTGGGGTTACCTTCTCTAGAGTTTCATCTTGGGAAGGAGCAGTGGGCCACCAGTACGGCGTGATCACGTATTCTGCCTTGCATGGAGGAAGGTGCTACAGGCTTGCCTTGTTCATTCACTGCATCAATATCCATGTCTTTGATCCGGGAACCGTTTCCGAATTTGATGAAGCTGCGGTGTTAAGGCTATTTGATCAGGTCATATCCACCTTCAGGTTTCGGAAGCTTGGCGGACAGCTGCTGTTATAGCCTGTGAGCCGTGAGTGCGTTGACTGCTGCTTGTGATGTGGCGCGACTAAGAGCCAATCACCGTTAGCATCTGAAAGAAAGGGGGGTTCATGTCCAAAACGATAATGCTGGTGATCGTGCTCGTTGTAGTCACGACCGTGTCTTGCCTTGCGGATCAGCTAGCTTGGAATTCGCGTGGAACTTGCGAAGAAGCGGCCAAGCGCATCAGCCGCGATTCGATCGTCCTATCATATTGTTCTAATTGTAGCAACGAGCATGTGGAAGTTTGGCTCGTGAAGGGAATCATCGTTGCCCCAACGGCGGCGTACGGCTTGTTTGAAGTGAATGTTTTCGGGATACGCTTGTACACGTCAAAGGAGCCATTCCGAGAGAAGCAGTATTCGGAGCCCGTTGAATACGCCGCAGCCATAGGAGAAGAGCCTGAGCGGTGGTTTGTCGCAGGGATTGACCTAGCCTATGTCTACGTTCCTACGAGTGAGGGAGCGTTCCGGTGCCTTGGCAAGGTGATCGAGCGCGAATGCAGCATCAATGTAGACACAATCAGCCTTCCGCATTACCTCCTTCAACAAGTCAAGAGGGAAGTGGGGAGAGAAAGCAAGAAGGAGATGCTAACCTGGTAATGAAGTTGCCGGGGGCCATCACGCAGCTTCCCCGTGCAGCGGCGCTGTAGGGCTGTTGTACTCCAGCTTAAGCGTGAGCATGATCGCGAAGTGCTTTCGAGACGATGTAATCCTAAGAATGGAGGTTTAACCACTATTCCACGAGAAAATGGCGCCCGCCTGGACAACACCTTTCAGGTTTCCGCTGCTGTGTTGCTTGGACGACGTACACACCCTATACTGTTAGGAATTCGCAGAATCTCATGGGGATGGAAATGTTACAGCTTAGTGAGCAACCAGAGGAATTACGATCTATCCCGCCTTTTTCGGGTACACTCGATTCTAGCCAGAAAAGGTTTTGTGATGATCAGACGAATACAATACGCCTTCTAGCTCCCGCAGGCAGTGGCAAGACCATGTCTCTTCTGTGGAGATGTCTTAGACTAGTCGACACATCTCAGGATGACTCGTACCGCCTGCTGCTAGTGACTTTCACACGAGCGGCAAGAGATGAAATCAAGGAACGGATGCGAGCGCAACCCGAATTCGCGAAACTACAAGACCATGTCAAGGCTACAACGCTCAATTCTTGGGCAAATCGCCGGCTTCACAAGCAGAAGAAGAATCTTCAACTCAAGACCAAGAGATATGATAAACAGGGTGTGGTCCTGCACAACCTTCAGCCCGTGTGGTCTCGGTTCGAGAAGCTCCAAGAACAGCTTACCTACCGTGGTAAGGGGAACAAAGCGAGTACAGTCTTCGATCTCATTGACACCCTCAAGTCACTCGGATTCCGCCATGACCAATATGATGGACTGGAGAGCCTCTCTCAACACCTTGAATGGTTAGGGGCAGCCGGGATGGGAGGCTCGCTGCTGGATGTTCGGAAGACCCTACACGATCTGTATCTGCTGGAATACGGCTCTGAAGAAGAAGAGCTGCGGATGATGCACGAGAACTTCATGGTTTTTTGGTGCCAAGCGACACAGCAGCTGTACGATCAGTCCCTCATTACATTCGAGGACCAGAAGTACTGGACGCTGATCGAGATTGAGTCTCTGATCGATCAGGGAAGGCTATCAAGAAGGCCTCACCGATACAACGCGATTCTTGTTGATGAGTTCCAGGACATAAACGTATTGGATCTGGAGCTTCTGAAATCCATCGCTCGTCTCAACCAGACAGATCTCACGATTGTCGGTGACGATGATCAGGCGATCTACGAGTGGAGAGGTGCGTCACCTCAGTTCATCGTTGAGCCCGAGAGGTTCCTAGGCAAGCCATACAAGACGCACATTCTAACTACCAACTACCGTTCCCCCAGAAACATCGTGGAGTTGTCCGCCAGGTTGATCAGCAACAACAAGCACAGAGTGGCAAAGGAGATCAATGCCAACTCGCAAGATGTTGCCGAAATCAGGATCGAACAGCCGGACAACCTTGCACAAGCGATGGATTTCGTCGTTGCTGAAATACGCACGCTACTTGATAAAAAGGGATTCCGTAATGTAGCCTTAATCAGCCGGAAGAGAAGTCAGTTGATCCCGTATCAGATCTTTTTTGCACGCGAGGGCATACCTTTCTTTGCCGACATGGATCTCCAGGTTCTACTCACGGGTGCATTCCGCGAAGTTAAGAAGATGCTCAGCATCGTGGGGCGTGCTGAAGCCACGAGTTTCGCGGATACGGATCCTGTTGAGGATGTCATTGCTCTCTGTGACAGAGTAAGGAGATTCCCAGTTCCCAGACGAAACCGGCCGCCTCTGATCAGACACCTACGCCAGCGTAGCCCTCGAACGCTTGCAGAGGCTGTGGACGCCCTTGCAGACCACACGGGAGGGTTGGAGGATGCTCCCGAGTATCAGGAGGCAATACGCGGGCTTCTTGCTGCCACATCAGTGTCCGAGAAGATCGAGGCCATTAGCAGAGGCTTTGAAGGGCTGCGTAAGGACTACGTGAAGTCACAAGATGATGTGTTCTTCACCGATCCTCCATTCATCCACCTGGCGGAATACGCACGAGTGTATGGAGACGACCTAGCTGGCTTCTATCGAGATATCCAGGAAGCAACCGCGAAGCTTGCCCAGTTACCCACAGACGAAGAGCGGTATTTCGAACACTGGCAAATCAAAATCCACTTGATGACAGCTCTTCGCGCCAAGGGGAAGGAGTTCGACGCGGTATTCATTCTTGATGCGAACGATGGTACGTGGCCCATCAGTCTGGCCGTGACAGAAGAAGAGAAGGAACAAGAACGCAGGCTCTTCTACGTTGCCTTCACACGTGCGCGGAGGCGGATGTACTTGCTTGTCAATCGGTCCTTTCTTGGTGAACCCTTATTTCCTTCCCCGTACCTAGCCGAAATGGGCCTCTAGGTCCAACTTATACAAGAATCATTCTTAGGCAGATAAGGAGGCAAGTTCATGAATTTACCACGGAAGAAGCGAAGAAACTTTCCTGACCACCAGGTGCGAGACGCCGCTAATCAGTTCGATGACGCCCGGCTCTTGCTGGAGGCACAACCCCCTGGGTCTGGGCTCCTGCTACCGTTAGTCAACAATGCCGTCGTTGCCCTCGAACTGTACCTCAAGTCTCTCGGGGCTATAGCAGTCTACACCCCCTCTCCGGAAGTCTCTATTGTCACCGCTGAAGCAGAGGTCAAGGGTCACGGGCTCATCCTCATCCTTGAAAGCATTCCAGATGACGTTCGCCACTCCTTAGAGGAGGCGTACACGGCGAGATACACTGACAGAGTGCTACGAGACGACCTCAAAAAATGCGAAGGACTCTTTGTTGCTTCCCGTTACGCTTTTGAGGGTAATGGGTCGGACAGTTACCCGTTTGTTCCCCTAAGGAATTTGTGTTCGTTTCTTCGGGACTTCGTCTGGAAAATGAAGACGTTTGCCCGAAGGGACTTATGAACCCGGCAACTCGATGATGCGTTGAGTTGGTTGCGGGTTTGCCGATTGATTGCGAGGCAAACTCAGGGGGGCAGTCGCCAGTCAACCGGAATTGCAGAGGAGGGCAAACCGAATGAGTCGTTCTCGCTCTCTTTCCGCAATTACGCCCGAAGGGACTTGAACCCCCAACCCCCGGTTCCGAAGACCGGTGCTCTATCCAGTTGAGTCGCTGATGTAAATTCTCATACTGACATGCATATGCAGGAGTATAATGGTCTGGCGACGTTGCCTTTGCGTGCTTTCTCGCGCAGCCCTATCCGTCAAGCGCTCAACGAAGAACCAATCGTGAAGGTGATCCGTATGTGGGGTCATGCAGCAGTACAAGTGTCGTCACGGCAAAACCCGTGCATAACGCGCCCGACGTCTGATTTGCTCGAAACCTAGCCGTTCGTACAATCTTGCAGCGCTGGGATTGTTCACGTTGACGTCGAGCAGCACATGATCAGTGTCTGCTGAACAGAAGCGTTTCAATACCTCAATCATGAGCGCCGATCCGATACCGCGCTTGCGCCACTCTGGCAGAACTCCAACCTGAACAATCCACCCCTCGGCGCAGACAACAAACCCCACTGGCACGTCATCGCGATAGGCCAGCAGCGGCGGTACATGGAGCCATTGTTAATGGCCTAATGGCACACAAAGGGAAGCTACACACACTAACCTACGACAACGGGAAGGAGATGGCACAGCATGAACAGATTGCAGGAGAGTTAGGGATCAAGGTCTACTTCGCTCATCCGTACTCAGCATGGGAGAGAGGGGTGAATGAGAACACGAACGGGTTGATTCGTCAGTACTTTCCCAAGAGCCGGGAGTTGACAGATGTCACTAGGGAAGAGGTCGAGCAGGCGATGGAGCGGCTCAATCATCGCCCGAGGAAGACACTTAGCTTCCGGACCCCGTATGAAGTATTCTTCTCCACACATACCCCTTTGACAGTTGCACTTGGGAGTTGAATCCAAGGCTAACCTAGTTACGAGGAGGACAAACGCCAACTGAAATGTTGGCTCCAGGTACTCATGAAGGCTGTAGTACTCGACTCGAATATCTACGACGAACTGAAGCTCGACATCGAAACAAGAGAGCTGCTCTCTGAGCTTGTCACGCGCGGAAAACTTCGGGTGATAAGTACTCCGAGGATTCGTCGCGAGCTAGGAGATTCGCCACTTCAGGGGATTCCCGATTGGTTCCCAGTAATACATGAGCTTGAATCTGTCAGCATACTTCCCTTCCGTCTGGGCGAAACACGTCTTGGCAGTGGCGAAGTCTTCCGCGCGCATCTTGGCGAATCTGCCAAGCGCGCGGATGCAGAGATAACAGACTCAGCAAATACCTACGCCGACGTATTCGTTACCGAGGACCGAAGGTGCAGGAAGCGCGCTCAAGAGTGTGCTTCGCTCTGTCAAACGTTCTCGTATCAGGACTTGAAGGTCTGGCTGAGTGAGCTGCGGGCCGCATAGGGCTTCTGTGCCAGAGCAATCGGAGGGGAGTTAGCGCAACTTCAGAAAGCAAAGGAGAGCAACATGCCAGTACCAGAGTTCAACACCAGCGAGAGAAAACTTATTGAGATCATGAGAAATAACGGGCCTTCAGATCGCGAGTATCAGGTTGCGAAGGCATTCCTTGAAGTCAAGACTCAGAGATCTCTCACACGAGCAACCTGGGTTCTTGGCTTCGCCACAATTGGACTTATTGTCGCTGCGGTTGCTCAGCTTATTACCATTCTGGGAGCCCGCGCATAGTCGAGTTCAAAGCCGTCCCGTAAGGTTAATCTTGAACACTCTATAAACACGGCACTTCGTTGATGATCTGTGGCCTCACTTCACTTGGCACTGAAGCGAATCATCCATATACTTAGACTGAAAGAGGGTTGCGGGCATCACGCAATGCGGAGCAGGGTAGCTCTAGCGGCACGTTTGGTTTTGAGGAATCGAAGGCAAAGGTGATTGCTATGGTGAAACACATGTACAGTTGGGTCAGGAAACTGGCACCTGCTGCCCTAGTTTGGGCTGGTTGGATTGTGTTTGTTGGCGGCATCTGTTCGCAGGTGCTATGGCCAAGGATCGTCCTACTTTCAGTCGCTAGGGTCCTGCCCACAGCCCTCTGAATCTGTGTTCATGCTGCCTTCACAGAAGTTAAAGTGCATACTGTAGGATCTGCGCTGTACACCTCATGGACATGGCTGTTTTATTCCGACCATGACGCTCACATCTCCATTCTTCGAGGTAAGTGGTGTGAAGTTGCTGGCAGCGTATAGGGTAGCTCAGGAAAGGAAGAGAGATTCAGGTCACGATGAGCAGAGCATCCCCCAAACCCGGCACTCCCTCTACAGGTGCCCTGACCCACCCGGTTGCAATTCAACTGAACCTTGTGCATCGGGCGGAAGTAGCTTCCCAAGATCTGGGTATTCCTCCCGTATTGCATCACGCAGTACCGACTCGAGGAATCTTGCTTCGGCTTCCCATGGCTGCTGGAAGTAGCCTGTGTCTCCTCCATCCAGGGTCCTGTAATGCTTGCCCTTCCAAATGGTGTTCCTTCCAGGCAGATGCCTAATGTCGCCGTGGCAAGTCTGGGCGATATGCACCGCCTCATGCGGAATCGCCCAGACAAGGCTGGACAGCGGCAGCGACGTATCCAGTTTTAGGACAGCCACTCCGAAGTCATCCTCAGTAGTTGCTGCAGCCAGTCCGCGGGCCCTGAGCTGTATGCTGCTGTTCCAATCAATCGATACACGATGTTTGAGCTGTTCCTTGGAAACCCGATTCATCTCTACTAGTCGATGAAGGCAGAACTCTACAATGGCAGAGATCCCTTCTTTGACGTTTGCCTCGAGCAACCCCGATGTCACACTCCCTGCCTGCTGAAGTACTCCAGAATTGCCTCAACAGCCATGTAGTTGATCGAGCGATCCTTCCTATTTCCCAGTCTGATTAACCGTTCAACAGGCTTCTCTTCCATCTTCTTCTGTGGAATGTAAATCGAGAGCTTGTCGAGATTCCTTTTGTTTGCCATGTGATTCGCCTCCCTCATCCCGTCTAGCGTAGCAGCTATGGCGTTGGCAGTCAATCCTAGAAAGGTCATGGTATGAGATGATCATTGGTGAGTGCTTGTGGCTAGACCTTCATTCTTGGTGTTTCTTCGTGATACTCAACCACTTGCAAACCTACCACAATCTGTTGCCGCCACAAGTTCAAGACCCGCCAAATGAAGGATACTCCTTTTCAGCGGTCGAGCAAACACCAACAATGAAGATCTCATAGAGTTTGAGTCAGCGCCATGAGCCGTAGGCATGGGTGATTAGCATTCGTCGCCCCATCCCGAACGCTTTGGGGCAGACTTCGACTCCTAGGGGAAGCTGGTGACAGGAGTTTCTAGAGGTCAAGCAGGATTCTCAATCGATCTTCGATTTGCAGGAGCGTTGTGCCGCTCACGGTGCCCCAGCGTTCTCTAAGTCGCTCCCTGGATATTGAACGGACATCCTCACACTTGACATAGCTCACTTGTTTCAAACCTCCCTCGGGAGGCTGGATCTCAATGTGAAACGGGATGCCCTTGGCTTTACTGGTCAGCGGAAGGACTACCACCAGTTCCGCTGGTCCTGCGTTGAAGGCATCCACCGAGACCACGAGAGCCGGGCGTTGTCCACCCTGCTCGTGCCCCAGGATTGGGCTTAGGTCTACGCCCCAGATCTCTCCGCGCGCTGGGTAGGGCACTAGGCGTCCCTCAGATCATCGCCAGACGTGGCATTCCAGGCCTTGCGTTCGGCGATCTCCTCGGCCCATCGGGCATCGTCTTGCCTCAGCGTTGCGAACGCTTGGTTTGCTTGGTCAAGGAAAATACGCCGCCTGTATGCGTCGATGGCGTGATCCAGGACATCCTGAGTCTTTTGCCCCGTCTGATTCGCAAGTTGGTCCAAAGCTCTCTTTGTTTCACGCTTGATCCTCACAGTTGTAGTGGGCATGCGAATCACTCCATCGATTTGCTACGGTCTAGTATACGCTTGTGTTACGATTTTGTCTACACAACCCAAGCTGTTAGACGAAACCTCTCCTTCCCAATCTCCGCTCCCATTTGAGAAGCTCGTCGGGAATCTAGCCGGAGCTTGCTTGTGGCGGATAAACGTTCAGCATCGCCTTATCTATCCAATGCGCGAACAGGAATGGATTGTGAAGGTAATCCGCATGTGGCTGTGATGTAGTTGTTCAAGTGCCATTAAGCTAGCACTCGCGCGTAGCGCGCTCTTTGTCCGACCCGTTCAAAACCTAGCCGTTCGTACAATCGTGCGGCAGAGGGGTTGTTCACGTTAACATCGAGCAGCACATGATCAGTGTCTGCTGAACAGAAGCGTTTCAATACCTCAATCATGAGCGCCGATCCGATACCGCGCTTGCGCCACTCTGGCAGAACTCCAAGCTGAACAATCCACCCCTCGGCGCAGACGACAAACCCCACTGGCACGTCATCGTGATAGGCCAGCAGCGACAACTTGGCACGAAAGTCATCGTCCTCCGTCCCCAACCAGGACACCCATTCCTCTTGGCTCCAGTTTGGAAAACCAGGCCGCTCCCGAAAGGCTGCTTGGTAGACAGCGAAGAACTCACTAGCCAGTGCAGGTGTCCAGGTTGCGAAGCTGATGCCGGGACGGACCGGGGCATTGGGGAGAGGCGTGTTCAGATTGCGCCGCATCACATCCTCCGCAAACAATTGCTTGAAGCCATGCCGCTTGAAGAGGTCCACTGCGCCTGTACTGAGCGACTCAGTCGCAACTAGCATTACGTGGGGCCGATCCGGGGGACTGATCGATAGAAGTTTGCCGGCCTCTGCCATGCTCCATTCAAGCAATAAGGTCCCTAACCCGCGTTTGCGATAGGCCGGGTGAACCTGCCCCACAATGGTGATCCGGTAGTCATCTGGCGTATGCGTCGCCTGTACTGCACTGCAAGCGACCAGCCGCTCGTTTGCTTCGAATGCACCGATGGACGTTCCTGGCAAGGCGGGCAGATAGTGTTCGTGGATGTAGGTGTCTGCAGCACCCAGTGGAAGACCTCCATCTGTTTCAAGACAGGCGGTCGCGAGCGCAGTAATCGCGCCGACGTCGTTGGACTGGAGTGAACGCCACGTAAGCCCGGGAACGGTTGGAATGATCTTGTTCTCATCCGGACGATTCATGTTGATGCTCCCTTGACGCTTGGTGTGCTCCCGGGGTTATTGTAGCCGATCGTGGATACCAGGAGGATGTCGAAAGACGAATACGCTCTGAAGGGGGCTCATCTTTGATGAGCTTGCGAGATGGCTTTGGCATCTCGTGTTCGGTTCCGGCTACCATTTCGGGCAGTTTGCGAGTTTGCCGATTAATTGTGAGGCAAACTCAGGGGATCAAGTCTCCAGTCCGACGGATATCACAAAAACGGGACCAAAGGCTTGTCCCCGCTTCCGTGAAATACACCGTTCTGGACGAATTTGGAACTCTTCCCTGGCTAAGTCACGAGGAAGTTGAGTCTGTGCTGTTCGTTTCGCGATAGAAACGTGCAGCTCCTCGCTCTACTTCTGGACCGATTCTAGGTGTTCAGGTCAGGGTGTCGT
>Ga0307990_1003828_pt1 | contig 11287 bp, 3 predicted proteins | sample EllFjometagen129_FD_203168 | JGI IMG/M metagenome (GOLD analysis project Ga0307990, IMG submission 203168) | Marine microbial communities from Ellis Fjord, Antarctic Ocean - #129 | ecosystem: Environmental > Aquatic > Marine > Unclassified | place: Southern Ocean | collected 2014-10-08
CCTTTTGAGAGATTTGAACGGTTCGTTTTTAAAAGAAGGTGATAGTGGTTTCCCATCAAAACATAGGCAAAGATATTAATATCAAAATGTTCGGACATCTGTCCTGTTGATTCTAAAAACCGTGTTCTGTCCTGATCGTCACGAAAGATATCCTGTTGTTCATTGCCTCTGGACAGTACATGGTACAAGGCCCCATCATATTCTATTCGCCATGCGCGTGCCATAATCGAGGTGAATAGCAGGAAATGATAGAAATGTCACTATTAATCACTATTGAAGATGTGAGCCTGATTTCCTACTATTCAAGATGTGACCCCGATTTCCCATATTTCGGATTAGGGCATTTATATTTATCTGCTGATAACATTTTTTGAGACACTATCCGACTTGACACGTAAAAGTCACTTTAGTATTAACGTTATTAATGATTTTATGGAAGCAAACCGGCTGTAAAGAAATTAACAACAAATTAAGGGGTGCTAAATAATGAAAAAAATAATTGCAATCATTGCGAGTCTGGTACTGGCCATATCTCTTTTTTCATGCGCAGGACCGACACAACAGGGAAGAGGAGCAAAAACAGGCGTTTTAATTGGCGCTGCAGGTGGCGCAATTTTAGGTCAAGTTATTGGTGGACATACAGAATCCACTCTTCTCGGAGCGGCAATCGGCGCCGCTTTTGGGGGTATCGCCGGTCATCAAATCGGTGCGTATATGGACCGACAGGAGCAGGAGTTGAGATCTGCAATGGCTGCGAGTGAGGCTGCCATCATCCAGAGAACCCAGAATGTTTTGACGGCTACTTTCCGTTCTGAATATTTGTTTGACTTTGGCTCTTCAACCTTAAAACCAGGGGCATATGCGGAAATCGGCAGAGTTGCTAATGTATTAAACAGATATCCACAGACAACCATCAGAGTCGAGGGCCATACCGATTCAAAAGGTTCTGAAGCATATAATCAAACTCTGTCCGAAAAACGGTCAGTGGCGGTTAAGAGCGCTCTGACACAAAGGGGGGTTGATCCGACAAGAATACAAACCGTGGGTTTTGGTGAGTCACAACCCATATCTTCAAATGACGCAATGAATAGAAGAGTTGTGATTATAATTACTGACCTTTTTGACAACTCCATTGGCGGGAAATCGGTCACATCTCTAAAGATACTTCCAGGAAAAGAAAAGAAGAAAAAGGCTGTCCTTCCTCCCATTAAGGCACACCTGAAGGTCACTGTGTGGCCCAAACCTCGTATGGGTGCCATATTTGATGGATCTGAAAGCAAGCTCCCTAAACCGTTAACTGCGAGATATGAGCTGGATTACGATGGTGATGGGTCATGGGATTACACAGAAACTTATCCACCTCAGGTTGAATTTGCTTTTTCCAATTCTGGATCATTTACTGCTCATTTGAGGATCAGTGCAAGTAATGGCCAACAGGTAAAGATTTCAAGAGATTATACGATAGAGCCCAAGCCTGGGTTCACTCAATCTAAAAATGAAAGCAAACCCGAAACAAAGGTTCAAACAGACCCGGAAGAAGAAAAACGCCAGGCAAAGGAAGACTATGATAAGGCCTACAGGAAGATGGCCGACCTAATGGCTGAGGGTAAGGGTGAAACTCCTGAAGCTCAGCAAGCCTATGATGCCTACAAAAAAGCAAAGGAACGATATGAACATTCCTTTCAGTAACCCATTACAGCATCACTCTCCTGTTTCAACTTGTCCAGCTGAGCATTGAGTTCTTTAGCCATAACCCTTGTTTTTTCTTCGGCCATGGCGTATTCGACCATTTTATTTAGATAAAACCTCAAGGACTCCAGTGCTTTTCCTATGCGATCCGGTGGAGGCTGTTTCCATCGACATTGAATCCAGTCGGTTCCATGAAATTGATCCTCGGGCCAGCAAGGGTAAGGTATACTCTTTCCAGAACCCCGATGCAAATTGGGTAGATATGGATCGTATAAGGTTTGAAGGTAAGCGTTTACAGGGTAAACGCATTTAAAGGGTGTATTCATAGGCAGACGTTTCTCCAAAGCTTCTATCTGGCCCAGAATCGGCTGCATTTTTTGGATTCGCTCCTGAAATTGCTGCCGGCGAGACTTATTTCTTTCCCGGCTCAGCTCTCTCTCCAATTGCAGGAGGCTGGCCTGGGAGTTTTCTTTGAAAACATGAGTATTCCAGATTAATTTATAAAGCTCAGTGCGAGTACGCAATTCTCCAAATAATTTCCGGATTTTTTCGTTTTCCTGAGAAGCGGCCTCCTGCAATTTTGAGATTCTTTCCCTTTCACCTGTGGACCATTTGGGTAGTTGTACATATTTTGCCTGTTCATGGAAGTAGTTCTCAATAATGTCATAGGAGGCCTTTGGCGAAAATCCCATGACTGAAGTCGAAGGTACTGACATGTTCGTAACTTGATCGCGGTTAAGGGAATTCTCTAAAAAAGGCACATGATACTTACCCGTTCTAGTCTCCCTGCGTGCATCTTCAATAGCCCATCGAATGTATTTCAACTCATCCTCGATTTCTTGGCCTACAGTTGATTTAAGAATGGCGGTTATTTTCGTATGGAAATTCTTTATGGGTCCAAAATTGCGTTTAATGGTTGATAATGCGGTTTCAATTCGTTTTTTTCTTCCACGATACTCGTCGGCATACCGTTTTTCACCCCATGAATGCGCACCTGCCACTCGTTCTGGAAAATCATTATGCATTAATGAATTTTCTTCCTCATAAAGAGCCTGTGCAAATTCGTAACTGTATTTATAATGAGACTTATGTCTGATTGCAATTCGAAACTCCTCAATTTCTTTTCTAGAAAGAAGTGAATGAGCTTTACTTTTAATTGATTCTGCCCTCGTCAACAAGCGATTGAGTCTTTTTTCGTGAGTCTTATAAGTTCCAATATCTTCAACATTGGGATTCAGTCCTTCCATTCGCCTCTTAACAAGATCAAGCTCATCGGTTACATCTGATTTAATGTCAAGAGCAATGGACAGATAATGAAACCAGGTTTCTATGTCATTTGAAGTGACTTGCTCAATATAATTCTGGTACAAAGCCGTTCGGGCCACTATCTTACCCCGCATCATATTCATCTCACGTTCCTTATCTTCCCGTAAATGAAGGGGCACCGATTGAACTTGTTGGTCATAGAGTGTTACGTAATAGTATCGTAAAGCTTTGATGTATTCATCAATATCAAACCCATGATAATCTGCAGGTTTGGATATGACAGGTGGATTTTCTTCCTTTTGTTCTTTTTTATCCTCTTTCTTATCTTCAATTTTATTCAGATGGAGAGTGACCTGTTTTTTCGTTGCTTTCGCTCCAACTTCTATGGTGACTGATTGACTCGCTGTTGAGAATCCTTTTGCGCTTGCTTTCACAACATAAGTCCCTGGCAACAGGTTGGGGAAACGAACTACAACTCCTGGTTTATTGAGATTAACGCCAGGACCACTGAGCTCGACATTTACGCCTTCCGGCAAGATACTTTGGCTTCCATCATGCGCCTTCACAGCAACCGTTAATAATCCCGTTGTAAGGAGTTTCACAGCAAGTGTTCTTGAGGTGGGAGCTTCTTTCAATGTCACCGTTTGAGAGGTCCTGGATTCATAATTCACAGCAGACGCGACTATTGAATAGTTTCCTGGCTCCAGGTTTGAGAATAAGAATCGAGGACCAGTTGCTTGACCAATTTGATTTCCATCGCGCATTAATTGTAAATGGCTGGGAGCACCCCTGAGCAGGAGGCCCTGCTCATCTCGAATTTCCCCTAGAATGGTCATGCCAGGCATTAAATAAATCACGACCTTGTCTTCAGACTTCAACTCAGGATTCGCTGTATACATGGAAATGCTGCTATTGTATCCCAAAGCAGAGGCCTTGAATAAGCGAGTTCCTTTTTTAACAGGAGAAAACGCAACCGTACCGGTTGGAGCAAACAGCTGTGACCCTTTATCCATTTGCGCATAAGCTCCTGGCAGTAACAGTTTGTTCTCGTCCAGCACAAAAACGGTAAGTTTCATCCCTCTTTGAAGGAGAATGTCTTTAGTACCAACATCCTTTCTGAGATCAACCTCAACGTTTGAAACGGTTAAGTATCCATTTTTAGAAACAGTTATATACATGAAGTCAGGTGGAAGCCCGGTAATCTTTGCCAGTCCTTTCTTTGTTTTTATTGAAGCATGACTTTGGGAGGAGCTTACCTGAACCTCAGCATTCTCCATCAATTCATTGGTTTCCTCATCACGTACACGAACCGATAGCGTCATGCCGCCCTTCATTTCCAATGTCTGAGTGACTGTATTCCCTTCGGTTGTAGGCCTCAAATCAATCGTTTTCGCCGTAGTCAACAAACCTGATTTAACTGCTTGCAGATGGAGTTTCTGTGATGGCCGGACATCATGAAAAACCGCTAATCCATTTGCATCACTAGTTTTTTCCATGTCTGAAACACTAATGGTGGCCCCTTCCACGGGTAGTTTTCTGCTGTCTTGAACCTTGAGTTTAACCGTGCTTAATATGGGTGTGAGTTTTATCTTCAAGGGTTGAGGAGAGTGTTTTTTTGGATGAGCTAGATCCAGAACAAGTTTCGGTGGTTTCTGGGGAGCTTTATAGCCTGGAGTAAAGAGTTCAATCAGATAAGTGCCGGAGATAACGTTTTTAAGGATGACATTTCCATGACTATCAGCCTTGAACGGCATTGGTGGACGTCCAGTTCCTTCCATCATACCTGATACGAGGGGTACGCCCACACCTAGATCATCTATGATTTCCATTCGAACGCTCCCCGGAATTGGTTCCATATGAATGGTCTCGTTGCATGATGGAGGATTGAGTTCCAAACGTACGAAGCCGGTTGCTTTTGGCCCTCCTTTTGTTGAATGATAACCAAGGGCTTCAGCCGAATACTGATAGTTTCCAGGTAAGGTGCGTTTGAGTAAAAAAGATCCTTCACCAGTTGAAGGAACCTTGAGCTTTGTACCTGATGAATCAGTAATACTGAGAAGAGCTCCCCTGACAGGTTTCCCGGCTGGCATGCCCTGAATCTTTTCAACAATGTCAAATTGGATACTTCCAACAGAAAGTTCAGCGTAGTGCGCCTCATAGGCCTTTAAAAGTGTGTCAAATCGGGTGTGATGCAGGTTTCGCCAAGCCATTCCATAATCACTACTCACGATTTTCTTATGCTGAGAAACCCTGATGGCATCGGTCCAGGCTTGCAGCCAGACTGCATGTGTGAGTAGTTGTTTCAAAGTATCTCGATCATAAGGAGTGGTCAGCTCTGCCTGATCCAGGTAACGGGCCTTGATAGCACTCAATTTTGCATGGAGTTCGGTTTTCTTCAGTAGGGGGAAAGAGGACCATTTCCGACTGGATTTACTGTCTTCAGCAAGATCGATGAGTAAAGCTTTTGGGCCCGTTAAAATTCGAATCCCCTTGTCTGTCTTGGGATTTAGTTCTGCATGTTTCTCCGCCCGTTCTCGAGCGGCCAAAACCTTGCGATAAACTTCCAAATATTGCACAACCGCCTTGGCTGCCTGCTCCTCACGGAAACTGGATTGGCCAGTACCCTGAATATAATTATCTCTGAAGGTGACATCTCTAATCCATTGCCTCAGTGGATCCAGGAAACCACTTCCCATGTCCTTATCTAGAGCCCCATTGATTTCACTCTCAATCTTGAGTGATTTTGCGATTTTCATGAGTTGAGCATACATGATCGGGAGCTGCCCCCTGACCCATGCGTCTTGAGCGGTTTTTCGCAGTTCCATATTAGCGATGGCCTTTTGTGCCCACCACTTTAAGACCTGCTCCTTACGTGACAGATACTGCTGCATGTAACCACCAAAACCGTCTTTCCCATAAAGTAGCCGCTTGCCGACATCAGGGTGTTTCATCATTTCATTGATGGTGGCCAACACGGGGTCCGCGTTCGTAATGAGTATGGAAGCGCCTGGCGGGACCGTGGGCCAACCATCAAGCAATTTCTCTCGTGTGATCACACGCTCACCTTGTTGGAAACTGATAAACTTCCACTGCCCCAGCTTGGCATCTTCCAGAGACGTAACGCCAGTTAGCTCAAATTTGGCTGACCTGTAGAGTTCTTCCTCAAAATCCAGTAACTCGTATTCGTACAGGCAGTTCACGCCCACTTTGCCAATACCCATGCCAATGTTGCCAGCAGCGGAAAGTAACCCTACTGGGGGCAGAACGGTACAAATAACATCCCAACCAGCCATCAGGTAATTGCCCATCATGGCATATTCAACAGTGGTCATAAAAGGAACACGTTTGCGGATAATATCCACAATCAATTCTTCCGGCCCACCACGATCCCAGGACTGATAATAAGATTGTGCTTCAGTCAACTTACCGTAATAGCTCATACCTTTTGCGAATCCACGGCTATATGCACAATTCTGAATGCTCTGATTAATGGTGCCATTAATTCGATCGATTCGATTTTTGCACCTAGCAGCGAAGGCTGGCAGGTGAACTTCCTGTTTCCAAACAGGTGTTGATGTTTTCTGCAATTCAGCTTCAAATGCGGCAAAATCAGAGTTTTCCCGCATGCGGGCACGAACATGAGGAGGGAGTTCTTCAATGATTCTGCGAGCTGCGGCTGGATCTTTTCGAGCTTGATCCAAAAGAAATGACAAGCCGATCCGCCTGCCATTAGGTGCTTCAGATAAATAGGAGATAAACCGCATTTTCTCTGTATGAGGAGATGTGAGCATAAACTTGATTTTGTTGCGATCCCCCATCCAGTGAAACCGTTTCTTATTGGCGGCAAAGGTTTCATTTAATCGCATTGTTGAATCTTCAAGTGAGGCCTGGCGACTGTTGGCTTCAGCTATTTTGGCTGGATTCCTGGTGTTGCGTAATTCAGTGATTTTGAGCCGCTCATTGTGCATGGCTTTTTGTGCGCTGCTCCATGCCTTTTGATCTGAAGCTGATATGAGTGACAGGGCTGCTTTCTTGAAAACGCGCATTCCATCCGCATCAAGCCCAATCTCTTTTGGAGCACGGTCATAACCTTCTGCTTTGAGTAATAGCAGTTTTTGCTTAAAGGAAGTGACGCTCCCGGTATAACCTGCATTTCTTAGCAGTTTCTTCATAGAACGATGGGTTAGTCCAGCGGTCTCAACACATTTCGCTGTCCCTTTTGCAAAACTCTGTAGAGCATCAGGGGAATTCATTAATTTTGATGGTGTCAGTCGCGCACCTTTCAGGGCCTTCTTCATGTGGTCCTGCAGTAAGACCGCATTTTTTCCAATCTGGTTTGGTAACATCGCTGAAGAGACATAGGTTTCTTTGGAGCCAGCATCGATGATAACCTGATCTTTCAATGTACTGCTGCCAATGTCACCCATTCGCCCCATCCTGTGAATAGTGATGTCCACGTCTTCATAGGAGAGGTAACCGGCTTTATTAGATGTTTTCTCAGGAATGGAGGCTTGGTCAAACAGGTCCTTGAATCTCTTGATTGCCTGGGAGTGTGCCTGCAGATCAATGTCGCCGAACCCCCCACGGTAGGATTTTCCTTTTGGACCGGTTCCACCTGCTAACTTGATTTTCGCGCTCGGTTTTAGGCCACGGTTCGCATCAGCCACAAGGCGTGCCATTGCAGGGTCCCTGAATCTGCGGGCAATATTCTTGCTCTCGTTCATGGAGGAGGTGAGTATGCTTTTCTTGTACGCATCCAACTCCAGATCTGTGGCACCGTTCTTCTTCTGCCAGTCAGGGGCAGCATTTATTTGGTCTTTTACCCGCTGATCCAGGAGTTTCATTCGGCGCTTGAATTCCATCAGTTTGATACCTGCACCCTTGGCATCAACAGGTACATCGACCGATTTCACATTAAATAAGGTGATTGCGTTGTTAAGATCGGCATCGCCTTGACCAAACGCAAATCCAATGCATATGAAAATGCATATGAAAATAAGAAATCCATTTTTCATGATGAACTCCAATAAGGAAATTTTAAATCTTAGTATTGGGGAAAACTTAATCGTTTCTCTTGTTTCCAAACAAATCTGTGAGGTAGTTTTTTCTCTTTAAGGATAAAACGTTGATATATTGATTGAATACTGGACAAAACCATGATGATGCCAAAGGGCGAAACCCATTTAAATGGTGCAGGTAAAAAACAAAGACCCAAAGCCAGAAGAATCAACCAGCCAAGCCGCCAATACCAGTAAATCCAATTATAGAATTGATAAGAACTCCCTTTTGGGGAAAAGAGTATAAAAAGTTTATCATTGTGTGTCAAGCTCAAAACACACGCATGATATTGTGGTTGAGTATCTTTTTTGAAATTCGTTGGATGGTAGTGTATCGAAGTGGTCAGATAGAAGACAGGTTTTTAAAGGATTTATTGCCCCAAAGGAGGCAAATTGGCGGGATTAGGGCAAACCTATCAATATAAGCCCAGCCGGCATTTTAAAAACTATGCAGAAAACTCCTCTGGATACTGCTCATCCACATAAAGATAATCGTAGGAGGGAGGGAGCTGGGAGTCCCTGGCCCAGACCGATCACCAGCGCTGCATCAGCAAAAAGTCATGTTTTGAATAGTGAATAATCTAATCATACCACGGGTAAATGAATCGCACCAGGGCGGGCTGAATAATCGAGGTAAGTTTCAGTGATATGCGGGGGAGCATTGGCCCTGGGCGAGGGTATCTTTTTGACTAACCAGATCCCCAGGTGTTTCAAAATCTTTTTTACCTGCCCGCCATTGCACTTCACAGCCTATTACCACCTCAATTGTGCCTACCCTTTTCAGAGATTCGTCATTAACTCATGTCATGCGTAGGCAAGGCAGGCGGGTGACTTCTTGGTCCTCTATAAAACTAATGATTCGCATCCCCGCTAAAGACGGGATCTTCGACTGACCCTGGCATTTCGAGCATGTTAATATAAGTGGGTGTCAGACCTACACATTTGACAAGTCAAGATCCGAAGCAATTTTGCTAATCTGCTTTTGCGGTTCTCTGTCAAATGTGTAGGTCTGACACCCATGCTTCCCATGCTTTTGTTTTCGCTAGTCCTTAGGTCAACGACCGCTTTGATATCCATAATACTGAATTATCTCTATATAATCAGCTTTAGGGTGTGAATAGCCAATTGAGTATTTAAGATCAAAATGCTTGGCAAGAGCAATTTCTTTGCTGATTTTTTTATCAACCTTGCCGTTCTGGTTATAGTGATACAGTAGGTGCTGTGGTTGATCTTTACCATGGTTTTCCAAATATACCTTGGAGTTTATTTTTCTCAATAACGGGGTTTTGTTGTTTTTTGAAATTAAATCAACTCTCTTTTGCAATTTGCCATTTGCACGATCATAAATATAAAGAGACCAATCGCCTTTCTCGCGAGCTAACCTATAGTAACCAGTGTCATCAAACCAGAAAGAGGGCACAGCTTTCCCTGCTTTCCCGGTGTCTGCATCGACGATTTCAACAGTATCGTCCTCGTGTATTGCGTAGATGCCATCCTTGCTGAAGTAATAGTCCACTATATCCTGACGAAAAAGACCGATGAATGGTGAATTAGTTTTAAAAATAAACTCTCCCTGCAGAGTATATTTAATCAATGATGCGGTTTCATAGTAATGATCAAAAATCTTTATCCACAAGGCGTCAGCATGACAATAGATACCAGCAAAGTCGCTAAATTCCTCATTTTTTATTTCCTGCAAAAAACCGCCTTTCCCATCTACAACAAGAATTCTATTGTTGTGAATATCGCCGATGTAAAAATTGCTTCCATCAGAACAAAGACCGCGTGGTGCATAAGCTCTACCACCCTCCATAAGCTTATAGAATACCTGGCCCTTTCCATTACCCGCTTTAATTTGAAACAGCGTGCGTTGCTGAACTTCCGCCGAATGATTATTCCCAGGAAGGTAAGTGCATACAAAAATGAATAATAATAATAAAAGTTTTTTCATTGGTTTAAACCCCTATATTCATCCAGATAAAATATTGTGGAATCGAAGCAGTAAGCACCATAGCTCTTAACTTAGATAATACCTTAGTCGCGCAGGATATGAAGTATGAGTTTACCCGATTCCACCGTAACCTTGACCAATGGCGTGCAATTAAGAATGCGCTGCTCCCAGTTTACATCAGGGGATCGGATCGGCATGTTTTTCATAAAGGCACGGTCAGTGGTCCGCGAAAAAAATGAATCGCCTTCATCCTCTCTGTCCCGACGTTGGTAACGATGATAGTTGGCTCGGTCCTGCTGTAGGATGGATAACACAGTCGGCAATAATGCACCTCTGGAGTTGACGTGATCGGTATCGCTGAGTAAGGCGAGATAGCTATTTGAATGTGTGGGTGGCATGTTTGTTTCATGCACCGCCGTTGCACCGCTACTATCGCTATTGTGCAGAAATCTCATCAATACGAATCCAGAAGAGTCGCCACGCAGCACCGCGCGGTGCATTTGTGCGTCAGTGCCGCCCAGGTAATTGGTAATGTTAACTGTAATTTCACCGCGGCGGTTGATCGACTGAAAGCTTGAAACCCAACTTCCCAGGGACTGATTGCCAAAAGACCATGGAAACCTGCCTGTTCCAGATGGATTTTCCAGCAGCATAGAGGTGTGCACCGGTTTGAATGCGCCACTCTCCCAACGTAAAACCCGAAAGGCTGTAGGTGATACGTCACTCTGTGGTGCTGGTGTCACAAGTTCAACCGCGCCATCGCCGTCAATATCACCGATCACCTCCGGCATACTGATGCCGTGGTGCCACTCACCGAACACCAGTGGATTGTCCGAGTTGAATTCTCTGGGGCCTGACCAGAGGATACCGCCCCTCTGGTTAAGCACCATCAGGGGAAAAAATTGCCCTTCCTGGTTCGTACCTGATGGAATCAGCAGCACCTCTTCCATACGGAGGTCACCGTTGAGATCGAAAAAGAAACGTTTCCTCGCCAAGTGCCTTAAATGTGAACCATCCTCCAGTAGCTTTATGTGCTTAGGCTTCAGTTTCTTGTTTTCAGCTTTCCAACCACCAGTTTGTTGTCCGATCAAGGAGTTAGCTGTGGCGGCAATGTAAAGAGCTTCCGCCAACTTTTCTACTGCTCCAGTCTTGGAAACAACCGTGAACACCATGGCATTCGCCACCCAAGTTAGAGCGCCAATTCCCGGTTGGCTCATTGCGCGGTAGCGATGAAAGGTTGCCTCCACACCCTGCCCGGAGGTAGAAAAAGATGCCTCGGCGATTGCCGGAGAACGATAGCTGGTAATTGCCAAAACGCCCTGTA
>Ga0307990_1003830_pt1 | contig 11287 bp, 6 predicted proteins | sample EllFjometagen129_FD_203168 | JGI IMG/M metagenome (GOLD analysis project Ga0307990, IMG submission 203168) | Marine microbial communities from Ellis Fjord, Antarctic Ocean - #129 | ecosystem: Environmental > Aquatic > Marine > Unclassified | place: Southern Ocean | collected 2014-10-08
TTGATAAAGCAAATATTGATGCTGAAAAAGCTATAGATACACTACCAAAATTCAAATTGAAGAATGATAAATCTCTTGTTGCGAAAATATAAGAAACTATCTTTCAATGTAATTTCATCCAATACAATGACAATCAAATAGTATGCAATATTAAATTTCTTCTTTCCTCTCTGGTGGGGGCAAGTGGACACTATCAGAACTTTATTTGTGCATCCCAACGATGAAATATTATCCACATTCCAATTAGCTGAGAGTGTATGATTAGTTGTTTACTTCTTACTGAATGAAGCGAAGCAGAGACGAGATTTGACGCCCCGCACGTTACTCTACGCTGATACGAGCTTAGTGAGTACCAGATGACTTTGAGATACCACCTTATAATGTAATATTATGTAATACTTGGGACTTCTTCTAGCTGCAAGCGAGGGGCGAATTTGATGACAAATTACAAATTAGGGATTTAGGAAAACCTTTAAACCCATCTTTCAGTCTACCGACTGACATCTTCCCTTACGAATGGGAAAGTTTGTTTTTTAACCTGGTTAGAATTGAACCATTATGATGAATTGATGCAAAATAATCTTTGTCTTTATTGATAATCACCCAAGAAACTTTGTTACATTCTGGACATGGAAGAAATTCGTTACCTTGAATATGAGTTACTACAAAAAGACATGTCGTACATTTGTACATTCCCGAAGGAGAATTAGTATCCATAATTTACCTACCTTTTGTATTAAAGATTTGCGATTTTTTAATTTTTAAAATAATTAATTAGAATTTGCTTTGATAAGCATATAAATAAATATAATTTGAATATTTTGTGTCAAGAAGAAGAAGTACAAAACTTCTTATCCCAACCATGTTGACCCTATTTATGGGATGTGTTTATGCTATTGCAGATTATGTGAAGATTCCACTAAATCTAGCAGCTGCTTACGTATCTCACTTGCTTCAGCAGCAAGATCTACAGTAGCAAATCTAATTGCATGATCCTGAATAACTACTGTCTCATCAATCATATTACCAATTGACGGATGCAATAACATGCCATTAGCATTGTTTGCTAAATCATCAAATTCTCTTTCCTGAGATCGCAAATAAGCGTAGATTTGATACATATATTTACTGTTAATGCTTTTATCCCTATAATAGCCAGGTTTTAAAATTTCTGTAAATTTTGTATCAATGATAATTCGTTTATTTGTTTTTTTGTTATCGATTATAATATCCGTAAACATTGATGGTAGTATGGAATCAATCATGGAAGTTTTATCGGATATGTACCATTTAAATTGCTTTCCTGCATAGACTGTCCATTCATGTTTATCTAATACAACCTTATAAAATCCAGCAACTGCTTTTTCGAAAAGCTTCCTAATCCAAACAATATCATGTGATGGTAAAGCAAAATATTTGTCTCCAATAAATTCTGTAGGTAGGATTATCTCGTAAGCAAGCATTGCAGCTGAAACCATAATTTTATCCTGGACATCAAATTTTCCATACCTTTCTAAATTCATCTCCCTAATCGTTGGTCTATCACCTGATACTCCCATTGCTTTCATCTTGCTGGCTAAAGATTTACATTTATGGTTTAATTCTTTCCTTGAAACTGATCCAGAAATATATTCAAGAGCACCTCGAACAAACCGATTTCTCCTTGTATCAATTGTCAAATCATCGAAAATGCAAGCAATTTGTCCCTTTGACAGTAATTTATACCGTTCATTTGATAAATGGTCTATACGACCCCTTATTCGTCGTAAATTCGAAGATCTAGTTTGATAACCAAAGCTTAAATTTCTTCTAAGCCTGTTTTCCACAGAATGAATCAGGAATTCAGCAATAAGATCAGGAATGTCATCAGGATTCTCTTCAAAATCTATTTTGCTTGAACCTAACTCTCGAAATAAATCTGAAGCATAAAGCATAAGTAACCAAATATTACGCACTGGGATATGACCAATATATCCCGCCCCTATCTGGTTTGAGCTTGAAGCAGCGTTATTGACAGAAAGCACTAAAGACCTGTTAATAATTCTTTATGAGCGTTTTTTACTTCATTTGGTTTATCATACCAGTACTCTTCTAACAATGGTATAATTTCAGTATTGATAACTCTTATAAACCAATTTCGAGCATCAGTAATACTTATTGTTTGAGGAGGAGTTACAAAACTATGTCCTATTTTAAACTGTTTACCTAAATTTAAATCAGCTTCAATTTTTTCGTTAATATTAGTAAGTTTATTCTGGATAGTATTTACAATATCAGTCTCGATATTACAACTCTTAATTAACCAACTTCTCCAAACTTCGTTGAAACAAGGCTCAAGATCAATGAAGGCAAACCTACGTCTTAATGCAAAATCAACTAATGCGAGTGATCTATCTGCAAGATTCATTGTACCGATAACATAAAGATTACCCGGAATGTATACTGTTTCATTGTCATCCTTTTTATAGCTAAGTTCTAAAGCTTCACTGGGAGTTCTTTTGTCTGCTTCTAAAAGTGTTAGCATTTCACCAAATATCTGGGCTGGATTACCACGATTGATCTCTTCAATCACAATTACATATTTCTCTTTAGGATTATTCAAGGCATAATTCACAGATTTCATCAAAGGCCCATCTACAAGTTCTAGAGTTCCATCACCCATAGGTCGCCATCCTCTTACAAAATCTTCATAGGATAGATTTGGATGAAATTGAACTGCCTTTATTCTATTTTCGTTCTTTTCTCCTATTAATGCATAAGCGAGTTTCTTTGAAAGCCAAGTTTTCCCAGTACCCGGAGGTCCTTGTAAAATTAAATTTTTCTTAGTTCTCAATCGCTCTAACATCCCTGAAATCTTTTCATATTCAGTAAAACATCCTGCATCCAAAATATCAGAAATTGCGTAACTTTCAAAGGGAGTTGGTGGCTTTTCTTCAACATTTAAATCCAATAATCTATATCTTCCATTACCAATAAATTCCAATTTGTCATCATCTCTTAATATTTGATATTGTCTGTAAATAGTAGATTCTATTGTATTATTGTTCGGATACCTTTCTTTAAGAACATCAGAATATTCTTCAAGAAATTGTGTATGTTTAAATATATCTGTATTTAATCTCTCACATAGTTCCTTTATATACTTTAACACTAATCCTTTCCATCCATCTTCATTATCTTCCGGATTATATCTCCATGCTGAATATGATAGCTCCGGAAATGAATGAACAGAAAAAGTATCTTCCTGAAAACGGGTTTCTAAAGATTCAATTAATCTTAAATAATCATTTGCATTACAACGATTATCTGGACCGTTTTTTCCGAAATCTAAATTTAGTTTTTTTGTTATGTAAATCCTTGAGTTACTATCTAATGTCAAAAAATTCCAAGGTCGGATCCAAAAAAGACCAATCGTAAGATTATAACCAATACCAAGGTTGCTTGCGGCTGCATTATATGACTTGATAAATTCATCACTTGTAAGCTCCTCATTATCTGCAAAATATAATGCACTTTCAAAAACTTTCCAAAGTCTATTAATATCATCAGTTCTATCAATAGATGAACCATAAAAGAACCATGAAGCCATATTATTTAAAGTCGGAATACCTTCAAAACTATCTGGAACAGGTTCATTCAATTCTAAGAAATCGGCAATTTTGCCAGCAATAATCTTTCTGTTATTATCAGTAATTCCTCTATTGAATGTACCAATTACCGTAAACGGACAGATATCTTTCAGAAATACTTTATTTCCTTCTGCATCTTTTTCTTTTAAATAAGAAAGCAATTCAATTTCATCATTCAGTTCTTTTAAATAGCTAATTAACTGTGATCTGTCATCCTTAAATTTCAAAAGCTTTTCTGCTAATTCTATATAGAAGTTAGTCCATTTAAACTTTCGTTCATTATCTTCTAAATCACCAAAACGTTCTCTCCAGAAGGGATCATTTCTAAATCGATCAATATCTTGCTCTTTGTCATTAAATGCAAAATCTATTAAACCAACTTTAGCCCATTCTTCAGGTAAAACACGCCAAATAGTAGTTCTATTGGTAAAGAAATACCATTCTTTAATCGGATTATTTTTTGTCCAATCAACTTCAATTTTACGGCCATCACCAAAATTTTTTTTTACAACACCCGTTGCTTTAATAGCCATTACTGAAACCATATTATCCCCATTATCAAAAGGAAGATCTTTTTTTCGGGTGTAAGTGGATTTAATAGCAATGAGATCACCAGGTTGTATTGATATTACTATATCTAAGTACTTATCTTCATATCCGTTTTCCCAAACACTATCATTGATGAATCGATCTGTTTGATCTTCATCATTTATCATTGCACCAACAAACCAGTAGTTTTTATCCTCTATGTTTACCGGACTCATATCTTATTCCTCCTATTTCCATTTTATGGGATCATCTTTGAAATTTGATTTTCCAATCCTGCCATCAGTTTTTCATCCATTAACCAATTTTCTAGTTAATGATCACTCGAGTTTTAGTTCTTAGGTTCATTTGTACTACCAGTGATAAGATACTCATAAACACGCAATTAAATAATCCAATTATCGTCACTAAATTTATCCTCGACGTAATTTATTTCTTTAGGAAAAGAATCAGAATATAACACTGCAAGATGAGAAGCTGCTCTAGTTAATCCTACGTAAAGTATTTTATCAATAATTTCAGGTTTATTTTGAGCTATTTTATCAATATCAACAATAAATACTGCTTCAAATTCCATACCCTTAATATATTCTATACTATATATTTTAATTTTATTTATATCACCAATTTTACCTTCAGGACATTTCTCCAAATCATAACCAAATTCATAAGCTCTATCATATAAGATTTCATATAATAAATCAATTTGCTTTTCATTGGGAACAAACAACGCAATTGCTGGCAATCTGTTATAAGTTGTATATATCTCATTAATTCTACTTATCACCCAGTTACATAAATCATCCTTATTGGAATACATGAATTTTAAGGGTGGTGGATCTTGGGAATTAGATGTATATATGGATTTAAAGTCAGGTTTTTTTTTTGTAGATTGTTCGAATATTTGTTTTGCAACTTCAAGCATTAAATGACTTTGTCTATACACATTTTTTAGTGAATTGAATTGAAACTCAGGATATTCTTTGATGAAAACATCCCAATCTGGCAAACCAGAAAGTTGTATTCTCTGCATTATATCACCTGATAAAATTATAGAGTCTGTTAAAGGATGAGTTAAATAGCGCATACAATTTATTTGTATTTGTGAGAAATCTGTAGCTTCATCAACTATCACTTGAAGAAACAACCTGTTCCTGATATCTTCAAGAATACTATTTTTAACCTCTTTTAATAGTAGCGATTCCTTTGATATAAAAATATTTCTTGAATTTAATAAAATCTCATTTAATATTAAATCTATTTCTAAAGCTGAGATCATCCTCTTTTTATGAAGATCAAAACTACTTCTATCGTAAATATCGGTTTCTGATTTGATTTGATCTGCTCTAAAGCTATAATAGTATCTTGGAATGTTATTCAAGAGTATATTATAGTTCTCTACAATGATTGAAAGATTTCTGAATTCTAAAATATTTTGTCCTACTCTGGTAAAGAAATCATCACGGATAGAAGTTCTTTGTAGTTGATTTATTATGTATGAATAGCTTTCATTCTTGTTGCTTTTTTTTGTCTTATCAACAAATTTTTCTGCATGCCATGCGATTGCTCTTTTGGTCATATTTATTGTTTGGATTTCAATTTTTTCTGAATATCTATCTTCTAAAATGGTGTTTAAATATTTTTCTTGATTTTCATCATCCAATTCTATATCAATTTGATTATAATCTATTGGTTTTAATCTTTTTACATAAGCTAAGATATTTTCATATATAGCTTTATTCTGAAATAAAATTGTTTTAGTCTCATCACGAAAATAGTTATTAAATAGCTTTTTCCGTTGGGTATATTGATCTGTTAAAGAACTTAATTTTATAACTAAATTCAGTATTGCTACATCCGGATCATTATCATAGTCAGCAATTGTATTCGCTAAAATATTCAATATCTTTCTTACTAAGCTTTTATTTTGAACTACATTCATCTTTTTATAGCTTATTAACCAATCTTTGTTTAAATTAATTCTTCGCTGAATCTTCTCCAGATAATAAGATCTAAAAAGTTTACTAATCTCTTTAAGATTTTCATCTAAGACTGACTTAAATAGTTCTGACTGAGATCGTGCAAATCTCCCTTTTGAATTTCCAGTTTTAATTACACCAAATTTACGTGCAAGATTTGATCTCATATTTTCCCAAGTTGATAAAGATTTCTCTGATGCAGGTATTCCTTCCAGATTTAGTGTCTCTTTAATATAATTCTTTATGTCTGAGTTAGGAGTGAATAAAATCCAATTACGATATTGAGCATTAAATATTTCTAATAAATTACTTTGTTGAATTAGGGTTATCTCTTCTTCCGTCAAAAATTCATAATTTATTTTTTGAGCAAGACGTTTTAGGATGACTGTAGTTTTACCTGTTCCTGCAGTACCGTTAACAATGATTTGAGAATTAATTGGAAGCCTAAATATTTGATCTTGTACTGAATCTAAAATCGCTTGATTTCTAAATTCTACTTTTTCTAAAATTTCTCTTTTATAGCCCTTGGTAATATTAGTTTTTTTTATGAATTCATCATAATCCTCTTGTTCAATTTTTTCAAATTGCTTCATGAAGTCATCTTTATCAACTACCTCTGAAGGTAATAAATCGACGATAGACTTAATGTATTCTAATAACGAATCAACAGATACAATGCCATCTTTTGTTGCAATTCTATTTAAAACTGCATCCCATTTTTCTACTTTTTTAGGTCTGAAGATATTTTTTTCCAATATCTCAAAAGTGAATCCTAAACCAAACTTAAATTGACCTAGATCACCGACATTTTTTGCAGCTAATCTACCAAGAGGAGCTTTATATGAAGCATATGAAACATTGTCTTTAGTCTCTATTAATTGAGCTTGTGCTATGTCTTCTCTATTGCAAAAATAGATAATATGTTCATGATCATTTTTAATAAGTTTAACATATGCCTGAAATGGATCTCTAAGAGCTTGATAATCAGCTGATCTACAAGCTTTTTGAATTTGAGAAAGTGGGTCAATTTTACCATCGAGAGTCTCGATACTTTCTATTTTTCTTTGGGGTAAATCAAAATTATTTTCCCAAAATTCTAAATCGTCCAGTATAGTTTTAGCAATGTTATAAATAACTTCATGATTATCCATATTTTCATCTCCGTCTACTTTTATTGTAAATCATCATCTCAAATTCTCAATATTCTTTTCACCACTCATTATAGGTAAAATTCTTTTTATTATAGGTAATACCCTATTTAAAATCAGTCTCAATTCTCCTATATCCATTTTTATTTCATTTGTATGAACAACTTTATTTCTTATAATCCTAAAATGATCGAGATTTCTTTTCTCTTTTTTATTTATCATTTGCAATTCATACGCTTTCTTTATGTTTGATACTAAATTATTTTTAATCTTAGAATCATTAATTTTATATGTTAGTGAATGCTCAAGAATCTTACTAAGCTCTAATACTGCTCCAGGGGTATTAGCCAATAGCACATTTTTTTTTAATGAAATTATGGAGTCTCGAATTTTAACTTCAACTTGATTTTCGCTAATATCAATTGATAAATAAGTTTCTAAATAATCTTGTACTTCAGGGCTTTCAACGAAATCAAATATATCTTTCTTTAGACTTCGAATTACTTTGCGATCCATTAACTTATAAAGAAATCTTCCCACTATAATCGCAACAATTACTGCAGCCCATTTTCTAATCCCAGAATATAATTTTAAGAATCTTCTTCTTTCAGTGAATGATTTCATTTAAATCTTAAATTTTTCCTGTATGTCCAAATCGAAAACGTAACTTATGTCTCATTATAATAGAGTTTAATGCTATTTTCTGAAATATTGACATATGCACACTTTCCTTTAATGTTGAAACTTTACCTAAACATAAATTTGTGGATTCTTCCAGCTCAATAAATTTTTCACTTAGAACATCTTTTATTTTTAATAATGCTTCGTTGCCAGAGTGAAAAAAAGTCTTAATAAATTCTTCATGTTTTATTGGATCTTTATCTTTTAATGCTAATATATCATTAAATTCTTTCTTAACCAAGCCAGATTTTAATGCCTTCGCACTAACCGCTACTCCTGCAATAATTATGACAGGTGCATTTGAGAAAACGGCAGAAACTGCAATAACAAAGCTAAGTAAATTAATTATGTCATCAATATCAAAATTACTATCATCAATAGTATTACGATATTTAAACTTTATAAAATCAGCTTTTCTGGACAATAAATCAATATGCAAGTATGCTATCATTATTTTTGTAACCGCTAGAGTAAATGAACTTGAATATGCATATGAATTTAATTGAAGTAAATTTGCTTCAGTTTGAGTAAATCTCGTTGGAAATCTTTTTTGTACAAAATCCAATGTATCTTGAAATTCTATTAGTTTATTTTCAGAGTATTTTCTTAACTCAAAAAATTGATATCTAACCTCAATTATTTTGTCCAATGTGTAATAAAAGTCTTCTGATAATTTAGAAAATGATCTTGAGTCCATATAATCCCCCTAGCATAATTTTTATTTCTCATTCATCTCACCCAACTCTTCAACTCCCATCCTCTCAAAATCAGCTTTACTCAAACCAAACTGTGCCAACACTTCGTTAATATTTGGATCTACAATAAGAACTTCCTCATAAGTTAGCTCATACAATTTATAAACCATTATATCGATCTGATCTTCCAGTTTTTGGGTATCTTTGCCAGTTTTTTTATCGAGGAGAATTTGATTAACGATATTTTCAAAATAAACTGAGTTATTTTGAGAAACTTCTATAATTGGCATCTGTTTCATTGTTTCATATTTTAGAGTAAATGCACCTCCTGCTGTCATGATACCAATAAATCGGAAATAAAACTCAAAAAGACTGCTATTAAACAATGCTAAGAGAAATTTTATTGAAATTTCTTTAGATGTTAATATATAGCCATTACTTGGAAGATAATGACCCTTCGAATCAAAAGCAAATGCCCATTTGTCAGCAGTTAAGCCCCAAATAATCTTTTCTGCTTCAAAGTCTTTTTTATAAGATATAGAATATGGAATTTGCCACCAAAGCTCACCATCTCGAATTACATTTTGTCTACTTTCCAATTCAACTTTGAACGAGCATAATCTTTTGTAGATATCAAAAAAACTCTCTATTTTGAAACTGCGATGGGCAAATAACAAGTATTCTGAATTGTAATTATAGTACCATTTACGAATGTTTCTTCCTTGCAGAAGAGGTTTAATAATTTCATTATTACGTTGATCTTTATCGATAAGCTCCTTTGCTAGAACCTCTTTAATGATATATGCTGGATTGTAGCCTGTTGTAATCCCTCGATTAATGCTTATTGATTTAAAATCGCAGATTGGTGTGCTAACTTTGTCTATTCTCTCCTTTAACTTTAAGTTATCTTTGCATTCTAATTGCCAAATTTCATTATTGAGATTATTTAGGCTAACCAATAGTTTGTTTTCATCAATAAATTCGTATAAGTTACGGAAATTTACTAAATTATCATTAATGTATGATACTATTACATTCCCTTTGGGTTTTCTTTCAGTTGCGATAAAAATACAACTTGAGACAAGAGCTTGAAAAACATGAACTATTGAGAAATCAATAATTTGTTCAATCTTCCGTTTAGAGAGAAACTCCCTTAGTTTCTCACCATAACTTGTTTTCATAAATTTATTTGATGTAATATAACATGATACCCCTCCTTTATTAAGTAAAGAAAGTCCTTTTTCGTAAAAATAGACATATATATCAGCCAAACCTGAATACACAGTGAATAACTCACAAAAAATATTCCTATACGATTTTATTTTTCTTTGTTCAATATAAGGAGGGTTTGCAATCACAATATCAAAACCACCTTTTTCATCGAATACTTCACTGAAGAAAAGATGCCATAGGAAGAAAGGACGATCAGAAGTATATTTAAGTTCTTCCAATTTTTGATATTTTGTGTCAAATGATTCGATTTCATCTTTAATATTCTGTAGATCTTTTGCTTTTTTGCTCCTCCACAGCTGTTCTTTAAGTTTATCATTCTTAAGTGATTTCTCTTTCTGTTTGATACTTGCCTCAAGTGATGCAGCAGCATTTTCCAATTTTTGTAATTGTTTATCGATTTTTGTTTCAATATATTCTAGAACAATTTTATCAATTTCTGAGTGCATCCATTTTTTCTTTTCGGGATCATTTTCTTGAAAATAACTGTTCATCAGATTTGAAGTTAGCTCAATAACATTCTTATCAGGTTTGTGATTTTGAAGTTTCCCTAATGATTGCGTTAATAATCTCAATTCTCGTTGAACTTTTTTATATTCTTCTTCTGCATCGAGTAGATCTTGAGGAGCAACATTGCCACCAACAGGTTCATCATTAACGTTGATGAATAGAAGTGTTTCCTGGTTAGATTTATCTGGGAGAGATTTTACTTTTCTTCTGTTTTGTGGTTTCAACCATTTATTCTTAGTATAATAATTTCCAGTAATAGACTGTAATTCTTTTTCTCTAAATTTTAGATCATGTGCTTGTTTGTTTATGTCTTCAATTTCAGTATTATAATCTCTTTCATAAAGTGGAATCCCTTCAAAGCTTTCCAGCAGGCTGTTGCCTTGCATTATCTTGTAATCGAGGTTTGGTAAAGGTTCCGGTATATCTGCATCAACAATGAGAGATAGCCAGAAGCGTAAACGAGCAATATCAATAGCACCGCTATCAATGTCCACTCCATAAATGGAGTTTTCAATAATCTTCTTCTTTGTATCTGCCGGGTTTAATGTCCAATCGAGAGTCATCTTTGCCCAGAATATTTCTTGCAGCAATCCCATCGGAAAAGCACCGGAACCGATAGCCGGATCACAAATCTTCACATCATCTAATAGCTTCTCAATGTGCTCAGCATTGTTGCGAATGTAGTTACCTTTATCTTCAGGATCTCCTGGGTCGTGGTTACGGATGAAGTTTTCGAGAGCTATAATGTTTGAGTTTTCTGTTTTCCGTCGTCCTTCGTCAGGCTCAGGATGACCCGAGGTTGGTAACAGGTGTGTTTTAAGATATTGAATGAGTGATTCTTTACACATGTATTCTACGATGGGTTTTGG
>Ga0307990_1003831_pt1 | contig 11286 bp, 25 predicted proteins | sample EllFjometagen129_FD_203168 | JGI IMG/M metagenome (GOLD analysis project Ga0307990, IMG submission 203168) | Marine microbial communities from Ellis Fjord, Antarctic Ocean - #129 | ecosystem: Environmental > Aquatic > Marine > Unclassified | place: Southern Ocean | collected 2014-10-08
TAAAATTGATTAAAAGTTATGTATAAGTACAAACAAAGGTCAATATGAGCTTGGATTTAATGATTGTTGTAAAAAGTATTAAGTATGTAGTAAATGGTATAGGTCAATCACAAATGTTTGATATTTTTAATATTAAATATTTTTAATATTAAATATTTTTAATATAGAAGTGATTATAAATACTATATAGCATAATATATTTATAATAATTATAATTATTATTAAAAATGGAGATGTGAAAATATGAAAGTAAGAGTTCATTATATAATTAATGGTTATAATGATTATATAGATATTGTTGAAGATACTGAAGAAGAAATTAAAAGTACTGCTTTATATAATTTAAAAAAAAGAGGTATAGATTTAGACAAAAATAATGTTTGGAGTGAAATATTGGATGATGGGGTGTTATGAAAATGTTTGATTTAAAGAAAAAATTTTTAAAAATAATGTGTTTTAATAAAATAGATTTGAATAATAATGAAACTAAAGCATTATCTAAAAAATCATCTAAAAGATTATCTAAAAGATTATCTAAAAGAGAATATATTAAACGAGAAAAATATAGAGATAAATATGAGAACCTATTAGATAAGCAAGGCATAGGCGAATATAAAGAAGCACAATTTATTAAATGGTATGCAAAACAGCTAAAGGAAAGGGTAAAACTATGAGTTATAATAAAGAATATTATGATAATCATAAAGAAAAGATTAGAAAATATAATAGAGAATATTATGATAATCATAAAGACAAAATTAATATTATTAAAAAAGAAAAGTACAAAAATGATAAAGAGTATAGAGAAAAAATCAAGATTAGCAACAAGAAATGGATAAATAATAATAGAATAAATTATAACACATATTACAAAAAGTATTATAAATTACATAAAGATGAAATATATAATAACAAAAAAAAGAACACAAAAAATAACAAAATTAAAGACAAGAAATTGGCAAATGAAATATTTGAAAATTTTATACAAGAACTAAAAAAATAGGAGATGAAAAATAATGGAAAATGTGAAAAGTGATTTCTATGATGAAGTTATAAACCAAATAGAAACTTTATCAGTAGGCGATATATTAACTAATGATTGGTTAGACATTGTTAATAATGTATTAGATGATGATATTACAGACGATGGTGTACACGATTTTGGTAACTGTAATTGTTATGAGATTGAAACTGTATTGGTTAAGGAATATAATGGTAAAAGCGATTGGAAGATTATAAAAATTAACTTTTATATAGAAGAAGAAGCAGAAGGCAGAGACGAATATTATGACCATCCAATTGGAGATTATGTACCCGGTGGAATAGTTAAATTATAAAAGGAGATGTATAAGAATGAACAAGACTACAATTATAAACAATAAAAAATTAAGAATTGACAATTTAAAAAAAAGATTGGAAGCATTAAACCTTGAAATTAAAGATAGATATAAGGTTATGGAATTATATAAAAAGAATATACAAAATATTAATAAAAATATGCAATTAGATAATAAGAATATACAAAAATTGGTTAATGAATGTGAAGCTATTAAAAAAATGTTAGGGGTTGAATGAAAATGAGAGTTGATAATGTTTTAAAAATGGGTACTAAAGAGTTTATTAATTATATGGATAGCAAACCATTAAAGAGCATAAAAAGATTAAGAACGGATATGAAAAGCATAAAGAAAAGAAGCGAAAGAGTGTGCAGAAAATATGAAAGACAGTGATATACAGCTTAAGAAATCCAAAACTATGTTTGAGCATAGTAGAGTTAAGAACAAAGAGGTTATGAACGGTATAGTAAAGACCTTGAAGCTTGAAGGGCTTATGAACGTGAACGAGATTTACGAGTATATTATGAAATACTTTAGTAATAGCATTGCCCACGACTACACCCCAGCTTCGTTCAAGACCAAGTGTCATAAATTGTTGAACAATAACGAGCTAATAGGCATACGAAAGATTGGCAAAATGATATATTATTATTTAAAGTCTTCTAAAGAAACGTGCTTGAAAATTATAGACTATATAACAGAAGAAATTAATGATGTGGACATTGAGATTGATGAGCTTAACAAGCGAAAAAAAGATATGCAGGATGTGTATGATAAGAATTATAGTATACTGAAAGTTATAGACCTTGAATACTTGGTCACTGAATATTTCAAGCAACAGTATGAAATCAAGGGTGAGCATAAGATAAACTATACAGGTCTGAACAAGAAACTTTATGAGTTTTTGTCGTACAAGTCCAAGAAACTAAAGGATATAAGCTTCAAGAACGCACTTGAATCGCTAGTGGATAAGAATGTACTAGTGCGAGAGAGTGTTATGATTAATATGAACAGGCACATGGTATATTATTATTTGAATACTAATAATAATAAAAACATTGTGAAGCATAATGATAATGTAATAAACAATTTATGAATATATAAAAAGGAGATGACTAGTAATGCCAACAAAATGTTCTGATAAGCGAAAGAAATATTTTATACAAACGCACATACGAAGAAAGGAACTAGGCACAGAGTATTGCAGAGAGTGTGGCAAGAAACTAAGAGTGGGCTGCCAGCATCATTATCTATGCAACACCTGTTGGAACGAGCTGAACTTTTTCAAACGAACAACTGTACCGTTCAAGAAGAATTTGGTAATGAATAGGTATAGAAATAATAATAAAGAACATAACTATTTATAAAGTGTTATGCTCATAATATATATATAATAATAATAATAATAAAAAGGGTGATTGGATATGAGCAAAAAAGAAGCATTAAGAAGTGAACTAATTGCATCGGGCTATGACATAATACAAGACACAGATGATGGTTTTGTTGTAAGAACAAAATTTAATGGCATTGCATTTGTGCTATGGCTATTCCTTACAGGCATTGGCGCATTGTTTTATTTAGCATATCATTTTGGAAAAAAGAAAGAGATTAAAATATATAAATAAAGGAGAAGAAGAAATTATGAAATTCAAAGTTGGAGATAGGGTTAGAATTGTAAACAGTGGCAATGTTATGCCTAGTGACATTGGCAAAGAGTTTGTAATTTATAATATAACTAATAAATATAATAGATATAATAGACCTGTTATTGTATGTAGTAAAGATGACTATAGCAAATTAGATTTAAATTTTATGTCATTTTGTGAAAATGATGTTGAGCTTGTGGAAAATAGAGCAATGACTGTTAATGAGATTAAAAAATACAAAACTGATGTTGAGAACGAAATAAAGGATAAAATTAACACATTCATGCAAGAAACTGGTGTTGTTGTTTCTGGTATTGATTATAGTTATTCCTATGAACCATTTCAACTTTGCAGATTTGATAATGAAGAATTTGAAAATAATATAAATGGCGAGTGCATTAATGTATCATTAAAAGTGATATTATGAATTTAGAAGATAAAATAAATGAATTAGATGGATTAAAAATTAATAGTTATGCTTATACAACTGAAAATTTATGGAAAGATTTAGTTGAAGATTATAAACTAAAAAAGGAGGATATAATTAATATAGAATTCACTGGTGAAGATTTATATTGTAAATATGGAGAAATTATAATTGAAACTAAAGATTATATTTATATATATTTAGGTTGTGGTGAATATTTTTTAAATACATATTATAAAAAGTGTAAAGTATTGAATAAATAATAGCAAATTCATACTATTCATTTATAAACACATTGGTACATAATATATATACTAATTATTATAACAAAAATAAAAAAAAGAGGTAAGAAATCATGAAACAGACATTATTACAACTCGATGAAGAAACTAATTCTAAAGTGCTAGAGATTGCAAGGGAAATGAAGTATAACAAAAGTGACACTCTTTGCAATTTAATAAAAAGAGGCATAGCACAGTACGAAACTGACAAGAAAAATACAGTTGAGGAAGAGTATACAATTGAGAATGAGAAAAGCAAAGAGGTTGTAGAAGAAGCTAAAGAAGAAGTTAAAGAAGAAGTTAAAGAAGAAGTTAAAGAAGAAGTTAAAGAAAATTTATATAATAAAAATGCAGAAGAAAATAAAGTTGAAGAATAGATAATATTAGGGGTGAATAAGCATGTCAGAACAAAACAGTGTGGAACAATATAGTAGCTTAGACCTTAATAAATATACTTCTATTCCTATTAAGAGCAAGTTCAAAATGCTTAGGACTAATCTTTTGAACAACTTTGGTGACCCAAAGTCTAGTTATTTGAACATGAAAATGCTGTTGTTGTTGTATATAATTTATACAAATGAGCATTTTAGAAGTTTGAAGAATAATGTGTTTAAAGATTATGTGTGCATTGGCGATTATGATGGCAGAACTGCCAAGTTTTGTTTGAATATTTCTAACCAGCCTAAGCTAGAAAAAACATTTAACAGATTTGTGGATGTTTATAAGTCTAATTCAAATGTTATGTATGCTACTACTGACAAACTGTTTTTTAGTAAAAAGAATTCAATAGAGATTGTTAGATATTTTAATAGAATATTAAAGAATGAGTCTATTGATGATACTAGATACTTAGACGAAATTGAAGAGTTTGAAGCAGGAGATAGCAACAGTGATATTAAAGAAAACAATCCTATCAAGACTGTTACAGAGTATTTAATAGATAATAACAAGACTGCTATTTCTGAGATAGATAATGTTGATGTTATATACATACCAAACAGATTCAAGGACGGCAGAACTAATCCAATCGAGGACTGTGCACATTATTATATACCAAACCGAAACTTTAACATTTATAATCTGCATAGTATAATGAACCGGGACGAGTATTTAAGGTTCATAATGAATCCTGAGACACCATTGAGATTGTACGACAACAAGATACGAAATACTATACAGAATGTTGACATTGAACTTGAGAATAGAGTGTACATAAAAGAAGATAGTGGTGAAAAGTTTGTGTCCAAGTATGTATATTATTGTTCACGATGCAACGACAAGATAGACATTTTGCCTATTAATATTTATCAAAAGCTTAAACATGCTTGTAAAGGTTATACAGACATTAATGGTAAACAAAAAGAGCACTCGACAGATAATAAGGCATTAAAAATTTTGAATATGCACGAGGCATATTTGTATCAGTGCAAAGTAAAGATTGCAAATGGCGTGTCTAAGGACTGCTGGAAGACTGTTTATATTTATTCGTTTAATGATAATCTTGATACTGGTAGGTATAACATGAACCTTATCACATTCGAAGACACACTAGATTGCACTGACACGAGAAAGAAAAGGACATTAATATTCTCACTTGGCTATAAATATTTAAAACCAAAGGTTGATAGCGAACTGATTGAGCCAGGCATATCTAAGCATTATTGTGAGTATTTAGACTTGCCATACATGCGATTCATGGACATTGTTTTCTCGATTAGGAAATTGTTCAAGAAATATGCTAGGCTTCAAATAGACAATAAGGGTATGTGGCTACAAGTCGCGACTGTTATTTCCGGAGTGTCCAAGATTGTGTTCGGTGATGACAAGTTTGCAATAAGTGTAATCGGAAATCAGAGCCTAGGCAAGACTTTCATTGCGAATAATTATGGTATGATACTAGACAAGAAATTTAAAAGGATTACTCATGCTAGTAATGATTTAACAGTACCAGGATTTACTGGTGGTATCAATACTGGCAAGGTCATAAATGGTGATTCAGTTAAAATATTTGAAAAGGGTATTATGAGTGTTGGTGGCTTGACAGTGCTTGATGAAGCGTCCAAGTTTTATTCAGAGCAAATGTTCAACGAATCATTGAAATCGTTCTTTAGCAAAAGATTTGTAATTGCAAAGGTTGGTGGGCAAGAGTGCGAGATAAACTACACGCCTATTCTATTAAGCAATTTCAGTCATTTTAGTGAAGATTATATAACAGAAATTTCTAAGACTTATAAGAATAGAATATACAGAAATGGTGATGAATGCAAGCATGGCGTGAGCAAGACCGAGATAAATTCGTACTTGTCAAATGTGAATATGTATATGCCTATACAATATTATATGACAGATTTAGAAAATAAATTGTTAGCAGATACTGTTATGTATGTTAGAAACAGATACAAAAAAGCACAAATAGATTGGAAGACCGGTAGCACATTACCAGCAATAAACAGGTTCTTGTTTGACACAGTAGTTTGGAATAATCTGAGTAAGAGAGATGTACATTACAAGTCACAATACAGAGACCTAAGCGATATTGAAGTTGACACGCTTCCGCGTGATGAGTTCATAGAAAGCATAAAACATTTCTTTGACCCAGAAAAAAAGCACATGAATATTATTGATAATAGCAAGAATAATGAAACCAATTACCAACAGCTTATGACAATTCGAGCAGACATTTCGAAGTGGTTGAATAGTGATGATGGAATGATGCTAAGATTACATCTTAGTGATAACACCGGCAAGATTGATGAGAAGATTGAGGCATTGTCGTATGCGCTTATAACATTCTTACAATTAACACAGGACATTGACAGCATAAAGCTAACAGAGGATGTAAAGAAATGGTCAAGGGTTATATTATTAAAATGTAAAAGAGGCATAAGCGAGCGTGAATATAATTTTGATAAGAACATAATAGACATAACATTCTATGACATTAATGCTGATGAAATACAAGATGAGCTTGAAGAGATTAAAAAGGAAAGAGAAATAGAATACAAGGTCAAGATAGAAGCATTAAAGGACGAGGCTGAGAGCAAAGCAAACGACCAGCCGGCAGAATCAATAATATTGGATTCGTCAAATGCTATAAATGACATTAGCGATGACGAGTTTAATGGGATAGAATAGGTGAATAAGTATATGGAAAGAGCAAGAATCTTGAATGGTTTGTATAAAGACCAAATAGGCGAAGTTGTGAAAATAGATAGTAATAAAAAGCCATATGTAATAGAATTACAAGGCACAACCGAGCGTCAGCGAAAAGTGCACAGGGACACACCATACAGAAAATTAAAGAATGGTTTTAAACAAATAAACAACTGGAATACAATGGTAAGATTAAAAAAAGAAGACATAGAAATTATAAAAGAGGAATGATTGTTATGGACAATAATTTAAGCGATAATTTAAAAATGTTTGCATATTGTGGTGGTATAGTTATAGGTATTACATTAGCATCTGTAATATTTATAAATACTCACACCATAATAGACAAATTTTTTAGATTATTAATATTAATAGTTATTTGTTTTTTTATGTTTTTAAACATACGTAAATTATTAAAATGAATGGAGAAATAAATTATGAGTGCAATTAAAAAGTACATAGTAATTGGTGAAAAAAGAAATGGCAGATTTTACAAAAGCGAAGAGTTTGACTTGTCTAAATATTTTAACAAGTTTAAAACAGTTTACATAAGCGCAGACAGAAACATTTTTCAGAAACTTTTCAATATTATGCCACAAGCAGACAAGTTTAACAAAGAATATGACAATGGTTATAACAGTGCAGTTGAAGATATTAAAGAGAATATGTTATATATAATTAGCAACGACAAGCTAGGAAAGAAAAGGAAATAGGTGTGATGATAGATGACTGATGTATTTGAAACTAGTGATGATATAAATAATAGTTTGGCAACATTGAAGAAACAGTTGTCTACCAGATTTCCTTTTCATAAGTTTAAATATTCTTTAGATAACAAAAAATTAACAATATCTATTATAAGCATATCAGAAGAGAGCAGGGAGCAAGCATTTAGTGTGGTTAGAAACAACATCAAATGGATAGGAAACAAGTATGCTCCAATCTTTAGTATAGTTGTTAAAAATAATAATAACGAAAATATACAGTGCACTTTATAAACATTTGTGTTCATATAATATATATAAAGATATATAAATAATGATTATAATGTATTTGGATAAAAAGAAAATAGTATTGGACTGGTTTCAAACCAATTTTAAAAGCATTAAAATAAAGTTAGAAAATTGTTCTAATGTATATATTGATAATGGCAAGCCAATTTTAAACAACTGGCACAATGAAGAGAATGTTTGGATACATACGCAAATGGTTATAACTGAATATGATAGTATAGCTGATAACATTGTAGGATACCTTGCATGTCTTGTTCATGACTTTGGCAAGCCTGAAACACACTGTGAAAGACATGATAAGAAAAGAGTAGTATATTATAATCATGCTACGCACAATGATTTAGAAGCTTATAATGTTTTAAAACAATGGCAAAACAATTTTAAAAATACAGAATTAAAAATAACAGATTTGGATATTAATAATATAATGATAATGAAAAGATGGCATTTGAACATTTGGAATGTTAATGATAATAATAAGAAAAAAATATTCGAATCATTCAGTAATGGCATTTATTTAAGCATATTTCTAAATGTTTGTTTAGCAGACAGTCTTGGCAGAATATCCGAAAAGGGTATGGAAATGCAACAAACTAATTTGATAGGCAATGTTAATATGCTTGATGTTGACAAATATTATTGTATGAAAGATTATACTGAAATATTAAAAAAGAACATTATCATGCTCATTGGCTGTAGTGGCAGTGGCAAGACCACATTTTATAATACTTATAAAAAGCCAACAACTGCATATATAAGCCTAGACAAAGAAAGATTATATTGTTATAAAAAAAATAATATAGTATATACTAGTATTGATACTTTTAAATATGTTTATATAAACAAAATGACTGATAACGAAATTTATAATAATGCTTGGGAATATTGTAATAAGAATAAAAATGTACTAAGCAAAAGAATGCAAAGCATATATAACAAAAACTATGACGAGGTTGTGATTGACAATACAAACTTAACAACCAAATCACGAAGACTAACACTGCGAAGTTTAAAGAATAGTATTGATTACAGAATGATTGCAAATGTTTGGTTGCCCAATAAAGAATTATTAAAAGCAAGAAACAAAAATAGAACTGACAAGAGCATAAGCGAAGATGTTTGGACGAGACAATATAATATGTTTCAATTTCCAGATTATTATATGTTTGATATAATAAATATAAAATAAAAAATGGTGATATAATGGTATTAGAGCATAGCATAAAAGAATTCAAAGCAACGTTTCCAGAAACTTATAAGATTGTACAGAAGATGTGCAGTATGGTCAAAGCACCAGTTAAAACTATTGAAGAAGAAAAGTTTTATAATAAGTATACTTGGTCACAAGTACGAGAGCAAGAATTTAAAGATTGGTTTGTAAATTATGTTTATAGCAATTCTAAATCACGTAAAGAGCTTATGCGATTTCCTGTTAAAAAGAAAAAGAGCATTAGCAAATTAGCAAACGAGTTTGTGTTAAATTATGGCTGGTGCTATAAGAAATGAGCAGAGTATATTGTAATGATTGCATGAAAGAATTAGGATTAAAAAAAGATAATAGACTGATGACATTATATGTAGGCATACAGTGTGATAGATGCGGTAAAGTATTGATTGAAGAAATAGACGGAAAGATGAAATATAATTGGTGATTGTGAATGAGTTATGATATAGAATTAGTAGATAAAGATGGAGAGTTATTTGAATCAAAAAATAAGATTCAAGAAGGCGGGACATATGTAATGGGTGGCACTGAAAAAACACATTTGAACATTACCTATAATTATAGCTGGTTTTATTATTTGTTAATTAATAAGAAATATGGTATAAGATGGTTGTATGATAGAAAAGCTAAAGATTGTATAAAGGTTTTAGAGAATGCAGTTGATAAACTAGGTACTAACATAAGTGACCGATGTAGTTATTGGTGTCCAACACCCGATAATGCAGGTTATGCATTGAGCATATTATTAGGCTGGGCAAAAGAATTTCCAGAAGGAATATTTAAAGGTGATTAGAATGGGTTTATATGACACAATGTATTTAAAAGACAAATATAAAAATTGTTGGTATTTACAGACAAAAGATTTGAGCAATACTTTGACTAATCAAACTGCTAAAGAACAGTTACCAATCTTAGACACAAATAAAAAATATTTGTTATGCTGGGGTGAACTATACACTTCTGACTTTGATATGCCTTTGGATAATCAAACAGGCTATAAAGTGTATGTGAAATTAAAATTTGTTGGTAGAAACAAAAGAAAACTGACAAGGAATGTGCATATAATTTGTTCAGCAGATGACTGGGGGGATAATTATAAATGCCCCACACAAATATATAAACGACAAAAGGTTAGGTGATTATATGAAAACGATAAGGATTTTAAGAGGTACTTGTACTGCTTGTCCAATGCGATATGAGGGCTGGACAATGGACAATTATTTCTTTCAAATTTATTATCGTGGTGGACAAATGTCTGTTAGACTTGCAAGAAAGAAATTCAGATATTACGGCAATGATGTGGATTATGATAAAAACGAAAACATTTTTAGTGAATGTAAAGTTATTTATTCCGAAACTGTTGGTGATGAGCACGATGGGTGGCTGGAAAAAGAAAAGGTCATGGAATGCTTGAAAGATGTTTTCAATTTCAAGGATGCTTATTATTTAATTTGGGGTGATGATGAATGAATAAAGAAAAGAAGTTTGAAACTGTAAGTGAGTTTATAGAATCTAAAGCTAAACCAAGATTTAATTTAAATGAATTACCATATATATTACTTAGTGCTGATGACCAATTTATAAATAAAGATTATCTTAAAGAAAAGATAAATCTAGCAATAGATTTTGTTAATAAACATAATACCCAAACTATGTTAGGTCCTGTTATGTTAGATGAAGATAATTATTCATTACCAATAGATGCTATAACTAAAGATGGTCAAAAGCAGTTTATAAAAGCACTTAAAAGTGTTTTAAAATTATTGGAGGAATGAATTATAAATGGATAAAAGAGAATTTGACAAGCTTTCAAACGAGAGCAAGTGGAATGTGTATAGTGGTAAAGAAGATACTAGAGAAGACTGTAGTGATATTTTCTATTGTGATAATGATGGGGTTGCTTATATAAATCCTGATAATAAAATGCAATTAATGTATGTAGATGAAAATGGATTTCAAATGAATACTGATTATCATTATAAACCATGTGCTAAAGATAGAGGTCAGAAGATAGTTTGGCAAAAGGTAGAATCAATTAATGAGTTAAAAAAAGGTGATTTAGTTAGATTTTGGAATGAATATAATATCCGTAACTATAATATAGGATTAATAACTTGTATTGAAGACGATAATATACACCATCAATTTTGGAGCTATGATGGAATATCTGTTGGCTATGCTATTGTGAAATTTAGAATATGGGA
>Ga0307990_1003832_pt1 | contig 11286 bp, 8 predicted proteins | sample EllFjometagen129_FD_203168 | JGI IMG/M metagenome (GOLD analysis project Ga0307990, IMG submission 203168) | Marine microbial communities from Ellis Fjord, Antarctic Ocean - #129 | ecosystem: Environmental > Aquatic > Marine > Unclassified | place: Southern Ocean | collected 2014-10-08
CGTCGTTGAACAGGCTTGATCCGCGAAGTTCGAAACCCGCGCAATCGCCCTGCGTGGATGTTGTCGTCGAAGTTGTTGTGACGACTGTCGTTGTGGTTGAAGTCGTTGATGTCGAAGTCGTAGTTGTGGTCGTCGTTGTGCTTGTCGTGGTTGTGGTCGTGGTCGGTTCCTGCGTTGTCGTTGTTGTTCCAACAAAGGTGGTTGTAGTTGTTGGTTCCTGCGTAGTCGTAGTGGTGCTCGTTGTGGTCGTAGGCGCCTGTGTAGTCGTTGTAGTGCTCGTCGTGGTCGTAGTGGTTGCGGGGGGATCGCAGTCGTCTTCCACTTCGTCGCATATCAGCGGATCGTCGCATGGATCGCCGGAGTGCACGCATTGATCCACATCTTCATCGCAGGTTTCGGCACCGTTGCAGTATAGCGTGTCGTCCGTGCAGGGATTGCCGATGTGTCCACAGGCTTCGCTGGCCTCGTCGCAAAATTCGCCTCCGTTGCAAAATAAACCATCATCCGCGCAGGGGTTGCCGTCGTGGTCGGAGCAGGCACCGGCAAGGCATGCGTCGTCGCCATTGCACCACTGTCCGTCGTCGCAGGGCGCTGCATCGACTAATGCCGTCCAGGCATCGACGGCTGCGGTCACGTCGCACGTTTCACAGGGGTTGTTCGGGTTTGCGTCGCCGTCGTCGAAACATTGCCCGGCGATCCAGCAGCCGTCGCAGACTGTATCGTCATCATTAACGTCATCATTAACGTCATCATCAGCGGTATCGTCGTTCACATCATCGTCAACATCGTCATTCACAAGGTCGTCGTCGGCGATGTCATCGTCGTCGTCGCCGCCGCCGCTGTCGTCGTCATCATTGCCGCAAGCCAGAAAGCAGACGGATAGGGAAATGAAACCTATCAGCGCGAGTAAATGCAATTTTGGCATCAGAAATCTCCTAATGTTTCGTAGCCGACAGTATATCCAAAATCCTCGCCACAGCGCAAAGTTTTTGAGGGCAAAACAGCTAAAATTATTGAAATTTCTTGAATTTTCTCTGACAAGAAAGCATTTTTATCATATTTGCAACATATCTCTAGTCCAGACCACTTGATTTTCATGGAAATCTGATGATCTCGCGGATATCTGAGAGGAGCGACTGGAAGGCTCTGCTCTTTCTGGCGTGAATATATGTCTTTATTTTCAGCAAGTTAGAATCCAATGGCAGGATTGGTACGGGCTTTGCGTTAAGCCATTATCAGAAGTTGGCCAAATGCCTGGCCTGTTTTTGATTATTAACAAACTGGAGGAACGAAGGTATGCGTACCAAATTTTGGCTGTTTTCCCTGATCGCACTTATGTCGTTGAGTCTCGGCTTCGCGGTCGCCTGCGGCGATGACGATGACGATGATGATGACGACGACACCGCTGATGACGATGTTGATGACGACGCTGATGACGACGCCGATGACGATGCCGATGACGATGTCGATGATGACGCTGATGACGACGATGATTTCACTCCTGTCGGCGAATGCGCGACTGAGGAAGTCTATGACGCCATAAGTTGGCTCTTTGCCGGCGAGTGTTATGTATTGGAAGACCTGGAAGGCAATGAGCTGAGCGCCGACGATATCTGCGAAGCTTCCGAAGCCGCGGACATCGCCTGTTTCATCGATTGCTTCGATCAGTTCGATGAGTGCGGCGGCGATCCCGATCCGCTCTATGAATGCATCGGGCTCTGCCTGGCCTAAGGGAAACTAAAAAACGTGAAAAACGCCCCGGATAAAACCGGGGCGTTTTCTTTGGCGGCTGCCAATATTGATGGGGGAAATCTAATCCGTGAAAATCTCTAGTGGATCAATTTTGAAACACGCGATATGCTGAGATCGTTCGATTCAGAAAATGAAGGTGAAAAAATCACATGCGTATCCAACTGATTGCCGGAGTTGTCGCCTCAATTTTTCTTTGCGCCCTGCTTTTTTGCTGCACCGGGTCCGACGACGAAGCCGATGACGAAATTAATGATGACGACGATACTGCTGATGAATCCGGTTCCCCCTGCGCGGAAAATGAATCCTACGAATCCATGCAATGGTTGTTCGAGGAGTGCTTCATTATCCTTGATACACAGGGCGACCAACTGAACGCCGACGCCGCCTGCCACCTCTATCTGCCCGAGGATGTCCTGTGTTTTATCGACTGCGCGGACGCATCCGACGCTTGCTACGACGCAGGGCTTTCCGGGTGTCTTCAGAATTGTGGCCTGGAAATGATGAAGTGATCCGCCGCTTGCCCTTGTTGCAGGCTACTACAATAAAAAGGCGCTCCCGCAAGGGAACGCCTGATCGTCAAACTTGAATTTTCCACTAACTTCGGTCGTCTGACCTTATTCGTCTTCCACTGTGACGCCGGCTTCGGCCAGGGCTTTTTGCGTCGGCTCAAAACCGATCTCCAGGCGCTTGAAGAAGCTCTGCACCTGTTTGATCTTTTCCATGGGGATGCCGATTTTTCCCATCATCATCGACATCTGCGCGCAGTAGGGCGATCCGTCGTTGAGACCGTGAACGAACAGGCCCGCGAGGGTTTTGTAGGGATCGGCCTGTTTGATGTTGAAGATAATGGCTTCTGGATCGTCGATGTGGCCTTCGCCGCACTCAGCTTTTCCGGCGGCGTCAAACTTCATGAACCAATCGGGACGGGGGATCAGCTCCTTCTGGCTTTCCCACTGCTCTACGTTCAGGTTGTAGGTAACCGGATCGTCGGCATATCCCGTGGAAAGTTTCGGGACGACAGCCATCAACGTGGCCAGGGGGATTTCAGTAATCTTCGGCATATCAGTTCCTCCGTTTCGTTTTTCAACGATTTTATAAGACGGGCTTTCCGTAAATGCTCCCTCGTCGGGCGAGGCTTGCCCACCCGCGCTCAGAGGGACTGCAATAACTCATTTTACATTCTATTGCAATGGATTGACGCGCCGCGTTTATCGAAGCGCCAGGGCAATCATTGGCCCAAAATCCGGGCAGGCGATGCGGATTAGGCGAGCAGTCGGCGACACAACTCCAGAGCCTCATCGGCGGAATTGACCGCACCGGCGATGCGCTCTGTGCGAATTTCGGACAGGAGCAAGCCAACTGTCGGCCCGGCTTCGATCTGAAGTTCGCCTATCAATTGCGATCCATCGACAAGAGGCGGACCGCCGTCCACCACGCCAATGATTTCCCGGTGCGCCTTGAGAAGATTACAAAAAAAGGCTGCATAGTCATTGGCTAAATCGCCCGCTGCGACCATTGCGTAGGAAGCGGTCGCAAGCCATGCGTCACCGGCTTCTTGCGTGTATCGCGCAAAAATACGCATTTTGTCGCCGTCATCGGAAAAATTATTGACGTGGACTGCCAGCGAATTTTGAAGTTCGAGAATTCTGGCGACCGCGCCACAAAAACGCTTGGGCGCTTTCCATCTTTCGCAAGTGACTTTCAAGGTCTGGAGTCCGTCTTGAATCTCGCCAAACAGCGCTGCGGTTTTCATAATGGCCGGGTCGTCGCAAAGCCTGTCATTTTTCATCATCGCGGAAAGGCCGTCGAAATCGTCAAAAAGTTTTCGCCGGATGTCTGACTGCGTGTCGAAACCCTCAACGCTTGCGAAAGAAACGCCGTCCAGCGGGCATTCGTCAGATTCGGAAGATGAGCCTGTTTCCGTGGTGATAATTTTTGACAAAATACCTTGCTGATGAGCAAGGCGCAAAACAATCGCGGCGTGCGGGCTGCGAAGGAGTTTGACAAACTCGGCGTAGATTCTTTCGCCGGCCACGGATTTCAATCCCGCCGCCGCCACTCGAACCCAATCAAGAGTTTGCGCATCGATTTTAAAGTCGGTTTGAGCCATGAATCTGAACACACGTAGCGCACGCAGGGGATCCGACTGCAAATTGTCCATGGAAATCGCCCGAATGACCCGATTTTCGATGTCGGATAAAGCGCCAGCCGGATCGAGGATGTCGCCGACGCCCTGCGGCGTGAGCGAGGCGGCCATGGCGTTAATCCGCAAATCCCTGAGCAGCAGATCTTCTGTTATTGTCGGCGCTCTAAGGGCGACCAAGTCATATTCAAAACCGTCTTTTACAACGCGAGCCGTGGGCGGATCGTCGTGAAGGGGCACCAAGGTGGCGTCGAGGGAAACGGCGATCTGCTCTGCCAGCGCCGCGGCATCGCCATCGACGGCGATATCCACATCATTCAAACCTCGATCCAAAGCGGCATCGCGCACCACGCCGCCCACAAGCCAAAGCGCCTCTTTGCGACCGGAGGCGATTTTGGCCATCTCAATAATCTCGGGCCGCTCACGCATGGCGAAGCGGCCCAATCTTAGCTTGATGCTTTTTGCGTCCAAGCCTTATCCCAAGTAATCTTCAATAGGCAGACCGCACATGTCTTCGATCAGATCCTCGCATTCTGTTTCCATGACGCAGTCGATAATTTCCTGCGTTCCGTCCTCTTCGCACTCCGTAAGACATTCCTGCTCCGCAATGCCGCGCAACACGCCGAGGCTGGAATATTCTTCCTCCACGCAATCCAGAGCTTTCATGCAGGCGCCTTCGCAATCGATGTCGCTTGCGTCGTCGTCTCCGTCGTCATCGTCGTCGTCGTCGTCATCGTCGCCGCACGCCGCGAAGGTCGAAAGCGCAACGGCCAGAATCAATAACCCCAGTAGCCAAAAGTGCTTTTTCATTTCAAATCGTCCTTTCTTCTTTCAAGAAGTTGAAGCCACATTTTATTACACGAAATACGCAGGCAGGTCTACGTCCGATCAGCCAAGCGGTTTTCTTGCTTACGCTTCGCAATTGCCTCTATAATGCGCGCGGATTTATTAAAGCGGCCATTCAAACATCCATTCTATTTTTTGCGCATAAGGATCAATCATGGCTTTGAGAAGGCTGAGCAAACTGAATATTGATTTGATCGGAGAAGAACTCGCCAGGATAATGCGGCTGATGGACAAAATGGAAAACCCCGTAACCGATGGCGCCATTCCCGTCGATGTCTGGATGAGCGATAGCGAAGTGACGGTTCGCTTTGAAGTGCCCGGCGCGGACCCGGACAAACTGCGACTCACGGGAACGCCGACGCTTTTGGAAATCGCCGGGACAACCCCCGCCACCAAACCCCCGATCGAAGGCAGATATCTCGTTGCCGAACGACCGGTCGGACTTTTCCGAAAAGCCGTGGAAATGCCCGCGCCAGTCAATCTGACCGATGTTAACGCCCGTTACGCAAACGGCGTGATGACCATAATCCTGAAAAGGATAGCCGACCGCCGCAACCGGCGCCACAAAATATCTTTCACCATTGAAACGCAGGACGGCAGCAATGAATGACAATACCGGTGACGCAATTATTCTCCCCTCGGAGCTTCCGCTTCTGGCCCTGCGCGATGTCGTTGTCTTTCCGTACATGATCATCCCGCTCATTGTCGGGCGCGAGATGTCCAACGCCGCCATCGACGCGGCGCTGGCTTCCGACCGTCTGATCACGGTCGTCACGCAACGGGACGTCGACGCCGACGAACCCACGACGCAAGACCTCTACACTGTCGGAACGGCCTGCACGATCATGCGGATGATCAAGCTGAACGAAGACCGCGTGAAGGTTCTCGTCCAGGGTATTTCCAAGGTGAAAATCCTCAAGCACACCAAAACACGGCCCTATTTTCAGGCCAAGGTGGAGGTGTTGCCGGAATACCAGGTGGACCCGGACGACATTGAGCGTCAGGCCCGCATTCGGACCGTGCTGGAAGGTCTGCAAAAGGTCGCGTCCATGGGGAAGTCGATTCCCATGGAAGTTGTGGAACTGGCTGAAAGCATCACCGATCCGGGCCGACTGGCCGACATCGCCGCCAGCAACCTCAATATCAAAATCAACGAAAGCCAGGAGATTCTGGAGACGGCTGATCCTGACGAGCGCCTGCAACTCGTCCGCCAGCACCTGACGCGGGAACTGGCTCTGCTCGATGCGCAAGCCCGCATTGAGGACATGGCTCGGGAAGGCATCCACAAAAGCCAAAGAGAGTTCTTTTTGCGTGAACAGCTCAAGGCTATCCGCAAGGAATTGGGCGAAATGGACGAGCGTGACGAGGAAATTGAAATGCTCCGGGATAAAATCCGGGATATCAAGCTTCCTAAATCCGTCAATGAAGAAGCGGAAAAACAACTGAAGCGCCTATCGCGCATGCACGGCGACTCGGCGGAAGCCGGCGTCGTTCGCACATATCTGGACTGGATTGTGGAGATTCCCTGGAATAAAAAAAGCCGTGACAAGCTGGATTTGAAGCGCGCACGCGGTGTCCTTGATGTGGATCATTACGGGCTGGATAAGATCAAAGACCGGATTCTTGAATTTTTGGCCGTGGCGAAGCTCAGGGGCAGCGTTCGCGGTTCGATCCTGTGCTTTGTGGGTCCTCCGGGAGTGGGCAAAACTTCACTGGGACGCTCCATCGCCCGCGCCATGGGACGAAAGTTCACTCGTATCTCGCTGGGCGGAGTGCGCGATGAAGCGGAAATCCGCGGCCACCGGCGCACCTACGTCGGCGCCATGCCCGGCAAGATCATCACCGGCCTCAAACAGGCGGGAACGAAAAACCCCGTGTTCATGCTCGACGAAATCGACAAGCTCGGCGCGGACTTTCGCGGCGACCCCTCGTCAGCCTTGCTGGAAGTCCTGGACCCTGAGCAGAACACCGACTTTGTCGATCATTATCTGGGAGTGCCCTACGATCTTTCTCAAGTGCTTTTCATCACCACCGCCAACACGCAGGAACCGATCCCGAACGCCCTGCACGACAGGATGGAAATCCTGCGGCTTCCCGGCTACACGCCCCTGGAAAAGGCCGCTATCGCCGAGCGCTACCTCACTCCCCGGCAAATGAAAGAGGCCGGACTGAAGAAAAAGAACATCAAATTCGCTCATGAAGCCATTCGCGACGTGATCGACTACTACACGCGAGAGGCGGGTGTTCGAACCCTGGAGCGAACGATCGGCTCCGTGTGCCGGAAGGTGGCCCGAAGAATCGGAGAAGGGGAAGCCAGGCTTGTCAATGTGACGCCGAAATCCCTGGAGAAAATGCTCGGCCCGCACGAGTACATGCGCGAGGAAGATGAAGAGATCGGGCGCCGCGTCGGCCTGGCGACGGGGTTGGCATGGACTCCCACCGGCGGTGAAATCCTCCATATCGAAGTGATGCCGGTGCCGGGCAAAGGAGCCCTGACGCTCACCGGACACCTGGGTGAGGTTATGAAAGAATCAGCGCAGGCCGCCGTGACATCCGCGCGGCGGCGCGTGGACCTGATCGGAATCAATAAAGACTTTTTCGCGAAAAATGATATCCACATGCACGTTCCCGCCGGCGCCATTCCCAAGGACGGCCCCTCCGCCGGCGTCGCCATGGTGACCGCGCTGGCGTCGGCGCTGTCGGGCATTCCGTCCAAAGCGGGCCTTGCCATGACCGGTGAGATCACGCTTCGCGGTCGCGTCATGCCCATCGGCGGATTGCGGGAGAAACTCCTGGCCGCGCATCGCGCGGGCATTCGCGACGTTATTGTCCCCGAGGGCAACGAAAAAGACACCAGGGACCTGCCGCAGGAAGTGAAACGCTCGATTAAACTGCACTTCGTGCAAGACATCGATGAGGTTCTTGGGTTGGCGTTGGAAAGGCCTTTCAAACGCAAAAAAACATCCAAGAAAACAAGCGTGAAGGCGAAAGCGAAAGTCAAGGCCATGCCGAAAGCGAAAGTAAAGCCAGTGGCGTCAAAAAAACCCGTCGCCAAGCCCAAGGCCAAGGCCAAAAAGAAGGCGAAAAAGAAGAAGTAAAATCAGCCTGAAATCGGTGGCCAGTGATTCGTACTGAGTGAATAGTGGAATTCAACGAGCGAGCGACGCACGCCACAAACCTCCCTCGCCGTCGAAATACAGCGCGTGCGCTTGGTGCGGCGTCAGTACGAGGGCTGTATCGATGTTTCCTCCCAGCACTGCGGGATCAAGTGTTGTTGATTGCCATGAGCCATTGCGATTGGTTGTTAACATTACGTCCATAAAACCCCAATCATAGTGCGCGATCCAGGCGTTTCCATCCTCGTCTAAAGTCAGATCGCTCGCTACGCCCGCACCGCCCATCGCCGCCAGCTGAATATTCCACTGCCCTCCGTCTTTCATCGCCAGCTTGAGAGCCCTTTCGCTTTCGTCATAATAACTGATCCAGATCCGAGCGTCGGAGTCAATCGCAAGGGAGGAATACTCCCCCGTGCGACCGCCGCTGTCCACCGTTTCCGCGCTCCAGAAACCGCTCGCATTCGTCGTGTATTTCAAGTCGTAGGCAAGCATATCCTTGTAATAGGAAATATGGACCGCGCCCTGTTCATCAACGGCGCAGGAAGTATAGCGCCCCACGTCGCCTTGCGTGTCGATGGTTTCAACACTCCAGGGTCCGCCGGCGTTTGTGGCGTATTTCAAATCATTATCATCCGCGTCGTAATAGCTGATGTGCGCGCCGCCATTTTCGTCGAGCGCCAGGCTGTTGTATTGGCCCACGTTGCCGACGTCGTCGACGACTTCGCCGACCCATTCGTTTCCAGCCAAATGCGCATAACGCAAGTGTCCCCAATCAAAATCGTAATAAGCGACGTGCGGCGTATCCTGATGCAGCGCCAGGGAATTGTACATGCCCTGGTATCCTGCCGAATCGACAACCTGCAAATTCCAGCCCCGCTGCCCGGAAACGGCGTAGAGCAGATCGCCTTCGGCCCATAAAAAATAGGAAACATGAATCGCGCCGGTCGAGTCAGCGGCGGCTGAGACGCAATTGCCAAGCATTGACGCTTCAACGACCGTGCGTTGCGTCCAGTCCTCGCCTTCTTTGGCGGCATAGCGCAAGTCGCCGGTCAAACGGTCCTGGTAAGCGATATGAGCTTTGCCCTGCGAATCGACATCGATGGCGTTGAAAAATCCCTGGTAATAATCGGCGTCCACGGTTTCCGTTTCAAAAATTTCGCCATCGCCCGACGCATATTTCAGGTTGTCGGCATTCGAAGTATAGAAACTCAGGCGAATTTCACCGTCCGGGTCAAGCGTCATATCGCCATAATGTTCGCCCGGCCCGACAACGGCAAAGTCCCAGCCGCTCTCATTTTTGGCGGCGACGACAAATTCGTCATCAGTGTTGAAAAAGGCGATGTGTACTGTATCATCGCTGCCGACGATAACAGAGGTCTCCCCCTGCGCCGCGAAGGAATAAACCGGTTCCGTTTCCCATTGGCCGGTGGAATCAGAGACGTAGTACAGTCCGGCGTTCCAATAGGAAATATGGACGCGCCCCGCCAAATCCAGGGCCAGGTCCGGTTGCACGATACCCGCCGCGGCCATGGCGACGCTTTCAATCGTCCAGTGCCCGCCGTCGTAAACCGCATGGCGCAAAGCCGCGCTTGACGCCGCGTGATAAACGATATGAGGATGGCCTTGAGCATCCAGTTTTAGTGAAAGAGAATCAGAGCCGCTGACGCCAAGGTCCACCTCCTGCAATTCCCAAATGCCCGAAACATCTGTAGCGTACATCAGAAGATTTTCCCAAGGATCACGGTAAGCTAGGTGGAGACCGCCTGCGTCGTCAACATCCAGGGACGGATCCGCGGCGGCGAAGGCAACCTGAGTTTCGCTCCACGCAAGGCTTGCGCCCAGCGAATAAAGCATCAAATATTTTGCGCGAACCGCAGCGATATGAACAGTGTCCTCGCTCGCGACTATAGAAATGCCGTCGTAGCCGATACCGCCCCCGTCCACGTACTCACGCGTCAGGGATTCGAGATCGTCGTCGTTGTCGTCATCAACATCATCATTGACATCGTCATCGACATCGTCATCCAAATCATCGTTCGCATCATCATCTGCATCGTCATCCAAATCATCGTCCGCGTCGTCGTTCACGTCGTCGTTTACGTTGTCGTCCGTGTCGTCATCGGCGTCATCATTGCTTGAATCATCATTGAGATCATCATCGGCGGCATCATCAGGCGCGTCGCCGGAATCATCAGTCTGCCCTGAGCTTGTTGAAGGGTCATTGTCGCACGAACAGGCCGTTGCGAGAAATGCCGAAGCGACAAGCAGCGCGAGAAGAATAAACTTTCGATATCTATAGGATTTCATCGACGACCGCCTTGCTTTGGTCTTGAGCCAGACCGCAATGACTTCATTAATAACCAAACACTTCACAATCGATGATCTTCTGGCTGTCGGGATTTTGATAAGCCCCCCAGCAGTATTCCATGAAAAGACCCAAGGCGTTAGGTCGAAACCAGGATATCTTCGTTTCGTCCTCAAGGGTTTTGCCGGTAGGGGGGAAGGCCTCAATCTCCTGGTCTTCCAGTATGGAATCGGCCCACAAATCCCAATTTTCCCACTGGCTGTATTCATCAATAGAACGCAGGGTATAGGTGTGAATCGCCCTGATCTCATCGCCGGTCAGGAAGTAACCCGCGGACGCCGCTTGCAGCCAGTTTAATGCGATGTCTCTGTACCAGGAATCCTCGGAGGTATTGACGTGGGACAGGTCGATATTCAGATCCCTGTCAAAGCGCAGTTCCAGGCCGCCCAAAGATTTGTAGGCTGCGTCATAATCACCGTTATGCAGCGCCAAAGCGATGTTGGCGATATGAAAGGAGCGCATGATGTGTCCGTTGGGGGGATTGTTAACAATAGCCCCCAGTTCATAAATCCTGTGCCCTCCAAGAGGTGTGCAATTGTTTTGCAGTCTCTCGCCGTACCCCAAAAAGGCGGTCGCCTGCTTCGCGTTGCATTCGGCGTCGGGAGCAATGATGTCCCAGGCCGCAAGCGAGGCAATATCTCCGATATCGGCTTCATCCGGCTCTGGGTCGATTCCGGGGCGATAGGGATTTCCATCTTTGTCTTTTGAACGGATCAAATATTGATAATCCACGATATCCTTAGCGAACAATGTGAGAAGCTCATGCGCTTCGCCGCAAGCTTCGCGGACCTCGGCGCTCTTGGCATATTGCGCGGCGTAGTCAATAAAACGCGAAGAGTTGAAAAGGTAGCCAAGCCCATCTTTTGATCGCGTGTTCGTCACCCACACCTCGCCCCAATATGGATTGTTTTCGTATTTGAAACGGGAGCAGTTCCACCGGTCGTAGGGGTGATACCAATTGGAGTAATCAACAGATTTGTTGCGTCCGTCGTGCGTGGTATAGCTGTGATTGAAGGGCACGACGTTCCTGGCCATCAGATGCAATACCGTGTCGTCAGCGTCGT
>Ga0307990_1003833_pt1 | contig 11285 bp, 27 predicted proteins | sample EllFjometagen129_FD_203168 | JGI IMG/M metagenome (GOLD analysis project Ga0307990, IMG submission 203168) | Marine microbial communities from Ellis Fjord, Antarctic Ocean - #129 | ecosystem: Environmental > Aquatic > Marine > Unclassified | place: Southern Ocean | collected 2014-10-08
CTCAAGATTGTACTCACAGAGCGTGCGTAACGCCCGCCCAAACTCCTCGCTAGGCGACTCGTGAGCCATGAAAAACAAACGCAGATCCGAAAGCATACGCCTAGTAATCTTGGCAGCGCTGGCTTGCGAGATCCTGACCGTAGTTTTGTGTCCAAACTCAAGATGAATATCCCTGACTATGTCCGCCACGTCAACCCCCTAAGCAAGCACCGAATCAAGCCACGCCCCAAACCAAGACTCACACCACTTCATCGCAGCCGCCTTGCTCTCGTGCTTGTCGAGATAATGCTGCTGCCCCATGATATACATGCGGGCGTCGTACCTGTCAACCGCTTCCTCTCGCACGACGAACAGCATACTGGCTCTGTCGTGCCCAACGATCGCCTCCGTCAGATTCGGCCAAGCGGGGTTTGTCTTCCAGCGCAGGCTCCACATTAGGGCGCCCACTAGAACGCCACCTCGCCGCCGCCGTCACCTTCAACCTTGCCACAGAACGGGCTCCACTGCAAGCCCTCATCCCCACGAATCAAAACAGGCTGCTTGCTGTCGTATGGGATCCCGTTGTCCTTCAGCCACTTGCGATAGCTGCGCCTGATTCGCCCAAGCCTGTAGACGGTGCCGCTTTTCGTCGTGATCAATCGCCCGTCTACGCTGGCAATGTAGTTGGTCGCAACCCGCTTGCCGTCTTCGTGCATCGGATGCCCGCTTGCGTCTCCGCTCAGCCAGATCGATCCTGATTGTCTGTACTGGTCAGTATTCACGGCCCAGTTGTCGAGGTGTACGGGGGTCACTCCCCCTCCCCAGCCAAACCACGGATCGCATCTTCAGCCGTAGCTCCAGCCTTCATGCAGCGGCCAACCTTCTCAAGCAGGCGGGCGAGGTCTAGGCAGTCGTCAGCGTTCATCCATGTGCCGCCCAAATCATGGCCAACGGATCTACTGTCAAGCAGCGCCACAAGACCAGGAACAGGCGTGGTTCCAACGATCAGAGTATCAGCGTCGTCGCCCTCAAAGCAAAGGCCAACCGCTTCCCTGTCGACGCACCCATAGTTTTCAACCCTCACACTCCACCTCCCAACAAAGGATCATCTCGTCCGCCCAGTGCGCCGGCCTATGGTCAGGCATCGGCCACGCCGTCTGCGCTTCGATCTTCAGGATCACGCTGCGCCCTGTCCGCTTCGCCCAGCGCTTAGCAGTCAGCAGGTTTGGCCAGAATCGCACCGGCGGAAGGATCCCGCCTGTCGCTTCGTAGCGCGCGACCTTCTTCGGCGTTGTAACGTGGTAGCCGATCACTCGGTCTGCTCCCCAGCCAAACCCCGAAGCGCCTCAGCCACGCTCTCTCCGTCCTGCATTCTGGTTCCGAGCTTGGTCAGCAGGGCGCCCAGGTCGAGGCAGTCGGCACCACAAAGCGCAGCACCACCAAGAGTAGCACAGCCGCATGGCCCCAGCGAACTGAACGCCAGGCGGTCTCCTGTTCCGAAGAGCAGGCGAAGCAACCCGCGCCTTGCGTCTTCCTTGTGCTCAATCTCCACACTCGACCTCCCGAGTAGTCTCAGTGTACCGCCCGCCCTGCGGCTCAGTGACTTCATTGTGCAGCATGATCGATCCCTTCATCCCGCCTCCTCGCCGTCAACAATGGCCTGCCGCATCGTAGCGTAACACCCAGGGCAAACAAGGACAGCCAGCGCCTCAAGCCGATGGGCTCCGCTGTACGCCCTGACCCAGGCGTAATGCCCACCCGTATCTCCGCAGAGCCAGCAGACGGAGGCGGGTTCGCGGACCCAGTTTACCTTGACGGCGACTGCGTTTTTCATGCGTCTACCTCAATGATCGCCTTCGCGTGTTTCCTGCCATATTCGTCGACGACCACATGGCCGTCAGCAACAGCATAGCACAGGGTCGAATAGCAGTCGTCACAAAGGACCATGATCGCATCGGACGGCCCAAGCGGAATCCCGCCAACGCTGACCATCACCGTATCTTGGCCGTCCCTCTTGCACGCCTGGCACTCGCCTACAAAGTGGTTGAAATTAACGTATGCCTGGATTCGCTTCGACACTCACAGCCCCCTTGACAAATGTCAAGCATTGTGCTACACTGTGATTTGAGTTGGGGACGCCACGCCGACAACGCGACGCCCCCTGTAGCCGCCACCTATAAGGGAGGTGCCGACGACATGGATAAGCCTACACCAGACCGGGGCCCCTGTCAAGGCACAAAAGGACTGCGTTGTGCCTACGATGAAGCGATGGGCCCGGAAGGGCTTTGCGATGTGTAACTACAGTCTCTTGTACAACAAGGACCTCACTGACAAAGAGCTGCGGCTTCTGCTCATGCTGCTTAGTCGCTGCAACCCATCCGAAAGGGACGGCGCCCTGTCCTGCTGGCCAAGCAACAAGCGTCTAGCCTTCGACATTGGGGCAAGCAAAAGCCGGGTCAGGCACGTTCTCTACAGCCTCAGAGACAAGGGCTACATTGAGATGACCCACGACGAAATCAGGCAGGGCTACGAAGGCAGGATCATCACACTAAACCAGAGCGCCCTCGACTTCTCGAAAGAAGGGCCCTATTGCGAATAGGCGCCTATGGCTATCTATAGCCAGCGGTATGCTTGCTGATAGCCTTTCGTGTGGCCATGAATAGCCAACAGAAAGATACCAACGAATGAGACTAAACGAAAGACAGCAAAGTGATCGCGCGGCGATCACGCGGCGGCTCTCTAGGGATTAGGCCAACAGGACACCAGGCAGCAAATCTATGACTCGGAGGTGTTCGTACTTGACGAACAGCGCGTCAACAACATCAGCTAGCGAGTCGTCGTCAACCTGCGAAGGAGCCAGCCCCAGATACAGGCCGACCTTGACCTTGAGTAGGTGTTCGCTGCGGCGCATCTCTGCTAGCAACTCGCTGTCGGTCTTCGGCTTGGCCAAGTTGCTATCTGAGACCATGTATCTCGGCGTGCTCATCCCTCATCCTCCACTTCAACCCGACGCAACACAAACTCAACCTCATTGCCAACACGCAATCCAAGCTGCGCCACGGCGGCGTCCATCGCCTCACGCCACGGCGTTGCCGCTAGGCGCTGACGCGCAGGGCACCACACGCGAAAGCTGACGACGTTGCGCATTCCCGTTGACTCAACGATCGTGCTTCTGATTGGGTCTGATTCTCGGCTCACTTGCTCGCCTCCTTATCGCTCTCACACCCGCCAAAGTCGCACTCTTCACGATGGCTCCAGAACCACTCCCACTCGCCGTCTGGGCTCAGATCTAGCACAAGGTTTCGCTGCGTCGGCGCGTGTCGCCATACGATCTGCGTTGCGCCTGGTGTGTCTTCACCGGCGCTGCCGCTCTGGTAGGTCCAGTCGCCTGGTGTGTTGTTGGCTAGCATAATGCGCAGTGATTCCAACTCCGCTCTCTCGTCAAGGTCAAGCGGTACGCCCGCAACGCTCATCCCAACACCTCATCCCCGCTGTCAACGCTGCCGGATTCACCAGCCACGCTGTCGTTCCATGACCACCCCCAAGCCCCGTCTCCGTACAACTCAAGCACGATGCACCGCTCAACCTCAGCGTGCCGCCATGTTACCATTGAGGCTCCCGGGTGTGCGTAGCCAACCCCTCGGCTCTCTCGTGTCCACGCCCCGGGCGCAAGGTTGCGGTCCATGTTGCGGAACAGTTTCAACTCCGCCACCATCTCAAGCGCCTTGCCCGCTTGCTCTGCGGCTGCGCGCAGGGCTGCGTCGCGTTCTTTGATCGCCTCGGCTAGGTCTGCCTCGGCTGTCAGCAGTTGCCATGCTAGGCTGTCCACGTCTACCCCCTACTCGCCAACGACAACGAATCCGATCCGCGCCGCTGCGCTAGCCACAATCGGCAGCACGTCGATACCACGCGCTCTAGCCCACGCATCCGCCTGAGAATCGACGCCAGGAGCTGCCCCATGCCTGACTAGCGATACGTCGCTTGCTTCGATTCTGGCCGCTGCTAGCAGTGCTGCTGCGGCTTGTGCGAAGCGCAGGACTCCCTTGCGTGTGCCGCTGAAGAGAATCGTGGCTGACAACTAGAGCACTGCGGCGATCATGCCGCCGACAGCTCAGTCCCAGCGATCAAGAGTGTACGTCATCGCCACGCCGTCGCACACGACACGCAGAGTCACGCCCCAATCTTTCCCACTCGACGTGTAGATGAGCCCGCAAGCCGTCGCCTCTTCCTTGCCTTCGATCACGGCGTCCCGTGCGTAGGCTTCCATGGTGCGTCGCACGCCGTGGTACTCGCTGCGGAGCTGCTCAGGGAACAGCCCGCCGCTGCGCTTGTACTCTACATCGCGGCAGCCGTCAACGAGAATGAAGATCCCTTTTCCGTGGTGGTCAATCTGCTGCCCGCCCCACTGCGAAGGGAGTAGCGTGATCGCGTTGACTTTCGTCCAGTTCTTGCAGTGGTCAAGATTCCAGCGGCTAGCGCTGCTGCCGTGCATGTAGACGTACCACGACACAGGGTTGTCCCACTGCAGGATGCTGGGCGCGTCCGAGTCTGCCGCCGTCACCAGAGCGGAGAACGATCCGTGGTAGGGTACGTCAACGCTGACTGATTCGGCAGTCGGCAGCACTGTGGCAGCGAACTTCGCCCACGTCATCGTCTGCGTAGGCGCTCCGGTGTCGGCTGGCTGCCTTGCCTTCGCTATCTGGCTCAGGTGCGTGAACACTCCACGGGAGACTTTCGCCGTGGCGATGCTCTCTGGCTTCGGGCGCCACACGGACTCTACATCATCAAGCAGAGCGAAGCGGCGACGCAGGGCACCGGCTGCACCAAGCTCAGCCACGATCTTCTCTGCCTGCGCAATGTTGCCATCGCTCAGCGGCGCAATCGGGCGCTGGTACTGCAGCGGGTGCATCTTAGCGTCGAAGCGTCTGCGGCATGAATCAAAGTCCATACCAGCGGCGAGGTCCTCAAGCAGCGTACCGATCATGGTCGAACGCACATGGCAGTAGCCTGGCGGAGCCGTCGCCGCTGCTACCCAGATCATGTTGCGCCGGATGAGCTTGTTCTGCGTGCCCTTCAAGCGCAGCAGCAGCGCCTCTAGCCACGTCGCCACGCCCAAGACCTTCTCGCTGCGGTACAGCGCTTGCGCCTTTAGCAGCGCCTTGGCGCTCCGCACAACGTCAAGGTCGTAGTCGGCCACGGCTGGGCGCAGCATCCGAAAGTCCTGCGTCTTCTCCGCTGCTTTCTGGCTCAACGTTCCGATCGTCGGGCGCTTCGCCGGGTGGCTCTGCAGCACATGAAGGTGTCCCCACTCGCCGGTCTCTGGTATTCCGAGCGTGCTGCCAGACGACAGGAAGACGCCGGTGATCTTCGCTCTCTCAGCCTGTTTTCGCAGCGCTGCCTGGGAATTGCGGAAGAACCCAGGCACGCAGTTGATCCGCCAGATTGCGGACTTCGACTTGCCATGATCGTCTATGTACACGAGCCCACCGAAGCGCTCAATGAAGTGGCGGCACGCATGGCAGTTGTAGTGCTGCCGGTTCTCGGGCGGAAGGTTGTCCAGGTAGGTTGGCCACAGGCCCTTGGCGTCAGTCGTGAACAGCGGGCGCCCATTGGCGATCTCGGAGAACCGCTTGACGATCGCCGCCGAGAACTCTTCGTAGCCGTCGCTGCTCGTTTCGCAGGTGCACGTATCCGTCATCGTCTTCTCCACGCCCGCCCCGTCTCCGAGGCGGGCTGCTTTGGGCTACATTGCTGCGTAGCGCTTGATCTCTGCGAACTCGGCAGCGGCCATCCCCTGCGAGGGGAAGCGCTTGATCTGGATAACCTCGTCAAACTCGACGTCCATCATGCGGATCACGGAGCGGCAGCCATCGGTTTCGTTGTACAGTTCGCTGCGGATCTCTGTGTCGTCGGTGAACTCTTCGACCAACTCGCCAACAATTCCGAAGATCAGCATCGCCCGCTCCTCTCTCCAAAGCGCCCCATGCGCTCCGTCCATGCAGCAATCCTAGAGCCATCTCAGCGTGGAGTCAACCGGAAAAAGCGAGGCGGGCGAAAAAGGCTGGGCTAGGTGGCCAGCTCGCCGGCAAGGCGCAGCGTGTCGGCGTGCTCAGCGGTGACGTAGTCAACCGTGATGCGCTTGACCTTGAAGACCTGGGTGCATTCGATCTCGTCTTCTTCGTATTCGTACGGGCTTTCGTCCTGCTGCTCCGTGGCGCCCACGCTATAACTGGTATACCAGAATCGCCCGTCCCACCCGAAGATATGCGAATGAACCACCGACCAACGCGACGTGTCTTCAATCTCCTTGCTCACGATCGTGACAGGCTTGCCGTCAATCTCGTATCCCCTGCGCCACACGATCTCTTGCAGGTCTTCCTTCTTGAACTTCAAGCCACCACCTCCTCAATGTCGCAGAAGTCAAACAGCATCGGCACCGGCGGCGGGAATCTGGAGCCAACATTGAAGTCAATGCTTCCTCCGTCAGCCTCAAAGCAGTCAACCACGCTGCCGACATTTCCGATCGCCCTGGTCAAGCGACGGAGCCGCTGACGGTCAAGCGCAAAGTCTTCCTCAGACAGGCACACGCACTCAAGCAAACTCATTGCTGCGGAACGCTCGGCGTCAAGGTGCGTCTGCTCGCAGGTCTCGCCGCTGCTCCAGTCGAGCACGCAAAGCAGAAACGAAGCGCGGTCATCGTGCTTCGCGTCGCCCTCTTCGCCGCAGTAGTGGCCGATGGCACACCGGAGCCCCTCCTCGTGCACCACAAGCGACCGCCCAGCTGAAGGCGACATGAACTCCAAGTGCTCTGCCATCTGCCCAACGACTGGGCTGCCAACCGTGCTGTAGTCCTCGCCACGCTTTGCCCCGCCAGCTTTGATCCTGAACGCTAGCCCAGAGCCGTTGCTGTACCCAACCGCAACCGCCAGCTCGTGCACGCTCCAGTACGGCCTGCCATCCTCGCCGCTGAATCGGTGGATCACCTTGCCTTCGATCTCGCACTTGTCTACGCTAAGCATTTCACGCCCTCCAGTGTCTACCACACCAACTCGCCGGCGTCCGCAAACATATCGCGCTCGCTAGCCGAAACAAACTCATCAACCACACGGCGCACAAAGAAAGCCTCCTCGCATTCGATCTCGTCGCCGCTCTGTTCGAATCCAGAAGGCGCCAACTCGTCGCCTGAGTTCTCGGCGTATAGCGCAGTCCAGTGCCGATCGCCGTGGCTGAAGAACATGCGATACCAGTCAGCCCGCTGCTTCTTGCCAAGATACACGGTGTCAACGAGCTTCGCAACCTCGCCGTTAATGATGAGGTCTTCGCCGCCTGCAACGTCAATCAAGGCGTCCGCATTGAACCTCATCGTAACACCTCCAAAACCCCGCACTCACCAAAGAAGTCCATCATCTCGCCCTGCGATCTGCACACTCTGCCGAGGTCTCCGAAGCAGCCAAGCCACACGAGTTGTTCCACGCTCGGCCTGCCCTTCGCCGTCTTCAATTCTACGCCCAACACAAGATCGGGCCTCACGCCGATCACTAGATCCGGGAGCCCCCTTTTCTCTGGGCGCTTGCCTCGCACGTCGGGTCTGTGATACCATGTTGCGATCTTGCCCAACGCTTGCAGATCGCTTAGCAGCGCCTCGCAGTCGGCCTGTAGCTTGCGTTCCTGTCCTGCCTCGGCTTGCTTCGCTGGGTCAAGCAGGTTCTTTCTTCGGCGGGCTATTCGCTTGCCTCGTCGTCGTCGTCGTCGCAGAGAACGTCACGAAGCGAGGCGAACTTGGCTCGCATCTCGGCTGCCTCGTTTCTCATCAGGCGCAGTTCTTGTCCACGCGCAATGATCGTGTCGCCTGCAACCTTGAACACGAACTCAGCCGACTCGCCTTCGTTGATCTTGCATAGCCCAGCAAGCCGCTTCTTTGCGGATGCGACCACGACAACGTCAACGCCCTCCCGTGCTTCGCTGAGTTCTCGTGACAGACCAGCGTTCTTTGCCGCCATTTTCACCAGGGCGGCTACAGCAGCAGCGCACACATGCCCAGGCCCATGCTCGTCAAGGTCAAATCCCATGCTGTCTGCCAGCCCTTCTACTGCTTCGACGAACTCGTGCACGTCAGCGTCGTGGGCCCCATCGTCAACCACGGCGGCTGCCGCCCGCATCTCGTTGATCTCCTGGTCCTTCTCGACCATGGCGTTGCCGTACGCAGTCACCTTGCTGCCTGCCACGTCGCACACGAACTCGAAGGATTCGGTGCCTGGAATGCCGCAGATCTCCGCCAGTCGACACTTAGCCCTCACGGCCACTCCCGGTCCGCCGGCAATCAGACGCCCACGAAGGTGCTCAATCTTGTCGGCCGCATGGCGGCACACGAACGCTGCGCCCTTCTCGTTCAGGTTGAATCCCAGATCGCCAGCCAGCCCCCTAACAGCGTCAACGAACACCTGCCTATCAGCGCCCTCGCCTTCGCTCTCTGTCCACTCAACGGCAAGAGCCACGCTGCGATCGTCCACGATCGGCCGCAGCACGTCACGCCCGCCAACATCAGCCCACTCCATTCCGATACACCCGAGGCGCACCACGCCGTTGCCCATGTCGCAGCAGGCGGCGCAGATCGACTCGCAATAGTTGCCTTCACGATCTCGGCAGCAGTCAAGCGTGGAACCGTTCACCACGATCCTGTTGTCATTGTTGATCTTCGCCACGCCTAACCCTCCTCGCTCTCGTTGTCCTTGTAGATCATGCTATTGCGCACGCCGATCAAAGACATGACTGCCCTATTGAGACTCTCCATGTCAAGCGCCCGCATCTCCTCGGCAACAGGCACGGCGCCGAGTGCGCCGATCTTCTCGTTGACTGCGCGCTCAATGAAGCCAACGCACGTCGTGGCCTCGCCGGTGAAGGCGTGCACTGCCTCAATCAGGGCGCCGATCCTGTTCTCAGTTGACGGGCTTAGGGCTGTTAGCATTCGGGGTTTCCTTTGGTGGCATCTCGCATGACAAACCACACCTGACGCAGCCACACGACAATGATCGTGACAGGCCAGAACAACACCGCCGGTCCAGCAATCGCCCAGAAACGATGCCCTTCCTTCTCGTTGACAGGAGGCTCAAACATCTTCAGGAAGATCTGAACCGAAGCGAACAGACCACACAGGTACAACAAGATAGCAGTAACGTAGATCATCGCATCCCCCTACTGAACCCAAGTCCAAGACTCATAATCGCCATGCCCGCTCACGTCTACCTGTAGCACGGATCCGCAAGCATCGCAAGTGAAATCAGAGTAGCGCCCTGCCTTCAGATCAATTAGCGACTCACACACGGGACACCGAGGCGTGCCGCGGCCAGAAGTGCTGCGATCCTTGATCGGCTTCCTTGGTAGCACTAGAACACCTCCCCACACCGAGGACACTTAGCAACGCCAACAATCACACCCTCGACTTCGTCAACCTCGTTGTCTTCCACCACGATCGTTCCAGCGTCGGCAACATCGGATCCTGACCAGTGGACATTGCCAGACACAACCAACTCAAGCGGAACAAAGAAGCCGCCAATCAGATGGCATAGCAACTCTGGTTGACCATAGCACGATCCGCGCTCGTCGTCAATGTACAGTTCGTATCCGTCGTCAGAGATCGCCCACTGACAGAAGAACCGCTCTCCGACAACGCAAACTTCCTTGCCTTCATACTCGTGCACGAACTCTGCCACTTGGGCTTCGCTAGCCGGAGGATCGATTGACAGCCTGCCGTCGTACTCTACATCATACGCGCTCACTACACACCACCGCTGCGAACGTCGCGAGAGATCGCCATGTGAAGGCGACTGCTCCGACAGTCGTGCATGAACTCGTCAGCATCGTTGCCCACCGCGTACAAGCAAAGCCCAAGCTGACCAGACTTGCCGTAGTGCTCTCGAATGTACCGCAACACTGCGCCGATTGCAAGCACGCCGAAGATCGGATCCTGCAAGTCGTCTCTGCTCAACCCAGCAGCTTCCAGGTGTAGCCAGTGGTAGCCCCAGATCACTTGCCCGGGGCCCTCGGCTCCGCTGAGAATGTTGTACGTCTCCGGGTGCCCTGCGGATTCCGTCGTGACGATCGCTGCGATCACGTCGGGTTCAACCTCAGCGATACAAGCAGCCGCCTCAATCTGGGGCCACAACGCAAGCAAGCGAACCTGGGTGCCTTCGTCCAGCGAAGGGTGCAGCGTTACTAGCGCCGCAAGCACAATGGAACCGATCATGTCACACCTCGCTTTCTTCGCAAGCCTTGGCTGCAATCCTATGCGCCTCAGTCATTGCGTCTGCGTCAACCGTCCAATCGAGTCCAGCGAGCCACGTTCTAGCGGCCTGATTCGCCACGCCGTACGTCGGCCATGTGCGCTTAGAGATCCGCTTGCCGCTGGAAACATGCGTAAGCTGCCACGTCTTGCCGTTGCCAACAGGATCAGTGATCGCCACTCCGTCAACGTGCGAAGCCCTGGCGTCTACCTCGATGCGTTTCCCGTCTTTCGCTTCTATCGTGCAGCGGGTCATATCGAGTAAAACCGTACAGCCTTGAACGAACGCAATTCCTCAACATGGCATCTGATTTCATCACACAACAGATCGTGCTGTTCCTTGTCGCTGAACACGCCGTTGGCTCTCGCCCAAGCCCACCGAACATAGCGGCGCCTGATCCCGTTGTGTCCGCCGTCAGGCTTTCCGCTTGGCCCAATGGACATACAAACATCAGTCACCCACGTTGGAGTCTGCCAAAGATCCATCCTGTTGCACTTCAAGTTCATGCTCACGAGCGCAACGCCTCCGCCGCACGGAGCATAAGCTCAGCCCAGTTGCGGATCGCAGCATGCGAAAAGCAGCCAGTCTCAACGCAGCGAGCAGCCGACACTGCAGCCGCTTCGCATTCGCCAGCGAGTGCCGAGTGATCTGGCTTGGCGCATTCGCAACCATCGCAGCAGTCGTCTACCGGCCGCTCGGCCTTGGCCTTTGCAATCTCCGCTGCCTTCGCAGCAAAGTCCTCAGTCGGAGACTCAGTCTTCGTCCGTTTCGCCATGCTTCTCCTTCGTTTGCGCATCATGCCTGCGCCTGTCAAGTCCAGCTGAAATCAACTTGAACGCAGCGTCAATGCGGCGCTTTGCCCACTGAGACGCCCCGCTCTTGCTGCCACTATAGCCAGCATTCCGCGCCGCGTCAAGTGCGGACCTTCCCTCAACCACTGTCCAGCGTAGCAGGTCAATCGTTTCGGGCTGCCACTTGCGACTACGCATCGCCTCGCGCATGATGCCATCAGCCATTGCGATCTGT
>Ga0307990_1003836_pt1 | contig 11278 bp, 8 predicted proteins | sample EllFjometagen129_FD_203168 | JGI IMG/M metagenome (GOLD analysis project Ga0307990, IMG submission 203168) | Marine microbial communities from Ellis Fjord, Antarctic Ocean - #129 | ecosystem: Environmental > Aquatic > Marine > Unclassified | place: Southern Ocean | collected 2014-10-08
ATTCAACAGCCATGAAACCAGCATAAGATTCACCATAACCAAATGCACCAGTTTTAAAGAAAGTAGTCCAATATACAGGAGTATTAGGAGTACTTACACCAGCGATAGTAACGGTTTCAAGTTTGTATGTTTCATAGTCATCTAAAATAATTGATTTACCAAAGAATGTACCAAAACCTAAGTTCTGTGAACTGATTGTTTGAGTATCAATTATATTCAATTTTGTTAAACGAGCATAAGGTACACTATGTATTGCCATTGCTGTAATTTCTTGGAATTTTGCTCCCATTTTGAAAATAGTATCAACGATAACATCATAATTGATTTTAGCGTCATCACCATCATTAGTAGTAATGTCATTTACCATATCATGTGCATCATTTGTAATATTATCTGCTAGAATACCTTGTTCAGTAACAAATAATAATTGTTGCATTGCTTTACCCCAATAAGTATCAATATAACTAGCCAAAGCGTCCATTACATTTTCACCTGAAAGGATACTTGCTAAAGCATTTGCACCCCATTTTTGAACACGTACTTGTCTACGTACATCAAATTCACCTGATGTAATAAAGTTAGTATTTACATCAACTTCTTGTTGAGGTATTTGAGTAGTTGCATCTCCTGCTAAAATTAAATCTTTCCAGAAAGGTGTGCTAAATTTCTTAGAACCACCGATAAGGTTTGCTGTTATTTTAGGGTTAACTACTACGATTCCTGATTTGTATATTAATGAATCATATATAGATTTCTCTCTAAGATAGTCATTGTATACCTGTGGTTGTTTAATATCTCCAATTTGTGTTTCACGATAAGCCATTTGTTTTTTCTCCTATGTTTTTATTAATTATTATCGGCTTTTTTAAGTCTTTCATATTGTGCTGGGTCTGTGTTAGCCATCTCTATTCTTGCACTAAATGGTACTTCAGAAAGTTTTGTATAACGTATTACTTTTCCTTTCGTTGGTTTAGCCCCACCACCATCGGTAACAGGTGCTTGTAGATAAGCTTTAGCTGTATCTGTACTTTTCCAATACTCCAAATACTCTTCGGCTTTCATTCTACCATTTTCGTCTTTAAGATAGTCAGGTGCATTGCCATAGGCATCACGCATCTTTACTTCCCTCTCGCCATCATCATTAATAACGACTTCAGCATAATTACTGAAATAACCCTTTAATAAAGTACTATGTGCATCCATAACAGGTACGCCATTAGCTAACTGTCCTGCAATAGTATCCTTTATCATTCCACCATTAATTTCATTATCTTGTTTAGTGATTCTTTCATCTTTTTCACTAACAATTGTGTTATATTTATCAATCTCTAATTGATGTTTACGTTCTAATTTAGCTGTTAATTTTTCAAGTTCGACTTGAACATCTTCGTTTGTATTGGTAGGATTTTCTGTTCGTTCTTCTTCTTCTTCTTTTAAACGTGTGTAATCTACTCTTAATACTTCGTCTTCAGCTAACTTTGTTTTGAGTTCTTTTTGTTTACCTAATAACTCATTATTCTTTTTATTAACTTTTTCCTTTTCTACTTTTAGTGCATTAAAGGTTGTTTCCATTCTTGTTAAAACATCACCTACATCTAATCCTTCTACATTTGATAACGCTTCATTCAGTTCTTTCATTAATTCTTCCATGAATTACTCCTTATTTTTTAATTGTTCTAATGTTAATTTTTGATTATTAGCACTAAAGCTACTAATCTTATAATCATTCTCTTTATATAAAGTATAACGTGAAGGTCCTAGTGTTTCTCGTTGAAAAGCATCTGTTTGCTTTACAAACCATGTACTATATGTTTCTTTGTCAGAAACTTGACCGTTCATACTTGCTCTTGTGCTTGCAGGATAATCATGTTTTGATAATCCCATATCTTTAAGTGATTTAACTATTGGCACAGTAGTTGACCTGCATCCAAAATGAGCTGGAGGCAATTGACCATTCAATTCATTTTTACTACCATCGTACATATCTACTAAACCATCTAGTCCCATACAAATAACAGTTGTAGCACCATCTAGTGTACTAACCCATTGTACGCCCTTTATTAAATGTTTATTACGTTTATAAGTTAATTCCCTTGATACACTACTCATATGATTTAAACTTGTTCTAATGTTTGTAGCTAATTCTCTTTTGCTTGCATTTACTAAACCATCTTTGTAATTGTATTTTCTTGTTCCAAATAAATTTTTTATTATTTCATTCGCTTGCTTTCCTTCTACCCAACCTTGTTGCATTGCACCTTGAAAAAGTTTTATCTTTTTTTTACTCCAATCAGCAATCATTGCATCAACAGTTGTATTTCTAAAACTACGACTCTTGATAGCTGTTAAAACTTGTGTTGGACTAGGTTGTATATATGCAACTGGTATATCTTTAGGTATTGTTTTTTTTAAACTATTTACAACCCATTCACTTTCATAATATCCAAACTCTTCAGCACTTTTTAGTGTTCTTTTACTTAGTACTTCCGTTGCTTCAGTTATTATGTCTTTAACATTAACTTTCATAAGTTTTAATCGTTTATAAGTAAGAGTTTTAAATGAATAAGTTTGTAGTTGACTTTTTAAATCTCTATCAATACCATTCATTAATCTTAGAATTTCAAGTATTTCTTTATTCTTGTATGATTCTAAATAATGTGCATGTTTGATAACTAAATTTCTTAGCTCGCTGTTTGTACTCATTTCTTTTCCTTTACATATGTATATTATAGCACGTTAAGTATAGTTAATTTATTCTACTTCGTTTGTTTTACAAGGAAACCATTCATAATTTAATTTTTGTACTTTATTATTATCAATCGTTGCCTTAATAATATTGAAACCAGTATGATTAGCTTTATTCGTTCTTTTCATCCAATCTGATTGTTCGGTTATTGCTCCACCACTAATAGCGTGAACTTTTCTGTGATAAATATAGCATTGCTTATGTGTATGTGCGAGAATTACAATATTTGGTAAATCATCTGCGTCCATTGCATCTAAAACATTTTGAACTCTTGTAGATATTCCACGACCTCCATAATCAAGTCCATGCCATAACAAAATTTTGATACCTAAAATATCTAATGTTGCTTCACTTTCCCCTAAATAAGTTGCATTGGGTAACTCATTACAAATTGCTTTTACAATTAAAGCACCATTTAAACGCTTGTAGGTGTTATCATGATTCCCATCAATTATATACATTGGTTTTTGAATTTTCTTCAATTGAGAAACAGCATAATCTTTTTGTGCTTCATAACCCAAATATAATAACTCTAAGACAGCGTCAACTCTTTGTGGATAAAATCCATCCGTAATATCCCCAGTAAGCAATACAATATCTATTTCTGGTTTGTTCGCTTCTTTTACGAAAGCATCCCAAATATCTTCATGAAAATATTTCGAGCCCATATGCATATCCCCTGAAGAAGCAATGTTTAATACTTTCCCTTTAAAATCTATCTTGCTTGTCAATGGAAGAGAGTGCCTTTTTGCTCTCGCAATTAACTTTATTTCATCTTTGCTATAGTTTTTTCTTAACCCTTGCCCAGCTTCCATGTGCTCAACCCACTCTTCTAAAGTAGGTCTTTTGCGAGCTTCTCTTATGTATCTTTTTGTACTTTCAATATTGTTTGTTCTTCCATAAACAAAATACTCTTCTATGCATCTTTTTAATTTAACATCTGTGATTGTCTTAATACTCATTCTTCTTCCTTCGTATTAATTATATCACTCCTGTTATTGGTATCATCACCTTTGTCTAATGTATTAATATTTAATAAATCATCTTCAGTTTTTGATTCACGTATTGAATCTTGTTCTTGCTCAAATGTCCAACCTGGAGGTGTTAATTCACCTTTTTCCAACATATAATAAAATACTTTATTTGAAATACTACCACTCATTAACGAAGAAGTTAAACTGCCTAAAAGTTTTGAATCCATTGTAGCATCAATATAATCAGTATTAAAACTAACTATTACTTCCCCACTCAATCCCATCCAATCTGCAATTTGTTTAAGAATCATTGTATATGCTTCACTTAAACTAAGTGCCATACTTGCTAGTTGCCCATATTCTGCTTGTCTATGTATTTTAGCAACCTCAGCACTTTCAACGCCTGCTGGGTCATTTTGTAACATACGCCCTGCAATAACACTTAAAGCATCAACCTTATCGCTCATAGCCGATTTAATACAATCTGGTCCACGCCCTTTATATTCCATATAAAAAGCATCTGCATCACTACCATTTAAAATAATAGCTTTACTACTGCCTAAACCTATTTCAACTTGTTCATCTGGGTCTATGTTCATTCCTTTAATAACAGGAGTTGGACTACCAGTAATATTTAATGCATTTTCATAATCTGCACTGTTAATATAATGACCAATATTTATATTGCAAGCATCATTCATCCAAGGTTTTTCAATGTTAAATGAAAGACCTCTAGGTGTGATAAAATAACAAGGAATAAAATTTAAATGTTTACCATAGAACATAGGTACTTTTTCTATATATAAAGACCAATCACTTTGTTCAATATTTTTTACTGTTTTAGGTGTTGTATTTTGAAAACTACCTGCACCTTGTAACGTTGGTTCGTTGCTAACTCCACCATCTTTACGATAAAGTCTAATTCTGTATTGACCATCTTCTATATCCAAAACTCTTAATTGTGGAATAAAATCAGGCTCAAATTCATCTTCCGTATAATCTTCCACTGTTTCCTGAATTACAACTAATGTTAAAGATGGCTTGTTGTCTATATAATCATATTTCCAATTAATTACACTACTTGCTTTATAGTAAACAGCATATGGTCTTATATTGCTTTCTTCAGCTTGCTTAACTGAAATTATTTCGTGTTCATCAAATCCAGTTTCAGGCATATCTAATAACAAAACACTTCTAAAATTTAAAAGTAAATCAGTGTTGCTTTCTTTAACAGCTGTTAAAAAAGATTTATTATCTACGGTAAAATGTTCCATTAAATTTTGTAACCCATCAGGATATTCTAATTTTAAATTTTTTCTAAACAGTTGTTCTACTGAACCGTCTGTTACTTTCTTAATATAGTTTCTGAATTTTGCTCTTTGTTTATAAGATTCATATTCACTTATCCCTTGCATGTCAGATGTATTTTCTTTAAAAACAAAATCATTAGGGTTGTCATTATTAACTATTTTTACTTTAGTTTTTAATTGACCACTTAAACGTGGTAAATATTTATCACCTGCTTCTTTAATTGATTCTTCACCTTCATAACAGGCAGTGCATTTTTCCCATATATTTATGTTATTATCGTATTCTGAATTTTTATAATCTACTGACATTTTTACTCCTTATCTATATAAGTATAATATAACTCTTATAGTATTTATCTATTTTGTGTGTATCTTCTCATTTGTATGCTACTACTTGAGAATAATATCATATATGCACTTTCATCCATTGCATGGTCTTCTGCATCTGTATCAATATCATCTGGGTCTTTGTCATCACGTGGAATACCGATTATTGTACGTATAAATCCCTCTTGACAATTATTGAAAACATATATTTGAGGATACTCTTTATTTTTTATAACAGATGCTTCTAACATATCTCGCATGATTTGCCAACGCATTTTTCTTGTTCCAGCTTTTTTATTTGATGGTGAAAAAATACATACATTTGTATTTGGGTTGTCAAAATAAGCTCTTGATATTTTTTGTGCAATTGTTATTTTATCTGATTCTTCACCAAATATACTTGCATCAGCAGGTCCAGGATATATTTTAGGTTGACCATGATAAGATTTTATACGCTTTTCACGTTCCCTTATTCCACGCCCTATCATTGTATTTGTTATACGTAATCCTTTGTTTGCTTTACCACGTTCCCAACCATACCATTCTCCTACACGTATTAATGTGCCTTTAGGAAAAAATATATTTTTATCATCTATTTTAACTAAACTACCAGTTGAAACAGCCCACCAACCTACACTAAATGGTTTACTCATGCCCCAGTCGAACGCTCTGTATATTTTCCAATCGTTTGGTACTCTAAAACTTTTTAATATATGTGTTTCTTTTTTCCATAAATCATCGAACATTCCACCACTACATATATCCCAATCACCTTTAATCCAAGCTTTTCTCGAAGCTTCATTATTGTTTCTTGCTAGGTTTAATTCATAATCAGGGTCAGCTTCCATAAGCTTAACATTTTCCATTCTATCACCATGAACATAACATCGTTCAAGAACTCTTTCTTTAGTTGGATTGTGTAAACCTGCTTCTTTTTGTTGGTCAACAGTCATTATTTCACGAATAATTTTACCGGCTGGTCCAGCATCTATGAATCTACTTTTGACCCAATTGTGTCCACAGTTTCCACTTAGCCAAACAAAACCTTTTTGTTCTAAATAGAATGTTTCAGTATCTTCTACGGTTAAACAATAAACCATTTGTTTTTCTACGTTTGTTTTTTTAACCTTTCGGTTAACTGTTTTTCCACCTGTGTATAAAGTTAGACTATTGTTATTGTTCTTATTAATCCCATAACATAGACTATTACTAAATCCTCCACGTTTACTTGATATATATGTTGAAAATCCCATTTTTATTAAAATTTCTACAACATCATCTCTTAATTTAGTACTAATTGTATAATATACACTATTGCATCCATCACCTAACATCATTACATCGTATAATTCATTAAGTATTTTCTTACTTGCATTTTTCAATACTTTGGGAATATATTTATCTTTTGCATAACCAAATTGATTAAAATGCAATGCCCAGTTCTTGTCTGATATCCAAAATTGTTTTCCATCATATCTATAATGGAATCCACATTCATCTAATAAATCTTTTATCATTTGAACTTGTGGATTCTTAATTTGACTAATCAAAAAAGCTCCATCATGTTCTATACTAGTGCTTCCTTCAGTAACAAACCAACCAAATAACCTTGCATATTGACTAAGCGTAAGTTTTTTGACCTTTTTAAATCTTGTTTTCCTTTTGTATACATCAAACCCACTATAAACAAAATCTACGTCTTCCCCTTTCCACTCATCTGGTGCTCTACGAATTTTTGCTTCATTAGGCAAATCATTAAAATATTTTACTTCGTGTTTTGTTCTATCGGTATTAAGTAAAGGGAATCTATGGTCTTCTGTAAATTCCATATGTCTACCACGACTTTCTTCTTTTACCATTACACCATTGTATTCATATGCAATTGTATCTGTAACATGTTTTTCAACCATTACACCTTGTTCATTACAACTCCACACTAAATCTCCAACATTTACCTTGTCTATTGGTACAAGTCCATTATCTACGGTTAAAACATTACCATACGGAACACATCCCCAAGGATTACAAGTACTTCTATAACTTCTTACGGTTACATTCACATCAGATGAACGACAAACAGACATCATCATTAAATATAAATCAGGTGTTGGCCAGTTTGTTAATTCTTCCCAAGCTACCCAAGGATACTCGTGTCCATGATAACTCCAATAATCATCAATTGTTCTAGCATGCCTAAAATATAATTTTTCTCCACCTGTAAATGTCCAGCATCTATCGGCTTGATTATATTTTGCATCAGGAAAGATTTTTCTAAACCACTTTTGTGATTTAGCTATTACATCTTTTAAGTTAGGATATGTTTCACGAAATAATATTCCTTTCCAAGCTTCTCCCCAACCTCGACCTACATTTTTAGCAAAATCCATAATGAGTGCATCTGTTTTTCCAGCTCCTCTTGAACTCTCGAACAAACATTCAAAAATAGGGCAAGATAGAAATTTAACCTGCCCACCTTTTTGTGCCTTCCATATTATATTTTCATTGGTTTTTTTATCTATTCCAAACATACTACCCCTTTATGGTATCAATGGTTGTACCTAAATCATTTGTTACATATGCTACACCTTGAAAATAAATATCCAATTCAGTACTATCATCACATATCATTTTAACTTTGGTTAAAACAATTTTATTACCAACCTGTGTATCACTTCTTAAATAGAATTTATCTATTTGATTTAACACATCTGTTGTTACGCATATTTCTTCTTCAGTTATAGTTCTATCTACAACGTTTGAAATTACCCTTGTTGATTTTTTACCAGTGGCTATATCATAACCAATAAATTTAATGCTCACACACATTTTGTACCTCTTTCTTTTTATTTTTGTGTTCGTTATAGTTTTGGATTACAGTTATTAATGTGTCTATTGTATTTAAATTATAACGATTGTCTTTTTCTCTGTAATTAAGCCTTTGATAATATTTGTTACATTTTATTTTATTGCTTAATTCTATTTCTATTATATCATACTTAATAGTAGTAATTCCTTGATTTACAGTCTGTTTGATGTTTTCCATTGTGTTACTATCAAATTCTTTAAAGCATCTAGTATAGAATCTATGTATAAACGACTTTTGGTGCTTATCTGTTATAAATTCACAACGCTCTAATATGAACGCTGTGGTGAACGTTTTTAGATTATCTTCTATATGTAACATTCTATTATATTTGTTCGCTACATCACTACTTAATCTTTTACATAAGATAGGTAACATTTTATGTACTAACTTGTTGTCAATATGCTTAGCTCGTTTTAATATGTTAAGCGTATTCGCATCTATTATTCCATATTCATTTTTGTTTAGTTTTTGTATTATTTCACGAGTACTTTCTTCTAGTTCTGGTGGTACACAAAAATAATATTTTGTTGGTCTATTTAATTGATGTGATATATAATGTTTGCTTTTGTGTAATTCATTTTGCAAGTCGGCTTTGGATACTTTGATTTCGACTTCTATTGCTTCGGTTAATTCTTTGTTAATAGCAAATATATCTTTTTGTTCTACTTCTTGACCAACATAATAACCTTTTTCAAAACGATAATGTTTTAATAAACGTGCTTTGATGTCTTTTGTTTGTTTTGTTTCCATGTTGTTTTTGCGTTATACCTCAATCACTTTTTAATAAACTCGGTGTTTTCTTGTACTATCGCTTGTTGTTTTGCTATGCTTTTTGAGGTATACCTAAATTTAGAGGTTTTCCCATTCTTCTTTCATAAGTTCAGGAGGACTGAATAATACACCTTGTTGTTTGTTTATATTGGTTTTTTTGAATGTACCAGCTGATATTTCTAACAATTTTGTTAATTCTCTTCTTGAAGCACCTCTATCTGCCCATTTGATTATGATAACTTCTTTGTCAGCATCTTTTCCATACCATTTACGTTCAATGCTATCTACTAAACAATCATCTTCCCCTAGGTCATCTAACGTTAGTCCTTCTTTCAATTGACCTTTGGCATCAAAGTACTTAGCACGCTTTGTAAACGCTATACGTTCGTTTTGGTCTATTAGTTTATTCGCTATTTCTACTATCTTGTCACCTAGTACTATATCCCTGAATAATTCAATTGCTACTTGAATCTTTTCTTTTTGACAGTACCTTGCCCCTAGTTTGTAGTAATATTCCGATGTCATACCACTCATTATCAAAGCCTTTTCCCAATCCCCTTGATAAAGAACGTAATTTACTACGAACTCACGCTCTTTGGGTTTTAATATTGTGAACTCTGGCTTTTTTTTGAGTAATTCAAGATAGAAATTAGTTTGCTCTTTTGCTTCTTTCGCTAATTTTCTACGCTTCTCTTCCCTTGGATTTTGCTTTACTTGCACTTTTATTTCTTTCATGAGTTATTGTACCATAGTTGTTATAGTTTATAGCAATATTAACTAAAAACGCTATATAGGGCTTTTTTTGCTTTTTTATTTTTAGAAACCAATATAAGGGGTATATGCTTTTTTATTTGAAAAAAAGGGCGTTTTAAAGGGGTTTAAAGGGTGTATGTGTAATTTTGCTGGGTTTGAAAATACGTTTTATAGATAGAGTGGAGGACAGCCATTTTCCCAGAAACCGACCCCCCCAAAAAATAGTTGTTTGCTAGTGAGCAACTAATCACGAGACCCACGAAAAAAATAGTTGTTTGACAGCAAGCAACTATAAAAAATTCAAAAAAAATATTGGAATGAATGTATTGATACATAGTAACATACAATTGATATGCAATTAATATACAATATAGCTTGCTTGCTATACGCTACTTAGAAGGTGCTACTTACTACTATAGGTCAATGCCTGGTTGGTTGCCTTGATGGAGCTTTGTATATAAGCGTTGGTTGTAAGGGTGCTTGTGTAGATAAGCATAACAGTACTAGCTCTATGTATATAAGTTGTATATTAGTTGCATGCCAATATCACACTGTATATATATACTCCTTTATACAACCTATGTTATATAACATGCTTATTATAGCTTAGGTCTTTTTCTTCAAGTGCTTTAAATAGCTATATTGCTTGTATGCTTGTATATTAACTTTATTTTAAACATTTTATTTAATAAATATTTTTTGTTTTACATTTGTTTTTTTTATAGCATACCCTTTTAAAGGGCTTTAAATAAGGTTTTTAAAGGTGTTTAAATCAAGATATTTATGTTTTAAATATAGCCTTTTAAAGTGCTTTAAAGGCATGTTTTATTTTAGGGCTCTTTGTATATTACTACTGAGTAATATACGCAAAAGTAGTGTTTAAAGTGCTTTAAAGCAAGGTTTGGGCTTAAAAACACCCTATAATAGTACGATTTCGTACTAAAAAATAGGGCAAAATCCAACGCTCCAATGCCCAAAAATAACTCCTTACTACACAACGATTTATTTTTGACTGTTTTACTGTTTTTTGTCAAATTAAATATTTCTTTAAATAGTGATATCTTTTTGATATCATATTGGTATCATATTGTATCTTATACAGTTGTTTTATTTAATATCTATTTAATATTTAATACATATTTATCATTATAGTTGTTTATAATTGCTTTTAGATTGTTTTTTATTGCTATATTTAATGCTAATAGCTATCTTATTAGCTATTTGTTATCATGCTATTGTTTAACTTATTGTATCATTGTTTATATGCTTTTAAAAGTTGTTTAATTATGCTTAGAATTATTTTTATGACTTCGATCCGAAACTGATTGTAATTGTATTATCTTTGTTTTAAAGCTTTGTGAATTAGTTATAGCATATAAGTGTCTTGCTACTCCTGTACGATTGATTGTAGCTTGCTTTATAATCGCTTTATAAAGCTTTGTTGTATAGTAGTATACTTTTATAGCTTTTTATTTATTGTAGCTTGTAGCTTGTTTAAATTGCTTTAAAATTGTTTTATTGCAAGTAGTAT
>Ga0307990_1003837_pt1 | contig 11276 bp, 3 predicted proteins | sample EllFjometagen129_FD_203168 | JGI IMG/M metagenome (GOLD analysis project Ga0307990, IMG submission 203168) | Marine microbial communities from Ellis Fjord, Antarctic Ocean - #129 | ecosystem: Environmental > Aquatic > Marine > Unclassified | place: Southern Ocean | collected 2014-10-08
ATTTTTCCAGAGTGTTATTGTCTGTCATTTCTTCACTTCCATCAATGCATTCGCCAATATTCAGATTCTCTGCCATCCAGCACTGGTCGCCAATTTGAACGGTTTGGTATTGCTGCCCATCGCGAGTATCTATTAGTTGCTGGCCGCAAATAAAGCCAGTGGTTTCTTCTGATGTTGTGAAACTCCACACCAGACCTTCTCTGCTTCCCCCCTGGTTGTCAAACGCATCAATCCGCCAATAATAGGTTGTTTCATATTGTAACATTTCAGGTATGAATGTCATAAAGGATTGGCCTTCTGACACCAAATTTACCGGTGGATTTTCAGTACCAAAATACACATCAAATGTTAGTGGGTCCTCATCAATATCAGTGCAGTCCCATGCTAAAGTAGGGTATGTTGAAATATGTAAAGCTCCATCTTCAGGAATTGGATTAGCCGGATTGTTTGGGGGATAATTATCAATATCTAATAAACATCGAACACTATATCCTTCATTATTACCACGTTCGTCTCTATATGACTTATTGTTATCAGAGGATAAAAGTCTGTAAAAAGAGCTAGTTGTATATTGATAGGACGAAGACCACCATAAACCGCCGCTAGTTATCCCATAAAATAAGTAGTCATCTGTGTAAGATCCACCAGGTAAAGCATTAAAGCCATAATCATTTGTTCCGTTTCCTTCATCAGACCAACCGAAAACAGATTTAAGTTTTTGCCCTACATCAAATCCCCGATAATATTCTAAATCCCAAATCAGATCACCAATTGGATATTGACTATCCACATAGCCCTCTAAAATTTTCAATTCGCCATCAGAAGGTAAATGCCATCCACCTGGGCATGAATTAATCGCAGCAGGAAAATTATATAGCACCCCGTAAAATGCGTAATTGTCAGTCATTTTTGCTTCTACGACTGAATTGCCATTATAATCATAAACATAATAGTATGGATCGTAATAACTTTTTTGTGATGGTGGACTTACTTCCGGCAGGTATGCCAGGTTTTCCGCCATCCAGCACTGGCCACCAATTTGTACGGTTTCGTATTGCTGTTCATCGCGGGGATCGATGAGGGGATCACCGCACTGCCAACCATTGGATATAAATGATATTTGAACAGTATCTCTGCTACTACATCCGTTGTCTTGAAGAATTTTCCATTGCAATAAATATGTGCCTCCCGGCATGCCGGTAAAACTGCTGTTCGGATCATCCGGGTTTTCAATACCCCCCCCAAAACCTTCAATGATTGTCCATGAACCTGAAGCGCCTTCCTCCGGTTCGTTACCATTTAATTGAGCACTTGTACCGTTAATGTTCATTTGATCTTCCCCGGCATAAGCATAAGGAACAGACGCAACAGTAAGATTTATTGATGCTATGTTTGGAGTCATGCATGGAAATACAGACCCGGCAGTAATGCTCAAAATAATGGTTTGCCCTTCATACGAATCTGAAGGATAAAACGTAGTGTTCAGATCGAAGGAATTTTCAAACAAACCCCCATCCCACGGGTCAACTGACCACATATAAGGACCGTTACTATTCTCAACCACAGGGCTTGTCACATATAATTCATTTGAACAAACTGTGTTATCCTCACCTGCATCAACATTCGGCAGCAACTGGAAGTAAACCACCAAAGTATCCTGTGCAATGGTTGTACACGGTTCTATTGGGTTAGCTGTCAGCCACAAGAGGGTGCTATCGTTCTCATATGGCTCATTTACATCCGGATAGTAGATTGTGGATAATGAATTTGGATCATCAAAACTACCTATTCCCGAAGTATGCCATAAAACTGAGGAGAAATTTTCAGCAGAGCCATTCACAGGCACCAACTCTCCTTCGCAAACTGCGATGTCCTCTCCTGCATTTGCATCTGCTGGATTTAGACACGGGTCATTCATTGTTGCAAAATACCACACCGGTCCTGCTGTGCTGTTCTCCTGGTCGTCATAGGCAATAATTTTCCAGTAATAGGTAGTTTCAAAATCAAGTGTGCCTGGAATATAAGTTTCTCCTGTCTGTCCTTCTGAAACCAGCGTTACAGGCGGATTATCCGAACCAAAATAAACATCATAAGTTAATGGGTCGCCTTCTGGATCAGCACATGACCAAATAAGTGTAGGGCTATTTAGTTGGTCAGTGGAGCCTTGTTCCGGGTTTGGGGAATTTGGTGATTGGGGTGGTTGATTTATTAGGATTATAGAATCCATTATACAACGTACACTATAAGAAAAATCATTCCATCCGGTGCCACGGCTAGACTTATCATAGTTGCGATCAAGTCTTCTATTCCAACCAATGCTGGGTGAGAAAACTGAGGATGACCACCAAAATCCATCTGTGCCTTTATAATAAAAAGAACTACCAGTGAAAAGACCACCAGGCATTCCGGAAAAATTATATAGATTGGTTCCATTACCATAATACCATCCGGATGTGGATTTTAGATTTAGTCCGGCATCAAATCCGCGGTTGCCTGTATCATCCCATTCTGGGTCCCCCACAGGGTAATAACTATCAACAGTTCCTTCCAAGATTTTCCATTCATTATCGGTAGGGATATGCCAACCATCCGGGCAGATGCCCTGTACTCCTTCCTGTGTTTCGTATTGCATCATTTCATCCCATTGATATAGGCCGCCGTATGTTTCGCAGTTTACAGGATCGTCATCGTAGCAGTATTTTTCAATGATACTGTTGTCAATCATGTTTTCAGTGCCATCAATTTTTTCTCCAACATTCAGATTTTCGGCCATCCAGCACTGCTCACCTATTTGTACAGTTTCATATTCCTGTTCATTTCGGGGATCAATTAATGAATCCCCACAAGTATATCCCCCTTCAATAAAATGGGCTGTCAGTGTAATATCTTGTTCCGGCATTGTGTAGGTAACTTCCGGCATACCACTTATAATTTCACCTTCTTCATCTGCCCAGTAAAAGATACCCCAACCTTGATTTGCTTCGGCATTGATCGTAACTATTTCTCCGGCCTCATATTGCCCTGCACCGGTTACAGTGCCAGATCCGGTTGGGTTTACTTCAAGGTTTAGGTGGTATAGTATTTTCTTAAGGCATCGCACTGATCTGCCGCGAGACTTGTACCCATTACCTCGGCCTACCTGAACGTTATCGAAATATAGGTATCGGTAAACAGGGTTAGCACCGGCATGGGACCACCAATGACCACCATTGCCCTTACCTGAGAACAAATCATAGTCTATGCGGATTCCGCCAGGAAGTGCAGTAAAACCGCTACTGTTATTAGCTCCGGTGTTGGGAGTGTTCCAGTGCGTAGTACCAATCTCTTTCAGTTTACCTCCGCCATCTACTCCACGGAAACCTGTATTGCTACATGTAATGGTTGGGTCAATTTCCTGCTCAAGAATGCACCACTCGACATCAGTAGGCAAATCCCAGCCTTCCGGGCAGGCATTTAGTGAGGCAGGGAAATTGTACAAAACTCCGTAAGTTTGATAATCTGCGCTTGCTTTAGCCGCTGCTACATTGTTTCCATAATAACCGTAAACATAATAGAATGGATCGGTTTCACTTGCATTGCTAGGATTGCTTACTTCTGGCAGAAATGCAAGATTTTCGGCCATCCAGCACTGCTCACCTATTTGCACGGTCTCATATTCATGGCCGTCTCTAACATCAATAAAACTATAACCACACGCAAATGAACCAAATTGCAAAACTGTTATTGTTAACATTGAGTTACCGTCGATATCCATCACAAATAGCTGTCCAATTCTTAAATCAGGTGAGGGATTCTGATCATATGATAGGATTAGGGTATCATTTCCGAAACCAGTTGCAGATGAAACAGTAAACCAGGAAACATTTTCGATGACCATCCAAGAAAGGTTGGAAGTTACGATAATTTCAACAGTACCTTCAGAGGATTGCAAATCAATATTCATTGGGTCAACGGTTAGTTCGGGAACAAAAGCATCCTGAACCAAATAAACATCAAAACTCTCCCCGCCTGATATTATTGAAATGGTTGCGGTTCTTTCTTCTTCCAGGGTGTTGTTTTGGTAAGTTACCGTAAAATCGCTATCCCCGCTGCCACTTTCAGGGGATAAGGTAATCCAGTCATTGTCACTCTCAATGATCCAGTCGGTATTGGAATTTATTGTGTAGTTTACTTCACCGGCTTCCACTGCAATAGTTTGCTGTACCGGAGTTGCTGTAGCATATGTATGCGAGGGATCATCCTGAATACACCGGATTGAATAACCAAATGGAATGTCAGAATCAAAGTTTTGTATTGTCGCAGTCGTATTGACCAGGTTAAATGATTCGGCCTGATCCATTGATAAATCCGAAGACCAATAGCTGTTGTAATATCCACGGTTATCGATATTACCTGCAAGCGACCGGTAACCTGCCGGGATACCCGAAAAGCCGCTGCTGTTGGTGGCGCCGGTATTGGGAGCGTACCATAACCCGGTTTCATCTTCGATGGTTCCGGTGGTTTTCATTTTGCCACCGGCAATGTTCTGGCCATCAAGGTCGCCAATCAGAAGATTCCATTCGGCAGAAGAAGGCAGGTGCCAGCCTTCGGGGCAAATCCCCTGTAAACCCACACCATTAACGTATTGCATCATTTCATCCCACTGGTAAAGGCCACCGTAAATTTCACAATTGGCATTGTTGTTTTCAAAGCAATATTTTTCGATCATGCCATTGTTAGCTTGATTTTCATCTTCATCAATCACTTCACCAATGTTCAGGCTTTCGGCCAGCCAGCACTGGTCGCCAATCAACACCGTGTTGTATTCTTTTCCATCGCGTTCATCTTCTATGGGATATCCGCAGGACCACACGTAGCCTTCCTGGGTAATTGTTGCCGTGATTACGGGTACACCGCCGGCAGCAGTTATGGTGATTTCGCCGGTGCGTGGTTCTTCCAGTTCATTAAAATCATAGGTTACAATCAATGTTTGGTTTCCTTCGCCGGATAGTGGCGAAACTGTAAACCAACCGGTGTTTTCTTCCACAGTCCAGGAAGTGTTTGAAAATACGTTGAGGGCAACAAATCCCGAATCAAAGCCAACGATCTGGCTTTCGGGGTTTACACTTAGATCGATAATTTCTGCCTTGCGGCATCTCACTGAAAACCCATTTTCGTTATCGAAGAAATCGCGAGTAATACCTGCCTGGATAAAGGAAAGGTACCTGCGGTATGCTTCGGCTGCACCTGCACCTGTCGAGGTCCAGAAATTCCCAAAAAACTGCTGGTTGCCAAACGAGCCGTCAATGCTCCGGCTGCCTCCGCCAAAAGCAGTAAATCCGCTGCTGTTGGTGGCTCCGGTATTTGGTGGGCTCCAGTGCAGGAAGCCGGTTTCTTTGAGCTTTCCGCCCGCCACATTACTTCCCCCGAGCGAATCGGTCATCGCGGACCATTCCTCATCGGTGGGCAAATACCATCCTTCGGGACATACGCCCTGCGTACCCGGTTCGGTGGAATAGGCCATCACCTCATCCCACTGGTACAAGCCTCCGTATTCGTTACAGTTGCTTTCATCGTTGTTGTAACAGTACTTCTCAATGGTCTCATTTTCGGTTTGCGCAGCATCCCCTTCGATCATCATACCGACGTTCAGGTTTTCGGCCATCCAGCATTGTGCACCAATCTGCACCGTTTGATAGGTTTTACCATCGCGATAATCCACCAACAATTCGCCACATTCCCATTGCACAGGCTGACAGTTTGGAAAATTAACCGAACCGGGACTGTTCATCAAAACGAAATAGGCTTTCCCGGGCAGGAGGGTTCCGAGATTGTTGATGCCCATATCGGGCCAGTAGAGTTCGTACCCTGCAACCTGTTTTACCACCGCAACATCCACCCCCTGAAAAATAGAATCCACATCCACCTCGCATGGTGCCAACACCGGTATCAGGTTCCAGCCAATATCGAGGGTCAACTGCCTGTTCTGGTTAACCTGTCCCGCAATTGAAAAGGTGGTGGTTTGATTGAATTTTGCAATGTAGCCTGCCCAGGGATCCCACGGACCGAGTGTATTGATTTGCTGGGATGGAATATAGGTTCCGTTAAAGTTATACAATATGTCAATATTATCTGCAGCTATTGCAAAGATGGCTTCCAAATCCGGGTCATCGGGTATAACATACGATGAAAGGCCTGTCCAACCGGCTGGTTCGATAAATCCATGTTTGGCATAGGTGCGGCCGTTTTTGGTTTTCGCCTTTGTGTCGTCAGGCCACTCAAGGCCTGTTGCCATAATAGCGTTTTCGTTCATTCCCGGGATGTTTATTCCGGCATGATTGTTTTGTTCTTCCTGATTGGTTTCACTTAACGAAGTTTGCGCACTTAGGGAAAAACAAATAAGGACGTAAGCTAATAGTAAAGTAAAGTTTTTCATAACTCGTCGGATTAATTTAATACTGGTATTTTAAAGTTTCATTTTATTATTCATAGATTTGATTCAAAAAGTTTTTAATATTACCGTAATTTGTAATATTAACCGTACTGTATCTTGCCAGGGAAATCGAATCTCGACCAAGTCAATCATTTTACCTTTTGGCTCATATTGCCTAGTAAAATCAATCAGATCAGGATATGGTTCTCCGAATAAATCCTCTGACTCGCAATATTTATCGTAACCTGTCATTTAAATCATCAGATATTTGTTAATTGAAGTAGTCTTTTCGCATGCAGCACAACGTTCCGCAAATATGGCTCTCAGCCGCTCCCTTGCCGGAAGGTTTTTAGTGTTTCGTATGTTTCCTTTTCCAATCATTTCTCCAGATGCCCGCTAACCGGCTGTGAGCCATGATTTGCTGTTATATGCTGCCAGTCTTATCTTTGAATTATCAATTTTTGTTTTCCGGTAAAGTTTTCCGATTTGATTTCAACCATGTAGATTCCGTTGCTTAGCTTGCTGATGTTAATTTCCTGTTGATTTTGTTTCAGTGTTTCAGTTTTTACCAATAAACCTTTAACATTATAAATATTCAATGTTAAAACGGCATTGTTATTATTGTTAACACTTAATGTAAAAAAGTCAGAAGCAGGATTCGGATACACAGCAATGCTGTTTTTATTGTTTATTTCTTCTATTCCCACAAATTCAGATAAAGGCCGTCTCCAAATACCGCTACCTTGAGTACCAGTAAAGATGTAGCTTCCGTTTGCAGCCAGAGAAAAATCAGTTTTATTAGATAAACCACTATTAACACTTTTCCAACTGCTGCCATTATCAGTTGACAATAATATACCACTACCCTGTGTACTTGCAAAAATATTGCTACCTAATACGAGTAATGAATACACATTAGTGTAACCACCAGTATTAATTGCAGACCAACTGGTCCCGTTGTTAGTAGATAAAAATATACCACCAAAAAAAGTACCGGCCAATATATTATTTCCGCTAAAAGCTATTGCATTAATATATAAGCCGCTGCCTGATAATCCATTATTTATTGATATCCAACTATTACCATTATCCGTAGATAGAAAAATACCTTTATCCCATGTGCCTGCATAAATATTATTTCCGCTAATGGCTAGTGAGCAGAAATATGTATTTGAAGGTAAACCATTATTCAACCCAACCCAACTACTCCCATTATTTGTTGATTTATAAATACCATTCCTAGTGCAGGCAAAGATATTGTTACCGTTTATTGCTAATGCAGAAACTTGTTCATTTGATAAACCATTATTCACAGCTGTCCAACTGTCACCATTATTCGTTGATAAAAAAATGCCATTATACCATGTTCCGGCAAAAATATTGTTATCAATAGTTACGATTGTCTGTACTTCCCCGGGCATACCATTATTTATAGCTTCCCAACTGCCCCCGTTATCAATTGATAAAAATATACCCATTTTAGTTCCGGCAAAAATATTATTTCCACTTGTGGCTATTGCTTCTACCCAAGGCCTTGATAAACCAGTATTCACTACTTGCCAATTGCTGCAATTATTTACAGATAAATATACGCCACCAGTTGTACCGGCAAAAATATTATTACCATTAATTGCAATTGCAAACACTGTCGGGACTGTCAGAAAACCGTTATTGACTAAAACCCAACTATTGCCGTTGTTGGATGATAGATATACACCGTAATAAGTTCCCACATAGATATTGCTGCCGTTTATAGTAATTGTATTTAATCCCCAATATGGTAAACCTGTATTTATTGGTATCCAACTAGTGCCATTATCTGTAGATAGAAAAATACCATGAGCCCTAGTTCCTGCACAAATATTAGTACCATTGATTGCTAAATCTTGGATATCTAAACCTGTTAAACCTAAATTCAAGGCTGTCCAACTATTGCCATTATCAGCAGATATAAATACACCATTACTAGTACCGGCAAAAATACTACTTCCACTTGTGGCTAAGGCTTTGACTGTTAAATTTGACAAACCTGTATTTATTGCAACCCAGCTTATGCCGTTGTTAGTTGATAAAAATACACCACTATTAGTACCAGCAAAAATATTGCTTCCGCTGATAGATATGCAATTTACAACTAAATTAGATAAGCCACTATTAATAGCAGTCCACAGACTACCATTATTGGTGGATAAAAACACCCCGCCGCCATAGGTTCCTGCAAAGATATTTGTTCCGCTAATGGATATGCAATTTACAACTGAATTAGCTAAGCCACATGCCGACCATGAACTACCATTGTTGGTTGATATAAATATACCACTTGCATCAGTCGCTGCATATACATAATTTGTGTTTGGGTCAATAGCTAATGCATTAATCCAGCTACCATATAGTCCGCTGTTGGCTTCCTGCCACTGTGCTTTCATTGTTAAGACGCAAAGCATAAAGGCTGTAATTAGTAAAAGTAACTTTTTCATTTTGTTTTTGTCAATGTTTATCGTGCTGACGCTGCACTTTTTAGTTTTTTTATTCTGTCAATATTTCGTGAGTCCTTTTGCTTGCATCTAACCTCTTTGTAAATGCAATGTTACATTTATTTCTTTATCATTCTTTACCAAAAAGGCCAATCTCATCTTTTAATTATCAATTTTTGTTTTCCGGTAAAGTTTTCCGATTTGATTTCGACCAGGTAGATTCCGTTGCTTAGCTTGCTGATATTAATCTCCTGCTGATTTTGTTTCAGTGTTTCCGTTTTTACCAATGAACCATTCACATTAAAAATATTCAATGTTTTATTGGTATTGTCATCTCTGTCCATGCTTATTGTAAAAAAGTCAGAAGCAGGATTCGGATAAAGAGCAATTTCGTTTATTCCGTTTATTTCTTCTATTCCCACAAATTCAGATAAAGGCCGCTTCCAAACGCCACCGCCATAAGTTCCAGCAAAGATATTTGTTCCGTTGATGGCTAATGTTAGAACTTCGCTATTTGTTAAACCGTTATTAACCTCCGTCCATGAGGCTCCATTGTTGCTTGATAAAAATACTCCGCCGCCCCAAGTACCTGCAAAGACATTTGTTCCGCTGATGGCTAATGACCAGACACTATTACTTGTCAAACCGTTATTAACCGCAGTCCATGAGCTTCCATTATTGGTCGATAAAAACAATCCGCCGCCCGGAGTTCCTGCAAAGATATTTGTTCCGCTGATGGCTATTGAACTGACATAAGTATTTGTCAAACCATTATTAACCTCCGACCATGAGTCTCCATTATTGGTTGATAAAAACACTCCGTCGCCATCAGTCCCTGCAAAGATATTTGTTCCGTTGATGGCCAACGAAAGGACTCTAGTATAAATTGGTAAACCGTTATTAACCGCAGTCCATGAGTTTCCATTATTGTTTGATAAAAACACTCCCCAAGTTCCTGCAAAGATATTTGCTCCGCTGATGGCTATTGATTGAACCCAAGAATCTGTTAAACCGTTATTAACCTCCGTCCATGAGGCTCCATTGTTGCTTGATAAAAATACACCACCGTAAAAAGTTCCTGCAAAGATATTTGTTCCGCTGATGGCTATTGTATTTACAATAGAAAATGTCAAACCGTTATTAACCGCAGTCCATGAGTTTCCATTATTATTTGATAGAAACACGCCGCCGCCCCAAGTCCCTGCAAAGATATTTGTTCCGCTGATGGCTATTGTATTTACAATAGAAAATGTCAAACCGGTATTAACCGCAGTCCATGAGCTTCCATTATTGTTCGATAAAAACACTCCGCCGCCCCAAGTTCCTGCAAAGACATTTGTTCCGCTTATGGCTATTGATTCGACATAAGTATTTGGCAAACCGTTATTAACCGCCGTCCATGAGCTTCCATTATTGGTTGATAAAAAAACTCCTCCCATAGTTCCTGCAAAGATATTTGTTCCGCTGATGGCTAATGATATGATATCAGGATTTGTCAAACCGTTATTAACCTCTGTCCATGAGCTTCCGTTATTGGTTGATAAAAACACTCCGCCTTCATAAGTTCCTGCAAAGATATTTGTTCCGCTGATGGCTATTGACCAGACAAGAGTATTTGTCAAACCGGTATTAACCGCCGTCCATGAGCTTCCGTTATTGGTTGATAAAAACACTCCGCCGCCCCAAGTTCCTGCAAAGACATTTGTTCCGCTGATGGCTATTGATTCGACATTAGTATAAATTGGTAAACCGTTATTAACCTCAGTCCATGAGCCTCCATTATTAGTTGATAAAAACACTCCTCCATCAGTTCCTGCAAAGATATTTGCTCCGCTGATGGCTATTGAATAGACATCAGTACTCGTTAAACCGTTATTTAACGCAGTCCAGGAGCTTCCATTATTGGTTGATAAAAACACTCCCCCTCCATAAGTTCCTGCAAAGATATTTGTTTCGCTCATGGCTATTGAACGGACATCAGTATTTGTCAAACCGTTATTAACCTCAGTCCATGAGCTTCCATTATTGGTTGATAAGAATATTCCGCCGCCAGATATTCCTGCAAAGATATTTGTTCCGCTGATGGCTAATGATAGGACTGTTCCACCCTCAGGTCCGTTAGTTTGCTGCCATTGGGCATTTGCCCCAATTGCTGTAGCAATTAAAACTGTTAAGATAAATGTAAATTTTTTCATACTTTTTTTGTCAGTGTTTATCGTGCTGACGCCGCACTTTTTAGTTTTTTATCCTGTAAGTATTTCGTAATTCTTTCTGGTTGCATATAACCTTCCGCAAATATGGCCCGCAGCCGCCCACTTGCAGGAAGGTTTTTAGTGATACGTATGTTTCCGTTTCTATTCATTTCTCCAGACGTCCGCTAACCGGCTGTG
>Ga0307990_1003838_pt1 | contig 11275 bp, 14 predicted proteins | sample EllFjometagen129_FD_203168 | JGI IMG/M metagenome (GOLD analysis project Ga0307990, IMG submission 203168) | Marine microbial communities from Ellis Fjord, Antarctic Ocean - #129 | ecosystem: Environmental > Aquatic > Marine > Unclassified | place: Southern Ocean | collected 2014-10-08
CAAAGCCGTGTTCCCTTAATAGTTTCATTACGTGTATAGTATCTGTAATAATCTTGTGTGGTTCTGAGTTACCAATATGAATATACAAAGTCTTGTCTGGCATTATCTTTACTTTCTGAATACATGCCTGGTCTTTAAATATTGCTCCGGTTTTTGTAAAAGTAGGTATGTATTTTCTGTTCAGATAGGTCAATACGTTCTGCTTGTTGATTACCATTGATTCTAGCACTTTATCACATTCAGCTTCGTCATAATGTGCTTTAATTATTGCCCTGTTTCTAAAGAAGATAAACCCTTGCACTACTTGTGTAGACTGTTTCATTACTTGAAGCATTAAAGTCTGTACACATTTACTTAGGGGCTTCTCATAAAATAAAAAAGGAACTGCGTTTTCAGCAGCCATTTATTTGATAACCTTCTTGGACTTCATACATAATAAGTAGTAGACTAAATTACCAATTCCTAACGTAAACCAAAAGGTTAATAGGAAAGTCCAAATATGTCCGCCTGTTGTTGATGTGTTTTTCTTTAATAGGAAATATTCTGGAGTTTCTCCTTTTAGATCCCAATCAAGTGCTAAATACATTTTCATGTCTCTCTTTGCTTCGTCTCTGTCTTCTCTTTCTTGTTCATTAAATTTTTGTTTTGCCATTTTTATTTGTCCTCGTTTGGAAACATCATACTCACACCAATGTTATGGAATGGGTCAACGTTTTCCAGTGCAATACTATAACATAATGTTGTCATTAAGTTACAATATACTCCTGTGGTTTTATTGTATGTATATGTTGGATAGTTCTCAACTGATTCTGTTTCAGTAGTTACCATCACAACACTTAATGCAAATAACATCATAATTAGAACTCCAATCATAACATATTTACCGTCTAATTCCATTTGTCGTACCTCCTTAAAATACGTGTTTTGTTGTATAGTTTTTATATCTGTGTAAACTTCCGATGTTCATGTGTAGTAGACCAACTGGAATATTAACTAGATTTGCTATATAGTTTCTCAATGAATGAGCTAAATAGATATCGTTTCTAAAGTGTGTATCATAATCAGAGCTTCTCATATTATAGATAACATCTAATTTGCCTCGCCTAACCATGAACTGATAATACATACTGCAAGGCATCCTTAGCTTTCTCATGCTATTTATGTCACTTGGTCTATGTACGTGTACTATTGCTTGTCTTGTGTCTGGATTAACTTTTAACTCTTTGATGACCTTATTTATTTGGTCCCAGTCATTAAGACGTTGATTGTATGTATAATCAAACTGACCGTTCTTATCTAAAAATTCCTTCCAGACATCTGCTCTTAGTTCCCATGCTGTTCCAGGATTAATCTCGATAGCTGATATTCTTTCCATAAATTCAGCTGATGCCCATTCTATACTTGGAACTTGTGCTCCTGCATCATCTGCGTCTAATATAGTAAAGGAATAGTTTTGAACTTCTTTAGTTGAATAGTCGTCGTTGTCTTTTACGTCTTTATTCTGCATAGTGTGTGGATGGACCATGATGCCCATTTCCATTATGTCACGCTCTATCTCATTTAGAGCTTCTTTAGTGTTTTCAAATATTCTTGACATTTTATACCCTCTCTACTACTTTTCGTTTACCTGCAGCTTGGTCGAATTTGTTCTCTAATTCTTCGTAGACTTTTGGTTCTCTCTTGAATTGGACTATGGGTTCAGGATTCCCGTTTCGCATATGCTTCTTACAGTCGATACAACACATGATACCTTTGTGAAATCTATCTTTGTCGTATAAAGGCAATAATCTAATTACTACCTTTTTACACATGCTACATATTATACGCTTATTATTCTCTATTCCGAAAACCATTTTATTGCCACCTCAATTCTTTTAATCTCTTGCTTTTGAAATCCATCTGGTTCATCGCCGATTTCTGCTATTCGTTCGTTCATCTTACCTAACATGTAAGTTTTCTTACTGAAAGGAAATTGATGATGCTTGATGTCCCAGATTGCTGTTCCTACTACTTGCTTCAGGTCTCTTTTTCCCCGTTCTTTAAGCATAGCCTGATATTCTTCTTCGCCCATTTCAATACGATTGTTATTAACGGCTATTTTTCTTTTAGTCTTCTGCTTATTGAGTTTCTTAATCTGAAGTTTACATCTTTCTAAGCTGGATGCATGAGCGATTTTAGTCACCTCTTTTTTTACTGTGCCATAGTTTATCTATGTTAGCCATTAGTATTTACTCCTTTGTCGGAATTGGTTCACTTTATTTTTCTTGAAGTAATACACGTATATGTCTTTGTCTTCCCCAATTTCTTGTCGTAAGAGTTGATACATATTAACCCAACTACGATTTAAATGGTAAAAGAATTTTGGTCTATCTGTAAGCATTTGGCTTTGTTTCCAAGGCTTATTTTTTAGACAATTACACATTAGCCCCATTTCATAAACTATTTCCCAAGGTGTTACTTCACTTGCGATTATTACTTTTGGCACTCTATATGTATCATATCCAGCTATAATAGTTAATTCAACTAAAAAGTGTAGTGCGTCAATTAGTTCTTCTTTAAAATGTTCAGAATCTTTGTCTTCAGCTTCATAAGCCTCAGCCAGTTCTTCTGTAACTCTCCATGCAAAGTCTTTAAGCCATTTCTGACCTTTAGCAGTATTAATATTGTTTGATACAGTATCAAGTAGATCACCCATTTGTTCTATGTCTTTGTATTTTTGTGCTAATTCATTTTGTTTAGTGAATATAGCTGTCCAGATGTCTTCTGGTATTGTTATCTCCTCACTTACGTCGTTAATGTTCATTTTCTACCTCCTTAAGAAATTTTTGTAGTTTCTCGAACCAATCAGATTCATTTGTGTAAATCTTGATTTTCTTCATTGTTGTCCACTTATAGAATCTGTCGTATCTTTCTTTGATAGTTCTTAAGTCTTCCATAGTTATGTGTTCATCTCCTCTAGAGATGTATCTACGTTTTAACTCGGATAAAGGTGTATCAAGATAGATGTAAATATAATCTATTTTACAGAATTCGTCTAATTCAATACTTGCTATATTACCCATTTCATCAGTCCCTCTCATATAAGAATAGACTGCTTGACTTGGAAAGAAACGGTCTAATATGACAAAGTCTTCTTTAGTAATCAATTTAATTATATGCCAATAATGTGCATAGATCTCGCTAGAACTCTGTTTGTTTTTGGGCTTAAAGTTATTCTTCAAGGTGAATCCCTTGTTATAGAATTTCCCAATCTTTTCAATTGCTGTACTCTTTCCTGAAAGGTCCGTCCCCTCCACTATTAATTTCATGTGTCACCTCAGACTGCTAAATAACTTGATTTAGCTCAACAGTGTAAAATAAAAAAATAAGGAATAAATTTATTCCTTAACAATGTCTTTAGCTTTCTTTTCAGCTTTAGGCTTCTTTTCAGCTTTAGGAATAACTACTCCTGCTTTTTTGCAGTATCTTTGGATTGCTTTAGGATTTGGTCCTAATTGTCTTGAGATTTCTGCTAGTGATGTTCCTTTTTGTGCTTCTGCTACACATTTTGCTTTTACTTCATCGTCGTATTTTGCCATTTTAAATGACCTCCTTGTTTGTTAATTAGCTAATTACCATATAAGTAATTAGTATAATACTATTAATATAGTTGATATATATATATTTATCTATTATGTAAAATCAACTTAATTAATATAATACTAGTAATATTTACTTACTTATAAATATTCCTACGCTCTTAAAAATACTTAGGTTTAAATCCTGGATTACTTTATGATAAACCCTATATTATACTATATAAAAATAATATAATTCCAGGATTAACAGGATTTAATCTTTGTCTTTATCTTTCAGGATTTTGTTGAACTGTGAATCTGTTAGCCCCCATTCCCAATCTGGTATAGTTCTGTGATACCCATGCACTACTTTGACTAAAGGTTTAAGGATACGTTCCCAATAGTAGGTTGAGTCATATTCTCCTTCCCACTCGTATTCTGTTTCTCCATGCTTTCGATGCTTGTGCCAAAAGACTCCTGAACCAATTGCGTATTCTTCTGGACTGATGGCAAGAATAGGTTTAGTCTGTATTACTATAAAAGGGATCTTTGAACCTGGATAGATATCTTTTCCTTTACTGATTAGTCTTTTTGCTAATTTAACGTGAGCTGGTATAGATTTCATTTGAATAGTTCCGTCTGCTTTAATCTTAGGTCTACCAGTCTTAGAGTCCATTGTTGGCCCTATGTAGTCTTTTGGCATTTTAGTCAATGCTTTAACTAATGTTAGTTCAGCGGAAGACATTTCTTGGTTATATACCTTATTATATATTGTTTCCACCTTATCTCGCCATACATCTTCCACGTATGTTTCTTCTAAGACTTCAGTTATAAATTGTCGTTGTAATTCAGCAGCTAGTTTATTAGTGTCTGATTTAATAGCTTCCATACCCTTGATAGTTAAGCCATCATCGTCTATGTAACCATAGTGCTTCTTCTTAACGAATAGCATTGTCTTGAATGTTTTCTCATACTCAAAGACTAACTTATTGACTTTGCATCCATACTGATTTTTATAGTAATGAAGGAAGGCAACATACTTATCGTCTATTTCTTCTTTAGTGTGATTTGGTCCCAATATAACGAAGGATGAATCTGTATCTCCTCCTATAACGTCACAGCCCCATTCTATTACTTTAGCATTGCAAGCTTTAAGTGTTGCTCTTGCACATGTAGTGACTGAGTCTCCAAGTTCCCAAGAATAATAACGACTCATAGGAAATGCTAATATCCCATAGATAGAGTTACTGTCTGTTTTTAAAGCATACTGTTCCAGCCACTTCTGTTTGTATTTATCAGGGTCAGTTGTCTTGAACTGATTCATAGTGTATTTGATTTTATCTCGTTCTTCCACTAGTTCCCTTACAACAGTTGGAATGACTCCTTCTATGTCTTTTCTATAGACTCTAGCTGGATGATATACTCCTTCAAAGTCATGTGGTGTTACTATGAATTTAGTCTTGTCTATTGCTTTAGCGTCTTCTTCATTGTGTATTGTATCTACGTATGTTTCTGGACTTATATTCCATGTCTGTATAACTGATGGATATTCTGATTTAAAGTCCCAGATTAATACGTTCTTATGAAATCCAGGTTTTAAGCAAGTAGTATATCCTCCTCCGATAGACCCTTGACTTCTACGTTTGAATACTTCATCTTTTGTTGGCTGACTTGGCATTACGATATTACGTTCTTTGTATTTACGCATTAATAGATAATCTCCTGAGTCAGAATTATTAACTGTATTTCTAACGTGACATTTTGCATTGTCTGCTCTTTTCATTGACACTTCTATGAACATTCTTTTTAGATTGATTTTATAGATTAGATTACTATCTTCTAGATTGTATCTTTGTAAGTGTGGTTTGTTTGTGAGCCATGTATTATATATAGCTCCTCCACCCTTTTCTTGGTCTATCTTAGACTCGTTAAGAACTTCGTTACTTATTGCATTTAGTGAATTAGATTTTCTTGACTTCTTATCATACTTAGAGAATAGTTCTTTATAGTCCAGATGATTGATATAATCTAGTATTTGGTAATTGATTCCTAGTTTGTCACATCTACCCTTTATGTATGGCATATCGAATTTTTCACTGTACCAGCCAGATATGACTCCGTAATTACCGAAGTAGTTAATAATCATAGTTAGTAAAGCAGCCTCGTCCTCATCTGATTCTGAGTTTAATTCATAATAGACTTTGACACCTTTATGGTCTACTCCTGCAAATGATAAGATTCTTGATTGCGGGACAACATTACCTCTTTCGTCTTTAACTAATGGTAGTCTGTCGTCTGTTTCAATATCATAGAAAGTGTAAGGTATTAAAGTGTTATTCAGTTCAATCTTGTTATCAAGCATGAATCTTTTATTTGCTTTAATATCTGCTTCATAAGTGTGACATCTTTCTTCCCAGAAGTTTCTTACTTTGTTCCGCATCCAGTTACTAGATAATATGATTTTAGTAAACTGACCATAGATTTCTGTATCTGCTAGACACCATTTGTATGTTTTTAGAAAATCTATTTTATATGTTTCATAGTCAGAAGTTTTTATATAAAAATAGTTATTGAATTTAATATTTATGAATTTGAATTCATCGTCTTTTATAACTCTAAAACAAACCCCTTCTTTTGTTTCTTGTGATTTTATTACAACTTCCATTATATTACCTCATCTATTATTACCATATCAATTTTTTGTCCTCTAAGAGTACAAGGCAGATAGTGTACATCTGATTCAAGCACTACAAATCTTTTTGCCCATTTTAACCACCAAGGCATAATAACTTTTATGACTGTTACTTTCATTTTTACATTTGTCGCATAATACGGTATCCTTGTCTGAATATTCCCTTGACTTCATCATCTGTGAAATCTTCTTTTAGAAACTCCATCAGCATCTTTGCAATACTTCTTTTCAGGTCACCATCATGTACAACTATTTGTTTTATTTGATGGATGTCAGTCTTTAACTGTTTTTTGCATTCTACAAGAGCTTTTGCTAAGTTTCTTTCTATGAAAGGTTCAAGTAATTTCATTTCCTCGTCATAGTCTGATTGACTCATGTTCTTGCAATCTAAAGCTCTCATAATGAAATGTTTTCTGTCCATTGCTTCTGCATTTGATTTAACTATCATTTTATAACCTCCAGATGTATATTTATTTGGTCTCCGACTTCAATGTCTTTAAATCTGTTTTCGTCAACAATAATTACCATATCCTTTTTCAGTAATTAATTCGAATAAAACTTGTCTTGCGTCAGTTAAATATTCTAACTTAGTTTTTTTTAACTACTCTATCACTTGTTAGACTTCTTATCATTTTGTGTTTACCCCTATTTAATTAAAAATCTCCTGTAGCAAATAATTCCTCATTTGCTTCTTCTTGTTCTAAAGTCGGTGGATCGATTTTATGCCATAGTTTATATAACGTTTTTAAAAAATTAACATGTTCCTCTTCGTCCCACATTTCTGCTGGACGTTTTCTAGATATCCGAATTCTCTTTCTCTCGTTCATAATGGCAATTTCTAAACTATGTGTTATTAAACTAAATTCGTCTTTGTCAAATTCTATCATTTTGTGTTTACCCCTATTTATTTTATATATCTATTATTAATTTATTGATATATATAAATTTAACTACGATTGTATTTACGAATTTCTACTTTGTAGTCTTCGTTCTTTAAAGCTTCGATTCTGGATAAACTGTGTTTGTGTAAATATTCACCTGCATCCATAAAGTCTATATAATGCGCTTCAGTTTTACCCGGATTGATTCTTAATACTCGACCTATCGTCTGCACAGTTAATACGTCTCCAGCGTTACCAGAAGCATTTATTATGACGTCTAAATTCTTTATGTTTATCCCTTTGTTGAATATTTTCAAATTACCAATTAATAGCTTAAATTTGCCTTTCTTGAAGTCATCTAATAGTTCAACCCGAATATCATCGCCCGTTTTACCATAGATAAGTTCTGACCCTTTTATGTTCTCTTTGAACCAGTCTCCGTGTCTAATCATCTTAGTTAGAATCATGACTTGCTTACCCTGTTTGATATAGTCTTCTGCTATCTCTTTGATAGTATTGTTTCTGTGGTCATTGTCAACGATACCATCAGCATATTCACTTTGCCAATTGTCTGTTACAACGCTTTTAGAATCATAGTTGTAAAAGATTGTTGTTGGGTCGACTAATACTCCGTCTTGTATTAAGTCTTGTGCTTTTCTTTTATAAACAACAGCCCCTGTATGAGCATAGATGATATTATCATTGCCATCATCTCGTTTAGCTGTCGCACTAAAACCAAACCTATACTTAGAATTTACTAAGAACTTAGAGATTGTTTCAAATGACTTACTCGCAATAATATGGCAATTGCTAGATAATACGCCATTAGCAAAAAAGTTATGATTGTCTTCGATTTCAATATCGAAGAAATTTTTATCTTTTTTCACTTTTTCAATCGAAAGAATTTTACCTTCTTTCAATCTTCTTACAACTTCTGTTCTAATTGATTTAGTTTCTTTTACTTTTAAATTTTTAAAATGCTTAATTCTTTCAACTTGTAATAATTGTTCGGCTGTAATGTATGAATTATCTAAATGGCCATGATACATTTTATGATTATGTTGAGCCATCAATAATAAATTTTCAATTTTATTATTTTTGGGATTATGGTCCAAATGATGAATACAATATTCAGAAGGAATATATTTAATCTTCCAATATTCACAAAATATCTTTTGGTGTTCATATTTAAAATTTCCAGCGCAAGTTATTCTGTGATAATTTTGTCTAATGCCTTTCCACATAGGATTATTAGAACCGCTTCTATTTTCAATACTTTCTGCAGACCATTTGCTACCTAAATTTGTAGACTCATTACAATAAACAGTGTCACCAACTTTAGCATTAGAGATTTTAGTATATTTATCGTTTATTAATAATTTATGGTCTGTAGTCATGATTAAAGTTTTCTTCTTTCTTCCTTGTATAATAACTTTATAATATTCATTTTTTCTAGTTTTATAATGTGCTAAAACTTGTTTCCATTGAAACTTATTGTCTAAATGATTATAAGATAATACTTCACCTATCCATTTATTATTTACAATATATGAAAGTCTTTTTCTACCTTGTTTTGTTATTATCCACGTTCTTCCATCTAAACATTCGTCGAACATAACAACTGGTATTTGAGCTAACTCGTCTTCGAAAGTCTTAGCATATTTAGATAGTGTTTGTATTGTTGCTAAGATAACTGGTGACTTCCATTCACGATAGCCCATACCAACTATTCCGCATGATATACCAAGCATCGTTTCGTATTCACGTTTTGTCTGCATTAGTAAGTCTTTGTTGTCTATGATGAATAATGTTCTTAATCCGAGTCGCCTGATCGCTTCTGCTGCTATAACTGTTTTTCCGCCTCCTGTTCCAACTTCTACTATACCCCATCTGTGTTTTATTAGTTCATCTACAGCTTGTTTTTGGAAGCCATACATCTCGAACGGTATGATTAATTTGTCCTTCAATTTAATAGTGTTCTTTAAGACTTCTTGGTCTCTATAGTCCTTGACAGATAATTTAATCTTCTTACCAGTAGAATGCGCAAAGTCCTTTAGAATACTGTAAATATTGTGCATATAGCCAATGAATGTTTCTCCGCCAAAATCTTTACGTCTGTATAATCTTTTAATACCATCGTAATGGATTCCTTTAGCAAGCATTGCTTGTTTTATGAAGTGTGCGTTTTTTACTTCATAGTTAATAACCTTTTCGATTCTTCTATGTATGATATCGGGTATACTTCCCTCAACTAATAGTTTATTCTTTTTTAAATGAAAAATCACATCGTATGTTTCTGCTTTAGATTCTCTTAATAAGTCAGTGGAGCAGACACCTTTAAATGGACAGAAATAACAATTAGTCCTACTTGGTCTACGGTCAAAATCTAGTTCTGTTAATCTCTTTTGAGCAGACTCTGATACAGCCAAGATTTCTTTCTCTACATTCTCGATACTTTCTAATGGGAACTGGAATTTAAAAATCTTGTTAACTTTATTGAAATAGACCCAAGCCATTGGTATGTGTCCGTATTCTCTCCAGTAAGCCCAAGCATAGAATTTTAATTGCTCTTTATAACCTTCGACTTTAGCTTTCTTGTATGTAGATGTTTTCCAATCGCCTATCCAGTGTTCTTTAGTATTCATTACGTCTGCATAACCAATAAAATTGATTCCGTCTTTATGTATTCTGAACTCATGTTCTAAATCAGTAGGATCGACTCCTAGTTTAATTCCGTTAATAACACATAGCCAATAAACTTCTTTCTTAATGACTGGGTTAATTAATTTACAATATTCCCATTCCTCGTCGAATGTATTTCTTAATTCTACTAATGCAAGATCTAATGGGATTTCTAATAAGTTCTGGAAGTAATATTCTAGTGCGTGATGAACTACATTACCTGCTTGACCGTAACTTTGGTCTGTATCTGTATCTTGCTTTTGTTTAGTGATTTTGCAATAAAATCTAAACGGGCAAGATTTATATACTTTTATTGTTGAAGAAGACCATCTTATATCCATAGTTATACCTCGTGATTATAAAGAGAATAAGAAGCAAGTGACCGAGTTGATCATCTTTGTTGCCTCTTATTCAAATGTGAATTTAGTCAGCAAAACTGACTATGTCGTTTCTAATTCTGTCCTGATTAAATCTCTTATGCAAATTTAAATGGTCACCGATTTTAATCAACATTAGATTGTCAATATTATTATCAGTTGCATCTAAATTTAAATGATGAATTACAAAACCTTTAGGAAGTTTACCAAAATTTTCTTCCCATACTTCAAGATGTTCTAGTCTTTGTTTACCATTCTTTCGAATAAAAACTTGACTTTCATCTTTTCGAATGTGTCGGCCTCCTTTCCAATTAGAATTACCAGCAAGTTTAAAAGCTTCTGTATAAGACTTTAATCGGAAGCCATTATTTCTTAAACGATGTCTAAGAAGATTTGGGCTGATATTTAATTCAGCAGACATATCTTTGATGGACGTCCCATTTTTGTATCTTTCATTAATAGTTTTGTAGTTTATCATTTTATTCTGCAAAGGAAATTATATCATTACGGAACCAATTTTTTCCCATAAAGACTCCTTTGTCGACAGAAATTACTACTTTCTTGCCTACTAAGTAATCATACACGTCTTGGTCAGCTATCTCGTCCAGTTCTTTATTTAATTTACTTGCAACTAGCACAAATATTTTAGATACAGCGTTATTACCAGCTCTGTTGATTTTTGCGAAGCTACTAACCACTCCTTCATCATTTACGAAATAATGAAAGTTAGGGTAGTACTCTACAAGATTATCCTCTTCAAATCTGATACCTAGCTTACCTGGATAGTAAGACTTCTGTCCATCTTGTGTTTTATTTGGTTCTTTTTTGGTTCCGTCTGGATTCTTGGTTTTAGGCCTTGTAAAAAATACGGACTTAATGGTAAGTGTTTTACCATCCATTTCTTTCTTTTCTCCAAGTCTCTCCTTTTTATCCTTAGGGCTTTCTTTAGAAACTGTTGGTGTCCATTCTGCTTGAGTTTCCTCAGCAGGATCTTCACCAATCTTTGGTGCCACTGTTGGCATTTCTTCAGACACTTCTGCAGCATCGAAGACACTTTCTGTTGGGTTTACTTCTTCCGTCATGTTC
>Ga0307990_1003840_pt1 | contig 11271 bp, 8 predicted proteins | sample EllFjometagen129_FD_203168 | JGI IMG/M metagenome (GOLD analysis project Ga0307990, IMG submission 203168) | Marine microbial communities from Ellis Fjord, Antarctic Ocean - #129 | ecosystem: Environmental > Aquatic > Marine > Unclassified | place: Southern Ocean | collected 2014-10-08
CCAGCTCCGGCATATTAATACGAGCTGCTTTCTCATATTGTTCAAAATGTTTTGGATCAATATCTTTCAAATTCTTTTCTTTCTTGCTGTCAAAACGTTTCAGACCTCGCATCATCTCACCTTGCAGGAAATGATGAATACTGTCTGAGGCTTGTCTGCCATCAGCAATAGCTTCAATTGCCGTAGCTGCTCCACGTCGGAAATCACCACCAGCAAAGACATTATCTGCCCAAAACATAGTGGCTTCATCACTATTAGCTGTCATCCAACGCGTGATTCCCCATTCTTTACCGTCTATCTGATTTTTCTCTTCTGTCAAAAAACCAACTTCTGGAGACTGACTGATAGCAGCTATCACTGTATCATAATCTTTATCAAAGAATTTTCCAGTTGGCTTGGGACGTCGCCGTCCACTATCATCTGGTTCACCCAGTTCCATAATCTCCATTTTCACAGTTTTCAGCTTGCCATCAATGCCAAACATCTCAGCGGGATTAGTGAGGAAATGGAATTTAACTCCTTCTTCCTCGGCTGCATCTACTTCATAAGCTTCTGCCGGCATCTCTTTACGTGTACGACGATAAATAAGAGTTACATCTGTTCCCTGACGCACTGCTGTTCTAGCACAATCAATAGCTGTGTTTCCACCACCTACTATTGCTACCTTTTTACCAAGATCGATGTCTTTACCCAAAGCAAAGTCCTTAAGGTAATCCACTCCCAGCAGAACTCCTTCCAGATCACTGCCTTTTGTTCGCATGGGTACAGCATTTTGCGCACCTAACGCCATATAGACAGCATCATATTCTTTAGAAAGTTCAGCAACAGTGACATCTTTACCGATAAAAGTATTGTACTCGATCTGCATGCCATTTGCACACATAATCTCTATTTCCTTATCTAATATCGCTTTAGGAAGACGATATTCGGGAATACCGTATCTTAACCAGCCACCAGCCTGAGGTGATGCTTCAAAACACTTTACTTCATAGCCCTTATTGGTAAGATAATATCCACAGGTCAATCCTGAAGGTCCAGCACCGATGATAGCTATCTTCTTACCCTTATTTGCTTCTTTCTCAGGAACATAACTGTAATCAAGTGCCAGGTCAAAATCTGCTGCATGACGCTTGAGCTGACGGATGGCAATTGGCTCATCCACAATACTGCGACGACATTCTGCTTCACAAAAAGCCGGACAAACTCTACCAATAGATAAAGGCATGGGCAGCTTCTCTTTGATCACTTTTACTGCTTCCTGGTATTGACCATTGGCAATCAGTGAGACATAGGTTTGAATATCCACATGATCAGGGCAGGCTACTGTACAAGGAGCTTCGCAATCTGCATAATGATCACTCAGAAGCAATTCCAAAGCTGTCTTGCGTGCATCCCGCACATCTTTTGTATCTGTCCAGATTTTCATGTTATCATAGATTTCAGTCCCACAGGCAGTAACAAATCCCCTGCGTCCCTCAACCTTCACAGCACATACCCAGCAACTTCCAAATGGCTTTAATTCTTCATCATGACAGAGTGTAGGAATTTCATATCCATACTCTTGTGCCAGTTCCAGAATGGTCTTTCCTGGCTCGGTTCTAATTTCTTTTCCGTTTAATGTTATAGTTATCATATCCACACCTTTACACTTTTATAACTGCGTCAAAACGGCAGGCTTCATAGCATGCACCACACTTGATACATTTATCCTGATCTATCACATGAACCTGCTTCACCTGACCAGTGATCGCATCTGCCGGGCATTTACGTGCACATGCTGTGCAGCCCACGCATTTACTGGCATCAATCGTGTATTTCAGAAGGGCAGTACATACTCCAGCCGGGCATTTTTTATCCACTATATGAGCGATATATTCATCCCGGAAATATTTGATAGTTGTCAATACGGGGTTAGGAGCACTTTTGCCCAATCCGCAGAGTGAAGTATCTATGATCTGATGAGCCAGTTTTTCCAAAGTATCTATGTCTTCCATCACTCCTTCACCACGGGTTATCCGGTTCAATATCTCCAGCATCCGCTTAGTTCCCACCCTGCAGAAAGTACATTTACCGCAACTTTCATTCTGGGTAAAATTCAAAAAGAATCTGGCAATATCGATCATACAGGTATCTGTATCCATCACCACCATTCCGCCAGAACCCATTATTGCACCAGTTTTCATTATAGACTCATATTCAACTGGAGTATCTAAGAGATATTCTGGAATGCAGCCACCAGAAGGTCCGCCTAACTGGACAGCCTTAAAGGGCTTATCAAACTTCATACCTCCTCCCACGCCATAAATAACTTCGCGCAGGGGAGTTCCCATTGGTACTTCGATCAAACCACTATTCTTGATCTTGCCTGTTAAGGCAAATGCCTTGGTTCCAGCACAATTTTCTGTACCGTATTTGCGGTATTCAGCAGCTCCGTGCAAGATGATCCAGGATATATTTCCATAAGTTTCTACATTATTATTATTGGTTGGTTTACCCCATAGTCCGCTCTTTGCCGGAAAAGGAGGACGCAGATTTGGCATTCCCCGTTTGCCTTCTATAGACCCTATTAAAGCAGTCTCTTCTCCACAAACAAATGCTCCGGCACCTTCTTTGATATGAAGATCAAAACTAAAATCACTACCAAATATATTCTTACCAATAATGCCACGTTCTTCCGCATCAGCGATTGCTTTTTTAAGATGACGCACTGCAAGAGGATATTCTGCCCGACAATATACATATCCTTCATCCGCACCAATTGTATAGGCACAAATCAGCATACCTTCAATCACACTGTGCGGATCACCTTCCAGAATCCCTTTATCCATAAAAGCTCCCGGATCACCCTCATCTGCATTACAGATCACATACTTCTTATCGCTTTGGTTCTGAAAGGCAAACTGCCATTTCAGCCCTGTAGAAAATCCAGCCCCTCCACGTCCACGCAATCCGGAATCTTTCACTTCCTTGATCACATCTTCGGGACTCATGGTTTTCAGTACTTTTTCTAAAGCCTTATATCCGTCATTCTCCAGATATTCATCAATATTTTCGGGGTCAATATGACCGGCATTACGTAATACAATCCGGGTTTGGGCAGCTTTATTATCATTTTCCGGGCAATCATAATCTGGTGATAAGATTGCCTTTTCAAGTAACGGAGTGTTTTGCAGGCAGCTTTCGATTATTGGTGCGATATCGGCTTCATTCAATCTGCCATAAGTGATATTCTTACCATCATCTGTAGTTATCTCGATAATTGGTTCTGCAAAACACATGCCAATACAGGCTGTCTTCCGCAATTTAATATCAAGGTCTTTATCACTTATATAGTTTTTGATGCCTTCATAGATAGCTCCGGCTCCCGCAGCTAATCCACAACTGGCAAGTCCTACTTTTATTTCCATTACATCCCCCTATTCGTATCTGTCTAGAATTTTACCGACACTGTCAGGAGTCAGTTTTCCGTAAGTATCTTCATCAATCATCATCACTGGTGCCAGGCTGCAGCAGCCCAGACAGGCTACTTCCACTAAAGTGTATTTACCATCATTTGTTGTATCTTCCAGCTCATTCAAATTCAATCGACTCTGGACTGCATGAAATATCGTCTCTGCTCCAGAAACATGGCATGCGGTTCCTTTACATACTCTAATGATATGACGACCTTGTGGTTTCAGGCGAAACATGGAATAAAAGGTTGCCACTCCATACATATCTGCTATCTTGATACCAGTCTGTTCTGATGCATAGATCATGGTCTCTCGTCTCAAAAAACCTTCTATAGACTGCAAATCCTGTAATAGTGGAATAGTAGCTCCCCTTTTACCCTTATATTTCTCGATTATTACATCAATCTCTTTTTTGTTTTCCATTACTCTACCCTATTTTTACATTTTCCGTTAATAAACAAAAGAGATTTACCCCCAGGGATAAATCTCTTATTTGATTAGTTATTCATTTCATAAAAAAATCAGGTGAGATATCTCACCTGATTTAATTTTATTTTTTATACTACTCCGTGGGCAAGCATGGAATCTGCTACTTTCTTGAAACCAGCAATATTGGCTCCATTAACGTAGTTACAGAAATCTCCTTTCATACCATAAGTAATACATTGTTTGTGAATCTCGATCATGATATTGTGAAGTTTTTCATCAACTTCTTCACGAGTCCAGCTCAAACGAAGACTGTTCTGTGACATTTCCAGTCCAGAAGTGGCAACGCCACCTGCATTAGCGGCTTTACCTGGTCCGTATAAAAGCTTGTTATTGATAAATACTTCTACTCCAGCAGGTATTGTAGGCATATTTGCACCTTCAGATACTACCTGGCAACCAGCGTCAACTAATGCCTGAGCTTGAGCTGCATTAATCTCATTCTGTGTTGCTGCGGGAAGAGCTATATCTACATGTCCGATCTCACCTACGATATCCCAAGTACTCTTGCCTTCATAATACTTGGCTCCCGGATACTTGGCAGCATATTCTTTTACGCGTCCACGTTTGATGTTTTTCAGTTCCATGATGAAAGCAAGTTTGTCAGCATCGATTCCGGCTGGATCATAAATTGTTCCAGAAGAATCACAAAGTGTTACCACTTTTCCACCAAATTCAGTTGCTTTCTGAGTGGCATACTGAGCTACATTTCCAGCTCCAGATATTAATACTATTTTACCTGCGAAATCAAGACCCTTGGTCTTCATCATTTCTTTGGCAAAATATACTGTGCCGTATCCCGTTGCTTCAGGACGAATCAATGATCCACCCCATTCGCGACCCTTACCAGTGAGAACACCAGTGAATTCGTTACGGAGTTTCTTATACATTCCAAAAAGGAATCCGATCTCACGTCCACCAACACCAATGTCACCGGCTGGTACATCTGTGTTTGGTCCGATATGACGGAATAATTCCATCATAAAAGACTGCGTGAAACGCATTACTTCACCATCGCTCTTACCTTTGGGATCAAAATCACTTCCACCTTTTCCACCACCCATCGGTAATGTTGTCAGGCTGTTTTTAAATACCTGTTCGAACCCAAGGAATTTCAAAATTGAAAGATTTACTGAAGGATGAAAACGTAGTCCGCCCTTATAAGGACCTATTGCGCTATTGAATTCTACCCGGTAACCTTTGTTTACGTGTACTTTGTTGTTGTCATCTACCCATGCAACTCTAAACAAAATTGTACGTTCAGGTTCACAAATTCTCTCAAGAATGGCTGCATCCTTGTAAGCAGGATTTGCTTCAGCAAAATCCCAGATACTTTCAACTACTTCCGTTACGGCCTGATGAAATTCAGGCTGATTTGGATTTTTGGCTTTGATCATATCCAAAAAAGCATTCATTGTCATAAGACAACCTCCATGTTATTTTGGGGTAACAAATGTAGTCCCATATTATGTTGTCAAGCTGCAAACTTATTTTATTTATTATTTATTATAAACTTATTTATTTTTGTTCATTTCCATCCTATTTATCATCAGTTGTTTCATCCCATCATCCCTTGATCTAATCCCCCCTCACTCTCATTAACACCTGAATTCATTCCGGTAATCAGACATCCCCACGTCCACCCAGACCAGTCGCTTCAGCGACTTCTCCATTCTCAGGTAGATATTTCTCCTTTGCATCAAGATAATGCCCTATGTATTTATCCCATTCTTCCTGGAAACTCATCTTCCGGTGATGCTCACTTTGTCTATTGATATATTTTACTACTCCATCTACATTTCCAGCCGATACGGAAAAGGCAGCATAACCTCTTGCCCATTCAAACTTCCCCTGCATCTCCTCATTAAGTCTTCTTGATGATATTCCTTTGATTAATTTTAGCATCTTACTGATAGAAATATCGGCTGATAAATCAACAAGTAGGTGTACATGTTCCGGATTTATATAGCAGGTTTTTAAATAAATACTATTATCAGAGCAAATCTCTTTAATTATCTCCAGACATTTCATTTTTAGTTTCGTAGAAGAAAAATATCCAAATCTCTTTTTGGTTCCCCAAATAACGTGCACCCAACATAATTTTAAGGAATGAACTGGCATCTAATCCTCCTGAATTATCAAAAGTGGCTGAAGCCACTCCTAATCGCAGTTTACTTACCCCCTATCCACTAATTGAAATTAGTGGTTAATGAGATTGAAGATTCTCTGATTCACATTCATTCTACATCAAATAAACGCCCATTCTCATTAACACCCAAATTCATTTGGGTGGACTATCACACATTCCCACGATAATCCTGCCCAGTCGCTTCAGCGACTTCCCGGATTCAAGTCTCAGATTCCACAATCTCCCAGTCCTGAAACTGCTCTTCTATGATCATTATCCTGCCACCCAGTCTGACAGCTATTTGTTCAATAGAATATCCATCAATACTTACTCGCTCAGAATTTAATGTATTACTGGCAAATACTGCTATCTCATTATCAGCAAGTTCCAGTTGCTGCTCAATATCCTGCCAGGTCAATAAACCGACAACCGTAACATCCTCACCGAAGAAATCATTACGAATCGCCTGCACTCTTGCCTTTTCTGGTATTACATCATTGATATCATCAGCTATTATCTGGATATATTTTACAGCCAGTTGTCCAGTTACAAATACCAGTTTCTGATCAATTTTTTCCACGTCCTTCAGAAAGGACTGCTTTTCCTGGCGCCAGTTCATCATAAGCATCCTGATCATCCCAATCCCGTTTTCAAGCTGCTCAAAATCTTCATAAAATTCTGCCTCAGGAATCTCCCTGCCTGCCTTGATATAGATTTCATCTGAACACCAGGTTCTCTTATATTTCGAAGATATTTCCAATAAATGCTCCGCTTCCTGGGCATTAACTACCCGCATTGGCGTGAGCTCTTTGCGATATTTTGTCAACCCTACCGGTACAATCCCAATACTCAGGCAGTTAAATCCCAGATCATTTAGATCCTTAAGACTCCGCCCCAATTCCTCACCATCATTATATCCGGGCACAACAACTATCTGAGTATGAAAAGCAATGTCATTTTTAACCAGAAACTTCAGCTTTTCCATAATATTGAAATCCCGCTTATATACCAGCATTTTTTTATGCAGCTCCGGATTCGTAGTGTGCACGGAAATATATAAAGGGCTCAAATACTGCTCAATGATCTTGCGGTAATCCCGATCCGTGAGATTAGTAAGTGTGATAAAATTCCCATAATAAAATGAAAAGCAGGTATCATCATCTTTGATATACAACGAATTCCTCAAATTATCCGGCATCTGGTCTATAAAACAGAATATACAGTTATTCACACATTGCCTGCACACATGATCAGTAACAATAATTCCCAGAGGTTTTTGCCAGCTATCCTTGATCACAAACATCTTATCACTGCCATCTAATCGCTCTATCTCCACCTTTAGCATCTCGTCACCACCGTAAAATCCCAAGTCCAGAAAATCTGTGACATGATGACCATTTATTGACAAAAGACGTTCTCCTGAAATAATTCCAAGACTGTCTGCCCAGCTGCCGGTTGATACTTCTTTTATTCTCAAAGCCATCTCTAATGTACCTCTTCTTTTGACTTCGCCCGTGGATGTGGCTGCTCAGTTGCTACTAATGCCGATAATATCCTCATTGAATCAAACTGCTTCAATATAATATTTAATGTAGAAATAATTGGAACAGCAAGTACCATTCCTATAGGACCCCACACCCAGTACCAGAAAATCAATGAAATCAAAATTACCAGTGGAGATATTTTTAATCTTGATCCCATAAATCGTGGTTCAATAATATTGCCCATCACTATCTGGGTCATTAGCAGTAAAATGGATACAACCAGCAACTGCCAGCCAAACCCAAACTGGAAAAAGCAGACCATGATCGGAAATGAAGTAGCCACAATCGAACCAAAATTCGGGATATAATTTAGAATAAAGATCAGAAGCCCGGAAATTATCGCGAAATCTACTCCAAATATGCTCAACCAAAATATTGAAATAAGTGCTGTTACAAAACTTATAATTGTCTTATTGATAATATACCCTTTTATGGAACTTTCAATATCCCTCAAAGTATCCCGATTTCTTTTTATGTCTTGCTCCGATAGTACTTGCTTAAGCCTTTCACCAATACTGTTGCGCTCCGCCAGCAAAAATAATAAAAATACCGTCGTCAATAACAGCTTCGTGATGAAATCAAGAAAAGTACCCATGGAAGTCGAGATTACCTTTGATATTGATAATCGGTCAAATATCTGCACCCAGTTAACCCGGTCATTTATATAAGACCTTACATCTTCCATCGGAATCTCTAATTTTTCAATCGTTAACTGTAATAACTCCTGCATCTTTATCTCATATTTGGGGGACTCATTAATAAAGGAATTCACACTGGCAAATACTACTGATCCCAGTCCATAAAATACTCCCAATACAAATATTACCAGAAAGGTATTAATCACCCATGCCGGTACCTTGCGCTTTTCCAGTCTCCGGTAAACAGGTATAAATAAAAATTGTAGAAATACAGCAAAGGATAAGGGGATAAAGATACCCTTTAATTCTCTCAGCATATAGACTAATATCGACAGTGCTATTATTATCAATGATATGTTGATCATGCGATTACTGTTCATCTTCCCCCGCTCTCAAATTTATTTTTCAAATTTTAACTCTATCTCTACCAGCGTCAAGCTTTTCTATGTTATCTCTTAAATTTCTGATTTTACCAATCTTCATCATATCAATTTTATATACTATTGTTTCCTTCCTGCCGGATACAAAGTAATATCAAAGCAGCACAACTTAAGGGCACCTGATAGGGGGCTAATATTTGATATATTAACTTAGATATGCTTATAATGGGAGGTTTCGCAAGTTGTTGGCAGGAAATTTATTGAAATTTATCGTAGTAGCACTGGAAAATTGTAAATATCCGACATAATGTTCATATCGTCACGTAAGTTCGTCATATATATAAGTATTTTTCTTATTATTATCTTAATTACATTAGTTACAATAAAACTGAATTATCAGTTAACGAGAGAGTAAGGAAATCAGATTTCAGAATATCTTGAAGAGAAAATGACAAAAGAAGTAGAACTTGCACTGCTAACTGTACTCCGGAAATCCATTCTTCGCCAAGGCTACGGCACGATCTGCGAGGGACGGACGAGAACTACGTGCAGTTATCAGTTGCATTTCATGTTTTAATCCGCATCAGTTTTTTTTACTCTCCGGGATTGGTTGGCAATGGTCATTATTTGCGCCCCACCTGGAAATACCCGGCGGTGCACATGCATTTAGCAGCAAAAAAATAAATTATATCTCCATGCAACTGAAAATCTTGACATATATTTAGGGTATTTGAATTTTGAATTAATTATTCTAAATTCAGGAGTATTTATGGATGATAAGCGTGAGAAGATTCTTTTAGCAGCTCGGAAATTGATCCAGTATTTTGGGATCAATAAAACGAGTATTGCAGATATAGCAAGAGAATCCGGGATGTCACAGTCAAATCTTTATTATTATTTTAAGAATAAAGATGCGATCTATACAGAGGTGATCTATCGTGAAAGTATGCACCTGCAGAAAAAGATCAGCAAGAAAGTAGAGCAGGAAAATGATGTGTCTGCAAAACTGACCAGCTATCTGCGTAGCCGGTTTGAACATTTTAATGAGTTACAGAATAAATATGAACTGTTATTTAAAGAATATTATAGTCATGCAGACGGGATAAAAAAAGTCCGGGATAGTTTTTATCAATTTGAGTCTGAGACCGTAGGCAAGATATTATCGGAGATACCAAACCTGCAGATTGTGCTGCAATCAGCGATGCAAACTTTGATCATGGGTTATGAACTTCGATTATTTATGGGAGAAGACAAAGAGGAATTACTTTTGGAAATTGAAAAAGAAATAGGGATACTGGTAGAAATTTTAAGCCTACGGGCAAAATAGGAGAAGAGCAATGGAAGCAGGAAAAGTTTTCAGAATCGGCGGATTAGAGATAAATCTTCCTATAGTTCAGGGAGGAATGGGAGTGGGAATATCACTCTCCAGATTAGCAAGTGCAGTAGCAAATGAAGGTGGTATTGGTGTGATATCCTCAGTGGGTATTGGTATGCTTGACGAATATGGTGGAAAAGGTGGAAGTCTGGCAAATATAGAAGGATTGCGTGCTGAGATACAAAAAGCGAAGGAATTAACAGCCGGCGTGATCGGAGTAAATATCATGACAGCTTTGAGCGACTTTGGCAAGATGTTGAAAACTGCTTTGCAAGAGCAGGCAGACATTATTTTTGTGGGAGCTGGACTAATGCTGAAAATCCCGGAAGAAATAGATATGAAATTTCTGGAAAAAGCTAAAAGCAAGATAGCACCAATAGTTTCCTCAGACCGGGCAGCAAAAATCATTTTTAATTACTGGGATAAACACTATAATCGTGTTCCTGATGCAATCGTTGTGGAAGGACCTTTAGCAGGAGGTCATCTTGGTTTCAAGCAGAATACACTTGATAATCCTGCTAATCTATTAGAGAATATATTAGCCAGCGTGAAAAAGGTGATCAGTGATTTTGAAACTAAATATAAAAAGAAAATTCCGATCATAGCAGGCGGCGGATTGCATGACGGTAATGATATAGCACACATTCTCGAAAGTGGAGCAGATGCTGCGCAGATGGGAACACGTTTTGTGGCAACTGAAGAATGTGATGCTTCACCGCAATTTAAGCAGTCATATATAGATTCGCGACCAGAAGATATCGTGATCATCAAGAGTCCGGTAGGTTTACCGGGTAGAGCAATCAACTGCGATTACTTGAAGGAAGTGGCAGAGGGGCATCGGAAGCCGATCAATTGCCGTTGGAAATGTCTGCATGGTTGTGATTATCATAATGCACCGTATTGCATTGCACGAGCTCTTACAAATGCGCAACAGGGTCATCTGGAAGAAGGTTTTGCTTTTTGTGGAGCAAATGCCCATAAGATAACGGGACTGATGAAGGTGAAAGAGCTGGTGAATGGTTTGAAGATAGAACTTGAGGCAGCTTTGGAGAAAATACTGGCAGGTGAGAAGTAGATCTTGTGATTGGCAGTTTTGACTAAGCCAAGACTTTTGAACCGTACTCGGGGCAAGAGTTTTGAGCGACAGGGACTGACTAAGTTATAAGATCAAGGCTGGGATTATTTGGTCGCCAGAAGTCTTGTTCCGGGTACAGCCCAAAACTCCTGCTTAGTAGGGGCGGCAGGTAACTAATTGACATTAATTTGCG
>Ga0307990_1003841_pt1 | contig 11268 bp, 8 predicted proteins | sample EllFjometagen129_FD_203168 | JGI IMG/M metagenome (GOLD analysis project Ga0307990, IMG submission 203168) | Marine microbial communities from Ellis Fjord, Antarctic Ocean - #129 | ecosystem: Environmental > Aquatic > Marine > Unclassified | place: Southern Ocean | collected 2014-10-08
CCGGGGACAAGTCCGTGTACACCAGTCCAAAAATAAAAAAGATCGTTACATAACCATGTCATCACATGCTATAAGGGGCGTAAAAAAACACCTTGCCCTAAACGACCCCAAAGATTACTTATTTGAAAGCCCAACCCGCAAGGGTATGCCGATCAGTAAGACACGAATACGCACCTTACTCAAAGAAGCTGTTGAAAAATCCGGGATAAAAAAGGATGTCTGTGTACATACTTTAAGGCATACTTATGCCACACACCAATTGGAAGCAGGGCAAAACATAATGGTGCTGAAAGAATCCCTGGGGCATGTAGATATCAGGACCACATTAATCTATTTGCATATTGCACAACTGGATCCGGTCAGGAAATTTGGTTGTATGGAATCGCTTTATGTAAAAAGCGATGGGTAGCCATCAAATTCATGAACTGGCAACCGTAATTAACAATTTTTTCCCGTCTTTCAATACAGAAAACAAACTTCCGGCACATAAACTGCGGACATTAAGCGCTTTGCAAAAATGCCGTACAGAATACATGGGAGGACATATTGAAGCTTGCGAAGATTGTGGAGAAGTTCGTGTTGCCTACAACAGCTGTCGCAATAGGCACTGTCCAAAATGCGGGGCTATTGAAAAAGAAAAGTGGATTATGAACAGGGAAGCTGATCTGCTTCCTGTAAAATATTTCCATGTTGTGTTTACTGTTCCCGATAAACTTAACAGCCTTTTTTTGAACAACCAAGTGGCTATGTACAACCTTTTATTTTCCGTTGTGTGGGAGGTGATGAAAGGTTTCGGGAAAACAAAAAAATGGATTGGCGGCAGAATTGGTGCTACGGCAATATTACATACCAGTGGACAAAACCTTAATTATCACCCTCATCTGCACCTGATTGTACCGGCAGGCGCCCTTATGCCAAACGAAAAATGGAAATATTCACACAAAAGGGGGAAATACCTTTTTAAAGTAGATCAACTCAGTGAAGTGTTCCGGGCACGGTTCGTGGAGCAAACCCGTAAACTGGTAAAAGAAAATGAAATTATTGGCAAGGTTCCCGGCAACCTTTATGATAAGGACTGGGTAGTGTATGCCAAACAGCCATTTGGTGGAGCCAAACAAGTAATCAATTACCTAAGCAGGTATACGCATAGAACAGCTATTTCAAATGACCGGATAATAAACGTTGATGACAAAAACGTAACCTTTACCTGGAAAGATTACAAGAACAACTATGCAAAGCAAAAAACCACATTAACAGGTGAAAAATTCCTGCAGCTGTTTTGCATGCATATCCTGCCACCGGGCTTTACGCGCATCAGGCATTATGGGTTCCTTTCAAGTGCATCAAAAAGAAAGTCACTGGCTCTCATCAGGTCTTCTTTAAATGTAGCTCTCCCTCGTATAACAACTAAAAAGCCATGGCAGGAAATTGCCTTTGAAAGAATGGGTATACAACCAGGGATTTGTAGATGCTGTGGCGGGAAACTGGTAATTATTAAAACCATTCCTAACCGGTTTTTCCCCGGTAAAAGGGCTCCTCCCATTAAGAATACAAGCAAATCTTCAAATTACTGCATGATTGGATAGGCTACCTTTTGGAAAAGTACAAGGAAAAGGTATGCCCTGGTATATATGAAATCAGTTAAATGCTATAACTTTTACTGATTTATTAGAAATTCAGTAGTGCTTTGCCGGATAAAAGATACTGTTTTCATAAAATGCTTCACCATAATGAGTTGCAAAATTCGCAAACAAGCTCACCTAAAATAATCGATTCCACAATATTATAAGGTATCAATTATACTAATCCGGTTTAGTTCAACAAAAAGTACATATTCGGCTACCGCCGAAAACGATACTTAAGTGTTGGCAACTGTGCATCTTTTTTCATATTAGCGCCATATAATATCATATTGATTACCTAATAAATCATCATACCATAAATCCATTTGGTAAAGTGAAGAAATATCTATGGGTACATCAAGTGTCAATACCGTTAGCCCAGTACTACTTGTTAATCGTGGGCTGGAATAAAACTGACCCTGGTTATTGGAAAGTTGTACCATTACATCTGTTAACATACTAGTAGGATTAATAACGGTTCCGTTAGGTAATGCATAATTAAGAGAGATAGATGTAAGCATCTCTTCACTATTTGTATGTAAAGTAGGAATTACAATTACTAAATTATATTTAACATCAATATTTGAATAACTAAACGTTAATGGATTGTTGCCATCAAGCGTTAAGTTATATATCCCATCTTTAAAAGGTAAAAAAGCTGAACCCCATGGGGCACCTGGCTGAGCAGTTGTTTCTCTACAAAATGTTGCTTCAAAACCGATTCTGTCGTCACTATCGTTGTTACCATACCACCAAAGTGCAATATCGGTATAGGGGTCTTCGGCTGGACCAGATAAAGAAATGTTTCCATTTGAAACAGTTAAGCCCGAACCTCCGTTAATTTCTAACATATAGTTAACATAGTAGTGGGAGGCATCAGTTAGTATTGGAGCTAAGTCATTGTATCCCCAATGGCCTTCATTAATTGCAAACATTGTGAATATAAATAATTGTTTATCAGACAATACGTCAGGAACGCCGTCATTATCAACATCAATATTTTTTGCAATATTTTCATAATACCCGTCTACGACCTTCAAACAATTAATTTCTGTTTCCGATATTTGAATCTCATTCCCGAAAGGATTGTGGGTTGGAATAACACTATTACCTACCAATGAAAGCGTTGATAAGTCAATAATGGTATTTTCATCATTTGATAAACTTCCGAGTGGAAGCATATTCAAGTCTTGTATAGATAGATTTCCTATATATTCATTATTTGCATCTAAGAATATTAACGCAACACCTGTCCCTATTTGTCCTGGAACAGAGAAAGTGTTATTAACAATATCATAAAGTTTATAATTGTACTTGCTGAAAACAAGCACCTTTGTTGCATCGAATAGTGATAATGAGTTATCCGTTTTAATTTTTAAGCTTTTAGCTTGACTTACAGGAATAGTTCCTTTTATGACTATACCTGAATCTATAGAATCATTGTCTTTGTTGCAACTTACAATCATCATTGAAATTACAAACATAAAAATTAGATTTTTCATAATTTATTTTGTTTTATAAATTTAGTCTACTCTCAAAGTTTTCGACATCTCTTTGTATTGTTGCCAACGATTGAAGATGTGTAAACTTACATATATATTGTTTATGTCATATTGTATAAATTACATATACATCCTAAAATTGGATGTGTATGTGTACTTTTAGTCGGTATATTCTAATGTCCGGCTGCGAAATATACTATGCTTGTCACCATTATTATCATGATTGTTCATTATTTCAGGTTTCTTGGAAATTTATTATATAAATATATGAAATTCTGAATTATTATGAAATATAGCTAACTATTTTAGACAGCCTGATGATAAACAAAATTCTCTTCCTCTCATTTTCACCTGTTCACTCCCTCTCTTAGTCTCTCCTTTACCGCATTTTATTACCTTTATCAAAAAAACAATATGTCAGATATCCAGAGTATCATAGAAGCACGATTTCAATATAGAGCAAATAATACTTGAATAAATCAGGAAGAATGAAAAAAAGTATCCAGTAGAAAAATCAAAAAACTCAGCCAGAAAATATAATGAATTATAATGAAAATAATTATTGCCCCCGATTCATTTAAAGATTGCCTGACATCTCCCGATGTCGCTAAATTCATTGAGATGGGAATCAGGAATGTCTTGCCTGATGCCAACATAAAATTGGTGCCTCTGGCTGACGGAGGAGAAGGCACTGTGATTACACTGGTTACTGCAACAAATGGGGAAATTTTCCATAAAAAAGTCCACGATCCGCTTATGCGGGAAATTACTGCGCACTTTGGAGTGCTTGGTGATGGAGAAACAGCGGTAATAGAAATGGCTTCTGCATCGGGAATTGAACTGCTGAAGGAAAATGAAAGAAACCCCTGGAAAACCACATCGTATGGCACCGGTGAATTAATTAAGCATGCCTTAAAAAAAAATTGTAGAAAAATCATTATAGGTATCGGTGGAAGTGCTACAAACGACGCTGGTACCGGAATGCTGCAAGCCCTGGGCATTCAATTTCTTGATGCAAGCAAATGCGAAATTGAGCCTGGCGGCGGAGCATTAAAAAAACTGGTATCTATTAAAACCGACAAGCTTGATCTACGCCTGAAGCAATCAAAAATTATTATTGCAAGCGATGTTATGAATCCGCTTCTTGGAAAAACCGGGGCTTCAGTAGTATATGGTCCGCAAAAAGGGGCTGATAGTAATATGGTTATTCAATTAGATTCTAACCTGCAACATTTTGCTGATGTTGTCAGGCAACAACAAGGTGTTTCGGTTGAAAATATTCCCGGTTCCGGTGCAGCAGGCGGACTAGGTGCAGGGATACTGGCGTTCCTGCCATCTGAAATAAAACCGGGATTTGATATTGTTAAAGAAGTTGTGGAACTTGAAAAGTATATACAAGACGCTGACCTTGTAATTACTGCCGAAGGAAAAATTGACAGCCAGACAGCTTATGGAAAAACACCTGCCGGAGTAGCCGGTATTGCCAGCAAATATAATATACCTGTTATAGCTTTCGCTGGAATAGTGGGTAACGGGATAAAGAAGTTATATAAAAAAGGATTCAGTGCAATTATTCCGATAGCAAATAAACCGATGAGTATGGACGAATCAATAAAAAATGCCGGTGAATTACTTGTTATGGCTGCAGAACAGTCAATGAGATTAATTCAAACCGGTAAATTGGTCTAATACATCTTATTTATCATCAAACCAAAAGAATCCCGTTTTCCAATCAGAAATTTACTACTAATACCATTCCGCATAATCAGGTGAAGTCCGGTTGGGAAAATTTTCATAAAATTGAAATATAGAACCTCCCTTATATTTCCCGGCATTATCTCCATGTCATGGTGAGTATCAATCTTTTCAATTGTTTTAAAATATATCCTCTGGTTAGTAATAATCAATTTACCTTTAACTTTTTTCTCATCAATCAGCTGTTTTGAATCACTTGCTTTCAAAACCACTTCGTTAGCTTTTAAATCAACAATCATCTTTTTATAGTTCTAAATATATATTTATTAACTTCGATGTTCTACAAGAATCATTCCATAATAATAGACGATTAATATTTAGAAAAGTTGCAAAAACAATCATTTTTTGTATTTTCGGAAAAATTGATACTCATTACATGTTACAAAATATACTAATCCTTTTCGGAATTATCCTGACTGTAGTATTTCTTGTAGCCATAATTATTTCAATCTGTGAGAATGAGAAAAGAGCTGCTTTAATTTTACTGGTTACTGCAATTATTCTGATCACACCTTTTTTCCTGCTACTTGTATTTCCGTTCTTTACAACAGTATCACTTCTTCTTGCGGGTTTAATTCTCGCATTATTTATATTATTCATTCTGCCACTGAAAGGAAAACCACCTGAACCAACAGGGACTCCTGCTCCGGGAATTGATGAACGTACTACAATGTTTTCGAGAAGAGAACTTTTAAAAGGAACTTTAGTCTTTAGTGACTATTATAAGCAACACCCTGAACATTTAAAACCTGATAATAAATTCAGAAAAGAACCGGGGTTACTATCTCTGCAAACCAAATATGCTCATACATATGGATTTGCTTCCGCTGAAGCCAGCTTTGCCACAGTAAGCTATTTAGCCGCCGGAGTAAACGGACAAAAATCTACGAAAAAACAAAACAGAGATCCTGAAACTCTTACCAAATACATTAAGTCATGGGCAAAAAAGCTTGGCGCTTTAGATGCAGGCATTACAGAGCTGCAAGACTACCATTTATATACAGTTGCCGGCCGGGGAAAACGTTATGGGAAACCCATTCACAACAACCATCGTTTTGCAATTGCCTTTACTGTTGAAATGGACTATGATATGATGTCTGCTGCCCCCGCTGCGCCAACAGTAATGGAATCTGCCCATAAATATTTAATTTCAGGGGCGATAGCAATACAGATAGCTCATTTTATCAGAGAATTAGGATATGATGCTATGGCTCATATCGATGCAAACTATGAGCTTATCTGTCCTCTTGTAGCAAGAGATGCCGGATTAGGAGAAATAGGTCGCATGGGATTGCTTATAACACCGAAACACGGTACCAGGGTAAGAATAGCTGTTGTAACAACAAATATACCACTTATCAAGAATCAGAAAAAAAATGATCTGTCCGTACTGGATTTTTGTAATCGTTGTAAAAAATGTGCTGATGTATGCCCTGCTCAGGCAATACCAAAAGGAGAAAGGAGACAAATTTCCGGAGCTCTAAGATGGCAAATAAATTCCGAAGCTTGCTACACATATTGGTGTCAGGCAGGTACTGACTGTGGGAAATGTGTCATTTCCTGTCCATATTCTCATCCGGATAATATATTACACATGGTAATTCGTATTGCCGTTAGGCGAAATTTTATTTTCAGACAAATTGCGGTAAAACTGGATGATCTGTTTTATGGGAAGAAACCAAAATCTAAAAGCTACCCCCGCTGGATACTTTCTGAACCACTCAAAATATAAGTTATAAATGATTAAGATTATTTTTGGAATAATATTCGCCTGACCGCACACCTGACTGGACGGGCAGGGACAGGCATGGATTATCCGTTATATATAATCCAAATATTTACTAAATTAGAGATTTAATAATTAAATATCGTGTTATGAAACGAACATTAATTTTCAATTAATTATAAAATTTTAAAAGGATGAAATTTTGCAAAGTATTTCTGATTATATTATTTGTTTTTTCAATTAACTTATATTCACAGGATTATAAGGCCTCACTTTTTGGAATTGAATCAAATGGCACAACATTAAATACAACCTCTATCCAAAAAGGCATTGACTATATTCATGAAAATGGAGGTGGAAGACTGGTGTTTTATGTCGGTCGCTATCTTACCGGGACAGTCCATTTAAAATCAAATGTTACAATACACCTGGAGGAAGGAGCTATCCTTGTTGGTTCCGACAATCCATTCGACTATGAACGAATAGGATACTGGATGGCTCTTATTTTTGCCCATGACCAGGAAAATATAGGTATAACAGGTAAAGGAGTTATAGATGGCAGGGGTTACCTTGTTGCTAATAATATCCTTTCAATGATACACAAGGGTATAATCAAAGATCCCAGTGGGCTGTTGAACGACCGTCCCAGGGAAGGAATACGCCCTCAGAACATTTATTTCAAAGGATGCAGGAATGTTCATATACAAGGGATAATGCTGAAAGACCCGGCAAGCTGGAATCAGCAATATGACCAGTGCATCAACCTGGTGGTTGAAGACCTTTTGGTTGACAGCAAATCCTACTGGAATAATGATGGTGTGGACATAGTTGATTGTGATAGTGTAATTGTAAGAAATTGCTATATAGATGCTGCAGATGATGGCATATGCCTAAAATCACACAGTGATAAATTCGTTTGTCAGAATGTATATATTTACAATAATACAGTTCGGACCAGTGCCAATGGGATTAAATTCGGTACAGCATCGAGAGGTGGCTTCAGGAATGTAAAAATAGTCAATAATACTGTATACGATACCTACAGGTCCGCAATTACTTTTGCTGCCGTAGATGGTGGATTTGTGGAGAATATAGTGATTGACAGCTTATGGTCAATAAATACAGGGAATGTTATTTTCCTGCGTATCGGAGAAAGAAGAAAAGGTCTCAAGGGTAGAATGAACAATATTAGCATCTCTAATCTTTATGCCGAGGTTCCTGCCACAAAAGCTGATGCAGGATATAACTATGAAGGTCCTGTTGAAGATAATCCGCGTAATATCTCACCTGCATCTATTGTTGGTATGCCGGATGTTTCCATTACTAATATAAAACTGAAAAACATTGAAATAGTTTACCCCGGCGGCGGAAATCCATATTATGCCAAAGTAGGTCTGGATGAACTGGATAAAGTTCCGGAACTGGCTGACAAGTATCCCGAGTTTTCGATGTTCAGGGAATTACCTGCCTGGGGTTTCTATATCAGACATGCTGAAAATATTACATTTGAAAATGTAACCATCAGATGTAAGGAAGAAGACTACAGGACAGCTATCGTCCTTGATGATGTGCACGGAGCATTATTCAAATCCCTTGAGGTTGAAGAGCCCGGAAAAGAAAAAGATCCCGTTTATTCATACCGGTCAACGAACATAGAAATCAGGTAATTATTATGAGGAATTCATCATGGCTTAATTATACATAACTAACAAACCGGCAGTTCACAGTCCGCAGTCGGTAGATAAGGATTCCATGAGGTGAAGTTTTAACAAATTAACCGATCAACCGATCAACATCCTCGCTTTTGCCTTCTGTCTTTTCATTCTTCCTTTTCATCCGTTTAAATCTTTTATGTTAGTGACAAGGTTACTTGTATTTTCTGCCTTTTTTCAAGTTCTGTGGTATATGTTACTCGCTCCCGCAAAAGCCCATGGCGCAAACCCGCTCGTGAACTTCCATGTGGAAAAACCCGGATACTGTTGTGCAATCATTATTTAATCATTTTTGTTTGTGGTTAATGATACATGGAAGTTTCATACTTACTTTTTACTATTTCATCTAACAAAAAATGCTATTCACCTAATAGGACATTAAACTTGCTTCAACAAGACAAAATTCCATTATTTTTACACTTGAGTAGCTTTTTGTACTAATGAATTATTCATCAAGGCACATTGAGCAACACTGTTGGATTTAGGGGAATAATCAAGTAAAGGCATCTGAAATTATCCCACTCAACAGTTTTTCCAACAACAAGAAAAATGATTACAAATTGTACATGGTGCGGTAAAACAATCAATTATAAGAGGTTATATCTCATTGACAGTGCTTTTAGCAGTCCCAAAGTGTTTTGTTCTCAAAAATGCAAATGGGAATATGAAGTTCAATCCAGAATTGAATCAAAAAAACTTCCAAAAACAAAAAATAATTAATATATTTATCCTTTCTATTTTAAGTTCATTTTTTATTGTATCTTGTTTCAAATGGAAAAAGAACCTTATTTAATTGAAGGAACACAGAAAACTCCTACCATTAGTTTTGATTGGGATAAGAAACTTCTTGTTATAAGCGGGAAATCCATCCCTGAAAACCACAGTAGTTTTTATGCTCCTTTTCTTGCCTGGCTTGATGATTATGTCAAAGATCCGCTTGATTTCACAGAAGTTAGGATTCAACTTGAGTACTTCAACACCAGTTCTTCAAAAGTTTTGTTAGTAATCTTTAGAAAAATGGAAGAGATTATTCGAAACGATAAAAAAGTCGAAATCAAATGGCATTATGAAGAGGATGATTTTGATATGAAAGACTGCGGAGATGATTACCAATCTATGATAATTATTCCTTTTGAAATGATTCCTGAAGAAGAATAGTCCTAAACAAAGTTAACATCTCATTACCTGTATCCCGAAACACTTCATCACCTCTCTTTAATTTTTTTTATTTTATAAACATTTCCGTGTACGTACACGATATTCCAATATTTTTGTTTAAATTTGACACTGATCAATAAATTAAGCATTATCAACTCCAATAAAAAAACAGGTATTAAAGAAATTGCCAGGCTTGCCGATGTATCTATCGGCACCGTGGACAGGGTAATCCACAACCGTGGAGAGGTTTCAAAAAAGACCATGGAAAAGATCCTTGATGTTATGGATAAAACCAACTACAAACCAAACTTTGTGGCACGGGTACTTGCATCAAAGAAAAAGCCCAGATTTGTTTGTCTGATCCCTTTTCATACACCTGAAAATATGTATTGGAAAGAACCTCTGGAAGGGATAATAAAAGCTGAAAAAGAAATCGCTGATTATGGGGTAACAATCAATTATTCTCTGTTCAATCAATATTTGCCGGATTCCTTTGAGAAAAAAACCAGGGATATATTGAGCAATCACCCGGATGGAGTCTTAATGGCTCCCGTTTTTTCAAAACAAGCTTCTGATTTCATCAAAAAACTTGACAATCTTAAAATACCTTATGTGTTTATTGACTCAAAGCTTAAAGAGGCAAATAACCTGAGCTTCTTTGGACAGAATTCTTTCCGGAGTGGTATGCTGGCTGCGAAATTGATGGAATTCAGTTGCAAACCGAATGGTACAATTGTGATCGTTAATATTGGAACAGAACATGAAAACATACACCATACCAGGGAAAGAGAGAAAGGTTTCAAAACCTATTTTATTAATAATCCCGATATACAAATTAATGTTTTGAATATCTCTTCCGGAAAATTGAACAACATGGATTCCATGCTCAAAATTCCCGATACTGATATTTCAGGAATATTTGCCACTTCTTCTGCCCATATTATTGCCAATTACCTGAATCATAAAGGAAAGGGTCAAATAACTCTTATTGGTTACGACCTGACAAATGACAATATAGGTTTTCTCGAAAAGGAAATTATTGATTTCCTTATCTGCCAAAAACCCAGGGAACAAGCATTCAGAGGTATCTATGCTCTTTTCCACCATATTGTGTTTGAGAAGCAGATAAGAAAAAATAATTTTATGCCATTGGATATTATAACCAAAGAAAATTTTAATGACTACTTGGAATTCGAATTAAACAACTAAGAATATTATGAATAACACATTTAATGACCTGGAAAACAAAGTTGGTGTAATTACCGGTGGTGCCGGTGTTATTGGAACTACGTTAACCTATGCGCTGGGTTCAGCGGGAATAAAAACTGCTATCTTGGATATCGATCTTGATAAAGCAAAAGAAAATGCCGGCAAACTTTCTTCTGAAACAGGAACAAAAATTATCGGACTCAAAGCTAATGTACTTGATAGTAAATCACTGGAGAAAGTTCATGACCAGATTATAAAAGAACTCGGTCCGGTTGATTTCCTGATAAACGGCGCCGGTGGTAATGCCCCGGAGGCTACTACCAAACTGGAAGAACTGACTGAAGAATCATTCCCTGAAATAGAAGATTCTTTTTTCGGACTTCCACCTGAAGGATTTGAAAAAGTTTTTTCACTTAATTTCCTTGGAACCGTTATTCCTACAAAAGTGTTTGGCAGGGAAATGGTAAAACGTAAACATGGAGTGATTCTTAATATCTCATCAATGAATTCATTTAAACCCCTGACCAAAATACCTGCCTACTCAGCTGCAAAAGCATCAATAAATAACTTTACACAATGGCTTG
>Ga0307990_1003842_pt1 | contig 11264 bp, 13 predicted proteins | sample EllFjometagen129_FD_203168 | JGI IMG/M metagenome (GOLD analysis project Ga0307990, IMG submission 203168) | Marine microbial communities from Ellis Fjord, Antarctic Ocean - #129 | ecosystem: Environmental > Aquatic > Marine > Unclassified | place: Southern Ocean | collected 2014-10-08
ACTGTAACGTTAAGGATATTACTGGTTTTATTAATTCACTCATTCCTCACCTTTACTATTACTTTTATCTTTATCCTTGTCTTCATCTTTATCCTCGTATATATTATTCTCTAAGATTCTAGAAACTATACCAATAGGGTCGTTATACGCCTCATTAGTTATGAAACCGTCCTTGACTATTTGTATATCGCCAATGAAAGCGTACGCCGAGCGGACCATCGAGGCTCTAACCCTAACGTAGTCTTCCATATTATTAATGTCTACTGTGTACTCTAGTGGCGCACCCTTAGCGCCGTCCTTACTTCTACATTTTACTCGCATATGTTTCCTTTTGTTTTATTATAACACGTTAACCTTAAATTTAGTTTAAAGTGAGCTTACTTAAGACTTTTTATCAGATCTTTTATACCGTCCCCGTCTTTTCCGTTCTTAATCGCAGATAAGACTAAAGCGGTACTAGACTCCGCAAACGTATTCGGGAGTGTATACTGCTTATCCCATGATGGGCCTATGTCTAGCTCAGCTCCCAACGTTATATCACTTTTTAGCATTGGGTGCTTTTGCCACTCCATGCACTCCACCAAGTTGGTATTGACCCATGCTATGGTAGTTGCGTTATCCCTCACGAGCATGTAGACACTATCGTGAATTGTATTAATCATCTTTATGTCATTAACGTATCCGTCACGCTCAACTCTTTGGTCAAACTCTATGAATGCTCTGTTCATAAGCATTCCCCAGCTCTGTGTTACAGCATTATTAGAAGAACGCTCCTCTGCGGAAGACGTACCATTATCTCTGGCATTCATACGCGGAGTTCTTAAACGTAAGCCGAATGCACACTCAGCGTAGCCTTGCTTTCTAGCTCTGGCATTATTCTTTTCGTTAAAACGTAGTGTTCCTTTGTAAAGCTCGTCATAAGCGTCAGATATTTGCTGTGCTCTTGCTTTTGTACACTTTAGTACTTGTTGTATCTTACCAGCACCGCCACCGTATTGTTTCTCTTGCATTCTAGTAAGGTCGTTACGCCTTACTACGTTCTCTTATGAACTGCTATATGTTACCATATAGGATAGACTATATCAACACCCATCAAGGGGTGACTACCGTTTCGAACCACTTGGCTCTACGAGCTTGCGCTCTAGTCGTTAGGCTTTCTCGGATTGCTCCGATTTAGCACGGTAGGTTGCCCTTAACTTAATAGTAGGGGTTTCCCCGTTTAGGTAGTTTTCGACAATAAATTGCTCTATTGAAGCTCTGTGTAGTGTATTTACTACGTTAAAGGAAGGATACGGGTTTGGCATTTTGGCGTAAGTCTGACGCTTCATCTTTAATTCTGTTAATTGAGGCTGGGTCGTTACTATCTAAGTCACCCAGCCCACGCTCCGCAAGCTCATCAGGAAAAAATGCATGACATCTTAAGCTGTGAGAATCGAAGCCCTCTAAGTTTTCTTTAAGCTTTGTAGGGTCGTTTGAAAGTAGTGCACCTATTCTGTCTTCGCTTTCTGTTACGGTGTTCGTTAGGCACCTCCAACATTTCCATTGGTGTCGGACTATATCATCACCCATTGCAGGGCGGGAACCGCTTCGAGGCCACTTGACCCCTACGAGCACAATGCTCTAGTCTCTGAACTTTACTTGATTACTCAAGTCTTAGCTGCTGATTGGCTTAGGTTTCCCCTTAGCGTCCCAGCAATTCAATTCCTTTGCTGTAGTAAATTACTTTACTAAGCCCCCGAAGTTGAGGGCGTTGAAGTCTGACCCGACGAATAGCCAACCGTCGGGTGCAGGGAAGCATGACTTAATAGCCTTACCCCATTTCGAATTCGAGGGCAAGTTTTGGAGGTTAGGGTCACGAGAACTCAATCTCCCACTTTGGGTGCCCCCTAACACCAACGAGCCGTGGAGCGTCGTTGAATCACCTTGTGTAACGCTTAGCTCCTGAAAAGCGTTGATAAACGTGTTAAGTACGATACCTGCTTGGGAAATCGTTACAAGAGCCTCTAGGACTGGCTTCTGCTCGCTATCGGCAAATTCTAAGAACTCGAGTATAGATGCTCTATCCGTTTTCGGTGCTTTCGTCTTCGTGAAGTCTACAGGTTCGAAACCCATAATATCGAATAGTAGCAAACGCAACTGTAACGAGCTATTTGGGTTGAAATTAAGGTCCATAAAGTCGCCCGGGGATTTCGTCATAGTAACATGAGAAGCGTTATACTTTTCAGAAGCCGTTTGGCGTAACTGTCTAGTCACTAACTTGATGTAGGCGTTATCCTTAAGCTTCCCTTCAGCTTCTAGTAAGTCCGCTTTTAATGCACTACTAACCTCCGTAACACGGTCAAGGTCTAATGGCATCCCGTTAAGCATCATCTTAAGCATTGGACGAAAAGACGGCTTCATTATTGCCACATATGGCTCCGATGTTAGTTGGTGCTTCATCTTATTGTAGACGTAGAACGTACCACAAACGTCTTTAGCATTATATACTGCTAGGTCTGCTAAAGGTATGTTTATAGCTAGCTTAACGTCTTCTGCATAATCTCCGAGAAAATCGTAAGCTAATACTTTAAGACCCAAAGAAGGGCGTACAGTTGAGTTAAGCTCCAGAAATGATAATATGAAAGTATCGTCAAACTGTATTGCATCAAGCCCCTCAATCATACCTTTAACATCATTAAAGTCCTTCATGAACCACGCATAGACTAACTGCTTAACGTCGTATAACCCATTATGGAATATTTGGGTGCCTTTATAGTCTATGAGGAACTGCTTAGTCAATTCTTGTAGCTCCTTGCAGTGCTCACCATAGTGGTCGTGGACAGGTACTGTAAACGCATTGTACTCGTCATAAGCGAATGCTATTGTTAGTACTTCGGTGGGTCCTACATACAATCCTGTAGTCTCAATGTCGCAGGCTAGATTTGGGTATGCCCCATACTCTTTGAATAGCTCAGCTAACCTTACTGGGTCGTGTACCTCTTCATAACTCTCAAAAGCAAAGGGGACGTCCAGCGTCTCTACACCCTCTATTAAGGCTGCGGCACACTTATTAGCTTTATCTAGTTGAGCTTGCTTTTCAGGGAAGCGGTCAATCATCGCCATATTGATGGTTGGTGTTACGCTTATCTCTTCGAAGCCGTCTAGCGGGCATTTAAAGACCTCGCCAATATGTTTCTCGACTACTTTACAACCCGATAAGTATTTAAAGTAATCACCATTAGCCACTATAATATTATTTATTCCATTTACTTGGCAGTAGTTTAAAAGTTCTTGGGCATATATAACTAACTCAGCTTTCTTAATCTTGCCTGTCTTCGGTAGGTATGCACCGAGAGCCACAACACGGTCGCCAATCTTCTTTCCTGTCAGCTTTCCGATAGGCATGAAGTAACTCGTAGCAATCTTATCTTTATTCGTATTAAATACAGCACTATTAGGTAGTATTAATGCTGTATCAAGTTTCGTGGTGCCTGCAAACGTAATCCTATTAAAGCTACTCATGTGTCTTTCCTTTTACTAAACCTTTAAACATTCTCTACATTCCTTTTTAATTAACTCTTTCATTTCTTTGTGTTGTTCTTTTATTATACTTATAGCGTCTTTTAGCTCTTTCTTTTCGAGAGCCGAAACGCCAGCCTTGCGGAGTACGGCTTCGATACCGCCAAGCACATCCCTAACGTATGCTACAGGTGTTAGCTTTTCTTCTTGTGTCTTTTCAGTAATAGTTACTTTGTATACTACGACGGTCTCCCCGTCGGGCTTTATTTCAAAATCTTTATATCTCACCGTGCATCCTTTTATATATATAGTACCAGTACTCATAGCCCTCTTCAGTGTATTCCCAAGTGAAGGCTGCGGATAAGTCCGTCTCAGGCTTATCTATACAAGCCTTAGTGCGTTTCTTTACAAGCTCCCATATCTTATTCTTTTTAAGCCACTGCTTTTCTTTCTTATTATATTTCATTTTGCACCCTTTTGTATGCCTTTTATAAACTTTAATATTTGTGGGACTACCTTATAGTCTTTCGTTGTGTTATCTATACGATGCTCAAAAGGGAAACCCATTATTTCTGTTTCCGAGGCGTGTAAATCCGTACTCTCGATGTTAAAGTCATCAATACGAAGCGTTATAACGTCTTCATAAGTTGCTATTAGAGTCTCGTACTCTACATTAAAACGCCAATCAGGGATGATTATGTAGTCCGCTTGTATATCTTTTTTAACTAAAACGTCAACCCAAACGCTATCACCGAACCAAGGTTTCATCGCCTCGCTCCCAAAACCTTGGAGGACCTCTCTAATGCTTATTTCGAAACTGTTATTACCCTCATATAACATAGCCTCATTATTTTTACACTTATCTAAAACCTCTAAGCTTATGTTAAGCGTATCTGCGATAATTTTCTTTAGTGGTTCAGCAAAAGAGCATATAGCAGAGTTCTTAAGCTCTTGATTTAATATGCTCGCAACGTAGTCTTTACCAGCCCGCTTAAAACCACTTATTAGTATGATTTTAGTTTCAATCTTTTCGTCCTTAGTTGCCTTTATTTCGTTCATTTAGTATCTCCTTTATTTCCTCTACGTGTTTGGGTGTATAATTAATCTGCTCAGCGGACGCATTAAAGTATCTAGGGTCGTCAATAATATGGTTATGGCAATGTCCATGGATATTAAACTTACCCCTTAATTCGTCTGGGTGTATTGGTGCGTGGCTATACCATATATTAGCTTTGCTGTACAAAGCTTTGACGTCGTCGAACGCCTCCCATAAGCGTCGTTTATCATTATCTCCTACATCAAGGTCATGATTTCCTTGTATTAACACTTTACGTCCTACCAATTCTTTAATCGTTTTTAGGTGTTCATAAGTAAAAACAATATCACCTAAAAACAGTACCGTGTCGCGCTTCGTTACGATGTTATTGTAGTTGTCTATAAGTGTAGCATCGTGTTCCTTGATAGAAGAGAAGGGGCGGTACTTTAAGATGTTCCTATGCCCTAAATGCATATCCCCTATGACATACAACTTACTCATTCAGTTTCCTTTAAGGTTACATAGTAGGGGTCGTGCACCATATCATAAGACGCATTAAGGACGCTTGCGTTAATACTGACGACGTTACCGCTCTTGTTACAACCACCGCTTTCATGAATATGTCCGCAAATATGTAGTTGTAAGTGCTTCAGAGATGCTTTGCGGTCCCTTACTACCTTGGAGCCGACATGGTTATCACCCCCATAAGGATGCCTAACTTTATCGAAACATCTGTAGGCTGGACCATGCGTGATTAGTACATTCGTATCGTTCGGTATGTTTTTGTGTACGTCTTTAAGCTTCTCCTCACTACCCATGAAAGCCCAGTTACAGAACTCATTACTATATGGGGAGCCGTAGAACTTAACACCTTTAATCGTTACGCTTTCATCCTCTAGGTACGTAATATTATAGGTTTTAAGTAACTCGCGGAAGCCTATAGGGTCAGCTTCTACTTGCATCTCGTGATTCCCTGCAATAATTACCTTATACTCAAAGGGTTGCTTATCTAACCATTTAAGGAATTTATCAGTTTCTTGTAAGTCTACATCACGACCTCTTGTCCAATCCCCAGCGAATACCAAAACGTCCGCTTTTTCCTTAAATATAACGTGGTCGTGTTGTCCATGTGTATCGCTTATCGCTACTATTTTCATACTATCTCCGTTATGCTATTGAAGTCAAACGGCTCTAAACTCCCAATAGCTTTCTGCATATCTTCATTAGCAGTAGTTGCTAACTCTTTTAGTATCCTAAAAGTTAATGGCTCATCGTAAGCGGCATATGGAGGCTTATGACATAATAAGTAATCCTCAAGCTCTAGTAGGAAGGGTGTGATATTCTTATGGAAGTCTTGTGGGGTTTTCTTATGGCTACTCCAAAAACCATTAAAGAAAAACTCCTTGTATATGTAGCCCAGCGTTGGGCTTCCATATGAGCTCTTGGTGTTTAGCCCACCGAAAGGGAGTACACGCCCTTTACGCCCCGCATTAAGCCCTGAGCTAACGTATACTTGCATATACTTACCTTTATACTTTAAAACATATAAATTACGCTTAACGTAATTTATAGCATACAAGACGGTTAGATTATTTGTATCTAGAAATTTCATGCCTGCCTCCTCAATTTTACCAATATGTTCACTTTTAATCTTTACGAGGCTATCAGCTTCGCTTTTATCTACCCGCATTTCCTTGAAGCGAGGATGAAATAGACTATACGTATCTTTATTACGGGCCTTAATGAGTACGTTGAATAGTACCTCAACGAATTTCCCTATAGGAGGTAAAAGCATATATAGCTTACGTTCTTCATCACTTAACCCTGAACCTACACCAACACGAATACCACCGCACGAGCTTTCGCAGACGAGTGTACCACAAGTGCCTTTAGCTTTTCCTTCACCCTCTTCTATAGCAATTACTTTAAGCGTTGTGCTATTTATTGCTTTCATCTTTAACCAGCTTTGCGAACGTTTAAAGGCGTACACAGCCTCTGGGTCTTTTACTATAACCCCCTCGAAGCCGTCTTCAATGTACCTATTATTAACCTCTTGAATCTTTGCTAGGGTATGAACAAGCTGACTTTCACCGAGCTTTAAACGTTTCCCTTTGAAGTTCGCAAAGCGACGTTGTAAGTCGAGTGTACGTTCCTTTTGGGGTTTCGATATGAGTTGCTCTTTAAATACCTTAGTTGGCATCTCATCGAAAATCATCATACAGATAAAGTCGTCGTCCCCTTTCGTATAACCACTCTTTAGGTTATGATTACATATACCAGAGATTCCTGTACGGGCTTCCGTTTCAAGTTCACAATCAAACATTAGGTCTTCACCGTTAGCGAATAGTAAAGCTTCTGTTTCTAGCTGTGGGAAGTTAAGCTGACGCCCTTGTCTCGTATATAGTAAACACTTAGAGTCCTCTATGATAGCTATACATCTTACACCATCGTACTTTTTCTCTACAATACACGGGATGGGTATCTTTGTGTTTTCTTTTATAGAGGACGCTAGCATACAATCTAACGAGGGAAGCTTAAGGAACTTCTTAACCGTTGTATCGACCCCCAGCGAAAGTTTCTTCGTTAGTATACCTTCTAGTATTTCTTTATACATATAGTTACCAGAGCTTAAAGTGTCTTCTACTTCCTTACGTAATGCGTTATTAATACTATTATTATTAAGCTCATCAAGAAGACTTATATAGTTATCAAGCGTTAAGCTTATGTTAGCTTCTAAAGCGTATGATATTACGGGTAACTTCTTTATTTTGTACGTTTTAAATATATCGTAACGGTATCTTAATAAGAGCTTAAAGTCCTCATCGTTACTATTATCATCTAAGTACGCCTGCTTAGCGTTCTTACCTCGTATGTTTTGGAGACTCAGTAATTTTTTACACGTGTCGTTTAATCTTTGCATATGTTTCCTTTTAAATCTTTTATGAACTGTAAAGCGTCGTGTAACGCCTTAGTGATTCATAAAATATTAGTTTATAGAAAATCCGCTTGGACCTCTATAAACTAATATAATGGGGTTTATATAACTATTCTTAACTAGGAATCTAGCGCCTCTATAAGTACTCTTAGCGTATATACCTATCCAACTTCCGTCGTCTAGGTTCTTAGTATACCCAGATGTTGCTTAAAGCTTCCTGAGGGTTCTCGCGAATGCCATTATTTACTCCTTTAATTTATCCTTAAGCCTTTCCCAAGACGTTTGTGTATAACTCCAGCCTTCCTCTTTGACTTTACGTTTGTACAGTTGAGAACGCTTAGCGTTCGCCGAGCGAAAGCCCTCAAACGTTAGGTCAAGCACAAAGGCACCATCCTTTCCTTCGTAGTCCCTTCTAGCTCTCCCTATTAATTGGACAAGCTTTTCTGGTGACGACGGTGTTGAGACCCTTACAATGGTTGAAATACGAGGTATAGATAATCCAGCAACAACAACACCAAACGCTAGTATAACGTCGATAGTACCATTATTGTATTCCTCTAAGATTTCAGCTCTACGTACCTTAGAGGTTCCACCATTAAGAAGAGCACAACGAATACCATCGGCTTCTAACATTGAAGCATAGCGTTCTTGTAAGTCGTTTAGGTCACATGCTATGAGCACCTGACGCTTCTTCTTTAGGCTCCCCTGTACAATTACTAATAACTTTTCATCTATTGAAGTGTGCGCCTTATAAAAACGTATTAGTGCTTTCTTGTATAAATGCTTATGTGCTGGTGCCACAAAACACTCAGGACACTTAACGCTTATAACCGTTGGTTTTAGTAAGTCTTTACGCGTTAGTGTTACGACCTTATGCCCAGCTAAATCTTTTAACGCCTGTGTCCTACCATCAACGCTACGGCTAAACGTCGCTGATACAAATACGCGATATTTTGCATGAGCTCGTTGTAGGATTCTTAACGTTGTCTTGGACGCAGCCGTTTCGCTTTCATCTATAACTATGAGACCAATATGATGCTTAATCTCTTTCCATAACTCAGGGCGAGCTGATATAAACTGTGATGTTGCCACATTTATATCGCCAAGCTTTAGGTTATTCGCGTCTAGCTTAACCACGTTAGCATCCGTCGCCTCTGATAGCTCCTTAAATAGTTGTTCCGTTAGCATTGACATATGCGCTATTAGTAGTGTTTTGATATTAAGCTTCGCTAGTAGTGCCGCTATAAGTACACTTTTACCTGAGCCTGCTGAGCCTGCTAAGTTGAGCGTCGCACCTCCACCCTTAAAGTATTCTACAATCTCTTTTAGTGAATCTTCTTGGTAATCCCGAAGCGTTAAATTAGTTAGTGATATAGGATGCCCAACGCTTTCTATAACACGTCTATCATCCATTGTTACATTTGGTACTAGGCCCTTTAGCTTTCCTATATCGCCAGCTGGGAGACCCACACGGTCCTCTAACAGTACATATGTAGAAAATGTGCTTTCGTCTTTAGGGTTAACGTATGTGTATTTATCTAAGATGTCCTTTAGTTTATCCTCTGGGATGTCGCATAGTTTAAACCAAAGGAGCCCCGTAAGGACGCCTTTAGGCATTTAAAACCTTGCATAGCTTAGTGAGTTCCTTAGCTGCGGAGCGTCCGAAAGGAACTTTAACATAGGCTTTATAAGCTTTTTTAACAGCTTTAGGTACATTATCACTGATAATATACGACTTTTCTCCAGTCATTAGGGCGCCCCATAGGATACTCTCATCACGTAGCATATCACTCGTAAAGAGGGTAGTGATATCAGTATTAGCGAAAGCAGTGATACCCTCTAAGGTAATGATAGGCAAACTAAGTATGTAATCTAGCTTCGTAAAAGCCTTGTCGCACCCCACAAAGTCGTCCGACGGTGTCTTAGCGTAATCATCAAAAACCTTACGAATCTTGCGAGGGACGTCTACATATGTATATGCTTTTTGTTCGATACCTACAATCTCATTTACTATGTCACAGTTTACACCCCTGACATAACCGAATAAGTCGGCTAACGTAACCTTTATGGGCTCTTCATTAACCTTTATGAGTTTCATGTAATCAGCTTTATACCACTTGTCCATAGCCTCTGGCGTCTTATACTTAACCCATTTACCCTTCTCTTCATCCCACGCACCAGTTCTTGATGAGATTTCTTTTAGTGTTTCTTCTAAGGCATCATCGGCAGAAACGTTAAGCTTAGGTAGTTCAGTTATACAAAACACCATAATGTCATCAATAGCATCAATCATTTCGTTTGTATCGTTATTTTTATCAGCCTCTATGAGTTCGCCAAGCTCCTCTACAATATTCTTCACGAAGTTAGCTGTGTTATGCTCTTGTGTTGTGATACTTCTTTCGTCGCCCCACGCCTCTATTCTGCTCAATACTGAACCTTTACTGTTAACTTTGCTTTTAACTTTATTCGTCTTCATACTTTTCCTTTTAATTTCTTTATGTTTTCTTTATGTTTTCTTTATCTTAAACCCAAACGTCTTCTAACTTCGGTAAAATCTTTATGAAGTTAGTCACTTTAAGGTCGTACCTCGATAGTAAATCGGCTTTCGTTAAGTTTGTCTCTATAACTAGTAGAGTGTTCTTATTGCTATAATGTTTAACGATATTTAGAAGTACCAAACCAGATACTTTGTGGTTTGTGCTGACTTCGCTACCAACATTATATAATACTATGACTTCCGAGCTAGGATTACTAAAGACGTCGAACGCTGCACTACTTCTAGCTAAGAAGTCTATACCGCGAACTTTCTTGGTCTCTAATAGCTGGTTCACGACTGCTCCAGCACATCCTTGGATAGCTAAGAGCCCTTTAGTTGGGGCTCTATGTATCTTCTTAGCGATATCTAGTTGCTTCACCGAGATTAGCTGTGTGTCTTTATATGTAAGCTTAGCGTAGCTTATGGGTAACCCATAAACTTCGTAAACGTACGGTTTAAACTCTTTCACATTACTCCTTTTATTTTAGACTATACCCCCACAGTAGGCACAACAATCGAGACAGTCTTCCTCATATGTCTCTAATGCTTCACCGCAATGAGGGCATTTCTCGTAGTTATATATAACCTTATCTTCCGTAATGAATCCTGTACCATCGCTTGCAACTTCGGCTATTACTTTATATTCGCATACTCTCATCTTTCTAAACGATGCGTCATTAGTGACTGCTACGACGTCCTTAGGGTGGACTAAACACAACATCAAATGGCCCTTACTAGATAAAAAGCTGTTTGCATATGAGAAGTCGGATACATGGAAACCATAACTACACGAACGCTCGGCGACGTCATCAACCTTGAAGCGTTCCATCTTTTGAGTTACCCCAATACTATTATCGAAAGTACGTGAGTGATAATCTTTATAATCTTTGTCGACCGCTTTATACGTAACTATCAAACCCTCTGGCGTTATTGGTAAGTTATTGTTCTCTAGGAACGTATATAGCATTTCCTGTGAGTTTCTCGATGGGTTCCCTCTAAGGTTCTCTAAAAAGTTAATCATAGGAGTAACTTCAAAACCCTCGTCGAGCATTTGTAGTATCTTTTTAGTTAAGCTATTATGTAAAGCCTCACCGTCATAGAGTAAAGCCCCATCCTTAAGTTGAATCTTACCCTTCAGGTATGTCTTAATGGCTTCCGTCGTATCGATTAGCTTTAGCATCTTACTTTCTGGGATACCCTTCTTAACACCTTTAATGATTTTGGTGTAGTTTGGGTGTTTACTTGTAGCTGTGTGTGCG
>Ga0307990_1003846_pt1 | contig 11251 bp, 8 predicted proteins | sample EllFjometagen129_FD_203168 | JGI IMG/M metagenome (GOLD analysis project Ga0307990, IMG submission 203168) | Marine microbial communities from Ellis Fjord, Antarctic Ocean - #129 | ecosystem: Environmental > Aquatic > Marine > Unclassified | place: Southern Ocean | collected 2014-10-08
TATCTGCTTTTTTATTCTGTCAACTATGCTTCCAGTTGAAATATCTTTTTTAAGTCCAATTTCCTTACATATTATGCATAATGTAACGCCCCTTATTTATAATCTTGAAATTGAAAGAGCTATTAGGCGACTTGACCCCTTTACGTCTCACAACGTTATACGTCCCCTTATACAAAGCCGCCTGTAGGGAGGGAGATGAACCTTTGCGGCTTTGCGCCTTTGCGCGAGAAAAATTTCTAAGCCGCCTGTGTAAAGGGGTCAAGTCTGCCGTTGACTCGTATTTTTTCTGAAGATTAGGAGAAAGAGTCAAAGGCAGACTTGACCCCTTTATCATTCGATTCATACAGAAAGATCATATTAAAGGGTCAAATCTCCTATTAGCTCTTGCTTATTATTTTCTTTATCCTCGCTACCTTGTTTCTGAATTGCTTATCTTTTAATATCTGCTTTTTTATTCTGTCAACTATGCTTCCAGTTGAAATATCTTTTTTAAGTCCAATTTCCTTACATATTATGCATAATGTAACGCCCCTTATTTATAATTTTGAAATTGAAAGAGCTATTAGGAGACTTGACCCCTTTATCTTTTCACAGCGCATTCTGCGGAATTGCCGGAAGTTGAAAACTATTTATAACTCAAAAACAACGTTATACGTCCCCTTATACAAAGCCGCCTGTAGGTAGGGAGGTGAACCTTTGCGGCTTTGCGCGAGAAAAATTTCTAAGCCGCCTGTACGGCGGTGAACAATTTGGGAGAAAGAGTCAAAGGCAGACTTGACCCCTTTATCACTTTCTTCAATTTAAATGAGGGCGATAGAAAAATAATCCGGCTACCTGGTTTCAATCCTTGTTTTAATGGAATCCTTTCTTCAATCAAAAAAGTCTCATTTCAATGAAAAACGTCCTGCCAGTTTCAATCCTTGTTTTAATGGAATCCTTTCTTCAATTACATCTCACTCCGCCCAGGCCGCACCGCACACAACTGTTTCAATCCTTGTTTTAATGGAATCCTTTCTTCAATCTTTGCGAATTGCTTCCACACGCCGCCTGCGTATCGCGTTTCAATCCTTGTTTTAATGGAATCCTTTCTTCAATGAAAAGGTGCGGGATCGCAAAGGCAACATGACATGGGTTTCAATCCTTGTTTTAATGGAATCCTTTCTTCAATATCGGCAGTCGCGGCCAGCCCATTGCATATCACATGTTTCAATCCTTGCTTTAATGGAATCCTTTCTTCAATGGGACATAGTTTTATTTAGTGTGCCTACTTTAATGGTTTCAATCCTTGTTTTAATGGAATCCTTTCTTCAATTTTCAGGGGGTAATCGATGAACGAGGTATGGTTGAGTGTTTCAATCCTTGTTTTAATGGAATCCTTTCTTCAATCATTCGCGGAGATATTCGGTATGCCCATGCGCCTCGGGTTTCAATCCTTGTTTTAATGGAATCCTTTCTTCAATGATAATACCTACGAAGTGCTCGCGGAATTTTGCAAGTTTCAATCCTTGTTTTAATGGAATCCTTTCTTCAATCATTATGAAGGAGATGCGGGGCCTCGGGCTATTTGTGTTTCAATCCTTGTTTTAATGGAATCCTTTCTTCAATAATGTATCCGGTGTGCCGGTGCCGTCGATCACGACCTGTTTCAATCCTTGTTTTAATGGAATCCTTTCTTCAATCCTTGGCGTGCGCTGCATCGAGGTTCTTCGCGGCCTTTGGTTTCAATCCTTGTTTTAATGGAATCCTTTCTTCAATTGTGAAGACTTTGCTTTTTATGGCATGGGGGTTTGGCAGTTTCAATCCTTGTTTTAATGGAATCCTTTCTTCAATCACCCCATAGACCATAATTGGGTCAAACTCTTGTTGTTTCAATCCTTGTTTTAATGGAATCCTTTCTTCAATCTTTTGAACTTTCCTGAAAGGCGGCGTAGGCAGGATGTTTCAATCCTTGTTTTAATGGAATCCTTTCTTCAATAGAGGAAGAGCCAAAAGATAGGCTAAAATTGATAAGTTTCAATCCTTGTTTTAATGGAACCCTTTCTTCAATTGGATAAGATTGATGGAGTGCTTGCCAAAACGTATGGTTTCAATCCTTGTTTTAATGGAATCCTTTCTTCAATGCGATACCTGGTTGGTCTATTGATTGATTAATACCATGTTTCAATCCTTGTTTTAATGGAATCCTTTCTTCAATCTGAAAATCGGGACACTAACCCTAAAGAGGTCGAAAGTTTCAATCCTTGTTTTAATGGAATCCTTTCTTCAATACCACCAGGAGGAGGGGATAGTATAACCGTATTTATGTTTCAATCCTTGTTTTAATGGAATCCTTTCTTCAATTCTTCACCTTTTCATGTTCTGTAAGGTCGGTACTCTGTTTCAATCCTTGTTTTAATGGAATCCTTTCTTCAATCAAATATGCCTAAAGGGATTAGCCATACCCACCAGTGGTTTCAATCCTTGTTTTAATGGAATCCTTTCTTCAATTACCTTCTATCAGGGTCTATGTAATTGGCATTAGTACGTTTCAATCCTTGTTTTAATGGAATCCTTTCTTCAATTCTTTTGCCGGAGTAAGCGAATGAATAGTTTCATGTTTCAATCCTTGTTTTAATGGAATCCTTTCTTCAATTTGTACTATAGGCTAACATAGTGATTTCTAAATGTGTTTCAATCCTTGTTTTAATGGAATCCTTTCTTCAATTACACTTGACATGATTATCTATTATGTCCTCATATATGTTTCAATCCTTGTTTTAATGGAATCCTTTCTTCAATAATCGACAACAATGAATATACCGGAAGCCAATATGAATGTTTCAATCCTTGTTTTAATGGAATCCTTTCTTCAATTTTTGTGCCGGAGGAGTTAAGCGTTGTGGATATGGTGTTTCAATCCTTGTTTTAATGGAATCCTTTCTTCAATGTTTATGGCACGTATAACCGAAAGGGCTACAGTAGTTTCAATCCTTGTTTTAATGGAATCCTTTCTTCAATGACACCCCCTTTAATTCTTCTGCCAAGCTGTCAACTAGTTTCAATCCTTGTTTTAATGGAATCCTTTCTTCAATCTCATTTGCCCGGATTCTTCTGTAATACCTGCTTCTTGGCTTTTTTTCCGAATGCCAATAATTGACACATATTGCCATGAAATACATCCATCCTTGTACTTTTACCCCCTTCCAGACACGAGTTAACATGCTAATTTTAAATGAAAAATACCCCAAAACCTACTTTTCGCAAATATTTCGGTAGCAGCAATCAGGGCATCGCTGCTTATATTTCGTTGGCTTCGGATACCTGCACTGCTGAACAATCTCCAAAATATCCGATATGATTTTATGGAGTTCATCAAAATCCTTTTCATGGATGGGCACCTCAACCAGCTTGTTCTTGCTCCGAGTGTATATAATAAAACCGCGTGGGACCGGGACCTGAAAATTATCCTTAATGAGTTGTGCATAAAATACCAATTGAAAGCGATGATTCTTGAATGTCCTGTCTTTATATTCGGCATACTTATAATCAAGAGGGGCGCCGGTACCATCATTTAAAAAAAGTATCTCATCAACAATACCCCGCATCCCGAAATGGCCTGAGAGATAAACATCTCTCTTCTTTTCTTTGACCCCAAATTTTTTCCTCAGGTACTCAGGGTTCATTTTTCTGATCTTTTCATGTATCTCCCTTCCCCTCTGTACCTTAAACCTTTTTCCCTGTTGTTCCGGTATATCCAGCACATACTCAAAATACGTAAACCGGGGACAAAAAAGATATTCCAGAAGATGACTGGCCGTTATAGAATATTCAGGCTCCGCCTGTATCGCTGACGATAATTGATCGATTGACTTCATGTTTTGGTTAGCCATCTATATTAAAATCGGTTTTGATAGGATTTACAAGATTATCCTGATTGTTTAAGTTTTTAAATCCAGTCCACCATCATGTAATCCTATCCAAAAATTAAATTTCAACCCTCATGATTTCAAAATTTCGCCTTTCCCTTTTCATTTTCTGAGATATCAAATTTGTTCATCGTCCCAAACCCCCTGGAAACCAATTTTCCAATACTCCAGTAATCAGGGTTAAGGTACATTGAAATCCATTAAGAACATCGATCATTTGAAAAGATATTGGTCCCATTTAAGCCCTTTCTTTTGCATGTAATATTGTAAGGCCGACAAGATCCTTGTCATGGTAGTGGTATATAATGTCCTTTTCCATAACACTGTCGTTTGCCTGCTGAGGCTTTCTGAAGCTTAAATATAGCACATCCGCTTCATCGTCATAATCAATCCATGTCCTCTTGGATGGCATTTTCAAAAGATAGGGAATTGACTCTATGATATTTGCCTGTGCCATATAACCCCCTTTTTCCTAATCTTTTCCGCTTTTGAAGTCGGGACTTCAGCAGGCCTTTTTAAGCCAGCGATTGTTGGAATTACATTTCCTTTAACAGTTTTTTAATTTTATCCCTATCTACTTCAAGAAAGATATTCTAAAAGATGAGTTGCTGTAATATGCCCTTGATTACTATTATCTATATTAAAAAAAATAGCTTTGAAAATTATCCTCAGTACGTATCCAGCCAATATCTTGAGCGTAATACTGATCTGCCAATTCATTTTTAATATATACAAAGCTTGTATTTTCGTATTCTCTTTCTGTTACATATTTTGAAGGTATTGAAATCACATAATCATAAAATGGTTTTCTAATTTTTAAAAACTCATTTTTCCTATCAATAAAATTACTGATCTTTTTTAAATTTAAATAGCTACTCCATATGTCTTTCGCAACATCATCATACTCTATAAACAAATCCTTTCTTTCATAATTTTCATCTTCAATTAATTTAAAGGATTTATAAATATCTGCAAATTGCAAATTTCTCATAAAGGTTATATTTTTTTCAGATTCATCCTGATTCAATTTCTTCTTAATCGTGTTATAATATCTACTCATATTTTTTAAAAAATCTGATTCTGAAATCTCAACTTTATTCCCAAGCGACCCTCTTGTTTCTATAAGGCTTAATGCTATTTTACCATAAATATATTTTGAAAAAGGGGTACGATTTTTATCGTTATTTAATAATTGAAAAATCCTCACTTTTCCTTTATGGCTACCTGAATTTCTATTACATCTCCCACAGGCTTGGTTTATTGATTCCAATGGTGCAAAATCTCGCCAAACATTTTCTACGTCAATATCAACTCCTGCTTCTATTAACTGTGTCGATACAATAATTTTTCTTTCCTTTACGTTCTTTATAGATTTTATTCGCTGTAAGCGATGCTTTGGTATAATCCCTGTTGAAAGGTAATAAAAATATTTTTTATCTAAATCTGTTTTTTTAAAGCCATTGTACAACTCCATTGAAGAATTGATGGTGTTCATCACAAATAAATATGATTCATCTGAATCTATTACTTCCTTTTTGGTTAATTCCACGAAATCATCAATCAAAACAGGAGATGTCTCAAACTTAATATCCACACGATCAAGTTTTTCAAAATAATCGCGCTTATGTGGAACCAAATCAAATATTTCATTACTTGCAAAAATTTCAGGTTGCGTAGCAGTTATCAAAATAAAATAGGTGTTAAATAATTCTGAAAGTTTCAGTATTATTTCTCTGACAAGTTCCCAATATTTATAAGGTATCGACTGAATCTCATCCAAAAGAACAATAGAGCCGGCAAATTTATAAAATTTTTGCACCATTCTATTTCTGTTTGTAAGAAGGGTATGAAAAATCTGAAAAAACGTTGTTACTATAATCTCCGATTCCCAATTTTCTGTCAGAAATTTTGATTCTGCCGGTTCAAATTCGCTTTCGTGATTTTTATATGATATTTCTGATAGATGATGATGCTTCATCAAAACATTATTATCAGGGGTATTAAGTATTTGTTCAAAAACATTATAATTCTGATCAATTATGCTGGTAAAAGGAAGGGCATATATAATTCTGGAAGTTACCCCATGTCCTTTTAAACGATTTCTAAGATTTAATGCTGCTGAAAGAGCTGTTAAGGTTTTACCTGTTCCTGTTGGCACGTTTAATGAAAATATTTTTTTAAAAAGACTTAATTCTGAAATAGACCTGTCTGTTTCAGAAAAAATATCTTCTCTGATAAAATCCATTTCATTGTCCGGCAAACCGAACTCACTGCTTTTAAATTTTTTTACAATTTCAGAATCAATATTTTGTCTTTTGGCATTATATTCTCCATGAAATATCGCATCTTCTTTATCGGAAGAAAGGAGCAATGAATATAGAAATTGAAAAATCAAATAATAATCTGTTTTTTTATTAAACTTTTTAAAATCTATTTTTATTTTTTTCCGAATAAATTTGTCATAATATTTTACCAGGGATTCCGGTAAATCCCTGGTGGATATTGAAATAGACAATTTGTCCGTAATAAAGGAGAAAAGAAAATCAAGCTCTTGCTGATTAATAGCCCTTATTTGTGTATCCAGATGGCTTGTTGGAACATTTAATTCATCTTTTTCATCAGAACAAAGAGATGTCGCATTATTTATATTGCCATGATGCTTTTTTATTGATAGAAACAAAAGAAAAGGCATTATAGAAAACAATTCATTATCAATTTTCACTTTTTCAACATATTTTTTTGCTATCTTAAAAGCAATGACGGCTGATATCAGAGAATGATTTGTACAAGGGTCTCCTTTTAATTGCATCTTAACTTTTTCATCTGATTCCATAAGATATTTTTGAAAATTCTCAGTGGCTTTGCCTATGTCATGGGCAAAACCCATAAGCCATATTAGTTTTCTCCAATATTCTTCACTAAAAAATAGTGTTAAATTGCTGTTTGCTTCATCAAACTTTTGGATACAGGAATTAGCGACATTTTCTAAATGAATGTGCAACAATCTGTCAGGATGAGAATAGATATTAGATAAAAACAACTTTACCCCCTTTTTCTGTTTCTGCAAATTGCTTTACCCTGCACTTGACTGGTTTTGCATTTCTTTCAAAAATAATATCATCCCTTTTATGCACTATTCTTTCAGTATCCATCATTATGGGGTAATTAATTTTAAAAATTTCCTGATCTATACCAAAATCAATTGAATTATCATTTAATAATTGTGAATAAGGCAAAACAGAATTCAAGTTAATCCAATCAGTAGAAGTGATGAATTCATACTCCATTTCTCCTAAAAATTCATAATTGGCAAGCAGTTCACTTAAACCCAATGAGATGCTATATACAGATTCATGATTTTGAAGATGTTTTTTCAATCTATTATAGATGTCGGAATTTGTATGCTGACAATAGATAATATATGAGGCATCCTTTAAAAATTCTGTTCTAATCTGCGTTCTATTATGGATTATCCAAAAATGTTTTTTTGTGTCGATCAAATTCAGTGACCACCTGACCTTTTTTACCGGTTTATCAAGACAGATAGCCAATTTATATTCATCTTTATTTTGAAAGAATGAAAGATATTCATCCTTATCAAGACCGATAATTGCGGAAATAATCCCTATTAATGTTGGCGGCGGCGGTATTTCAAATGTAAGGGGAGATGTTGTTGTATAATACTTCTTAAAATGAGCATAATCCCCCCATAATCTGAATGCTAATATTTTTGCCATTATGATACCTCAGCAGAATAGTCAGTAAATTTATCAAGTCCTTCCAGTTTAATTGCATCTGCATTACATATAAACTTCATTCTGCTATCTGTAATATATTCAACAGATTTTATCTTATCGCCACAATTTTTGATTTTTTCCATGAGCATTGTAATATCAATTGAATATTCTTCCGGCTTGCGTATTTGTTCATCCCGTTTTTCAGTAAAAAGAGAAATTAAATTATCAATATCTCCTATGAAAAAATTAGGTTGATTATAATTGATGACTAAAAGCAAGCGAGGCATTTGGCCATACTTTGATCTTGATATTAAACCTTTTGTTCCTTTCCAGATTGCTTCTTTTAAAAGCTTAACATCATCAGTTTGTAACAAAGTATGTTTTGCGGCATTTTCGTTTATTACTCCGCAAAACCCTATTAATGAATAGGGCAGTATATATTCCTCCCGGAATGTCTTTTGTGTAGCGCCCTGTTTTGACGCAAAAGCTCCAGTTCCCTTGATATGCATCATTTTTACAGAATGGAGTGATTTGCCCATTTTAAATTGTACAGGGCCGGTATATGTTATTGATGAGCGATTCTCCGTGTCCCATTCTATTGGAATAGTTGCTCCGAAAAGCCGGATATCAATACATTCCTTTAAGATATTTTTAATTATCAAACTTTTCATATGATTCAGGTAGTCACTTTTTTTTGATTTTTCATTATTCTTGTCAATAATTTCTTTTATTTTTTTCTTGTCGAGCAAGAATTTATTTTCATCAATCACATAATCTTCAGCTCGTAATTTGGCATCCTGAATATGCCCTTCATTATCGTATGTTTTTTCTCTAACAAAAATATCATTCCCATTTTCCATCAAGTAATCACGGATAGTTCGTTTCAAACGCACATCTGTTATTATATTTTTCCCTGTTTCTTCATCAATTCTCGGTTTATTCTCATCATTGGGATCACCGTTAGGGTTGGCGTTTTCAATATCATATAAAAAAAGAATCTCTGAACGATTTTCTATTTTACTCATTTCCATCCTCCTTCTGCTCATTATCTGTATCTTTGTTTGATTTAATTTTAAAATACTGCGACAAATTCATGCCCAGTACAAAAATAAAATTCATTTCATCTACCGGAATATTCCAATTCCGAAAATTGCCCGAAGAAATAAGATATTTTGAAGCTAAATCCGCTATTCCTTTATACTGATAATGAATACCGTATTGTTTTTTATATTGCTCAATCTTTTCTATAATTTCCGGCAATAAAACTGATATGTCACGTGAATTCATTTTAAGCCCTTTTAACCTGCTTCTAAAGGGAGTAGCATTTCTTTCTTTCTGTTGAATATTTAAAAGGAACTGTGCCAGTACGCCGATTAAAAAGATACTGCTGAGAGCATCACTTTCAAAAAATTCTTTAAAATTTGAAAAAAATAGCTCTGTTTTGTCTTCCAGTTCTTCTTTTGATTCGATTTTAAATGAATCAAAAAACATGTGATCCATATCAGCCTCCTTTAAATTTTTCCTAAAAAGGTTTAATTTGTTAAGATAAATAATAAGCATAAAACCCTGAATAGTTTGAACCCATATTGCTTGATTTTGAACAAATTTATTTCTTATATGTGAAATGATTTGATGGAGTATAAATTGATAATCAATTTTAATATCGCTAAAAATCATACGGGTTAATTCAAGAAAAGATTTATCGTTATTCCCTTCAATTTTATTGTTTGGTAAAAATGTCCTCAATGTTCCAAAACTGAATCTGAACATCTCCCTGTTTTCTTTGGTTTTATGTCCTTTAAAAAAAACTATATTATCTGTAAAGTGCTTTATATTAAAAAGCTGCCGGATTCGTGAAGGTAAAATTTCTTCTATAGCAGCAAGTATTCTAAGAACCCCTTTTTGTGGTTTTGCATAAAAAAACAGATTTAATGCAACATTATTCTGCGCCTCTTGTAGTATTTCAAACACATCATTTTCATCGTTTGTAAGCCTTTCTCTATCAGCTTCATTGATTCTGGGTGACTTCTTGAAATCAAGTATAGCGTCAATTATATCTTCACTTGCTCTTTCAGTTATCGTCCTTGGTATGAGGTAATAGCGCAATCCATAAAATTTAAATGATAATTCCTGATCCATCAATTTAATTCCTGTTTCCACATCCAAGGCGCAATCCAGGCAAACAGGATAATTTATCCAACTTTTATCCTGCTGAAAACCACCAGAGACCATTCCTGGTTTATCAACCGTATAAAATGCCAGTGATGTAAAAAAACCAAATACTTCATCTTTTACTTTATTACATACGGAACAGGTCTCATTTTTAGAAAAAGAATATTTTTTAAATGTTTTTGAATACTTGTAACCTTCTTTACTTTCTTCTATTATAAATTTTTTAAAAAATTCATAATCGCCAATAAATTTTTGATTACTATTTTCAGCAAAGACAGGTGATAGCACAATGCCATTATTATCCACCATCCCAGCTTTTTCCTTTATAGCCTTGTAAATATCTTCTTTTTTTTCCTTTATTTCTTCGCTTATTTCATTAAGAAATTTTTTTTCTTCTAGGGAAAGAAAATTTTTGTTTTTATTTGAGTCAAACCAGCCGATGACTTTTCGTTGAATAGTGGTTTCAATACTTTTTGCGACCTTACTTGTTAAGGTTTTATTTGTACCACTTGATGAGCCAAACTTATAAAGCAGCTTTGATCTCAAATTTGTACTGTTTTCCCAAACGTCAATTTTTCCAAACGTCCATTTTGAATTTTCTTTTATAAATTCAATAAGAAATAGATTGGGATATTTTCCATTATCAAATGAATCTTCCAACCAAATATCAAAACTTGTTAAATCAGGATTTTTATTTTTTTCAAACCTGCCTAATTCTGATATCGAATTTATCATATCACCCTCCTCACAGCCCCAAACCCCCTCGAAACCGATTTCCCGATGCCCAGGTAATCAGGTATCAAAAAATTGGTTTTAAATATCCCGTTAAACGCTGTCATGCTTTTGCCTTTAAGGTTTACTTTTACCTCTTTTAGTTTGTGATCAACTTTAATTTTCTGGGCTTGTGAAAGCCAGCAGTCAAGATGCTTTGACATGGATAAAATATTGCCTGTTATTACCCTTTTCAGCAGTTCATTTTTTTCATCTCTTCCGGCCTCATTGTATTTTTTAAAATTATTCTGGTTAAGGCCGACCCAGGGCGTGGCAAACTCATACATAAAGATCTCATCAGAAAACCCGAATTCGGCATCTCCCACTTTCAAATCCTTTTCAAAAACAGGAATAACTGTATCTTCAATAACAATTTTATCTAGTTTCATGAAAAGTTCCGCAAAGATATTTACAGCCCTGTTTGTTATCGCAATGATTGCGGGCGTTTTTTCGATCAGCTTGAACTGGATTAGCGGATAACGGTATAGTGGGTTCCCTTTTTCATCATGATTATGAATAAGGTCGTGCTCTTTAAAAGTATTAGTAACGTTCAAAAGGTACGGCATGGGATATTCTTTTATGATTTATCCATAGCATAAACACAAATATTGTTCATAGCTTCAGGATAGCAGAAAAGTTTCCTGTGCGAGAATGGGCCCTTGAAGG
>Ga0307990_1003847_pt1 | contig 11251 bp, 5 predicted proteins | sample EllFjometagen129_FD_203168 | JGI IMG/M metagenome (GOLD analysis project Ga0307990, IMG submission 203168) | Marine microbial communities from Ellis Fjord, Antarctic Ocean - #129 | ecosystem: Environmental > Aquatic > Marine > Unclassified | place: Southern Ocean | collected 2014-10-08
ACAATGACATACCCTGTCATCGCTTTGAAACGCCCGAGGAGGCTGTGACGCAGGCCCCGCCCAATGCCGGTGTACTGATCCTGGCCCAGGGGTATCCTCTGAAAGCCACCGACGTCGAACCGGCCGTACTTGATGAAGCACTGCAAAAGCATCTGCGTCTCTACATTGAGTTTCCCGAACGAATCACGGGCATAAGACTCGGCAGCATTCAAACGGCGCCCCTGGCACGCTGTGTGGTGACATCGGAACTGTTTGGTGACACACTGAAACCCATGCGCATCCTGGCAATCCACGGTTGCCATTTTGTGACGGCTGAACATGACGCGCCGCATCTGGTGCTGGCCAGGGTCGCGGGCTACAATACGGTCGTGTATGGCCTGCCCCCTGAAAAGGTCCATCCCATTCTGCTTGAACACCCCACGCGTGATGGCATGTTCATTGCCACGACAAAACTGAGCCAGTGTGTCAGCGGGCGCTACGGCCCGCGCAGCGCGTGGCAGCATCTATGGAAGGTTATATTACAAAGGCTTGATCCGGACATCGTCATCAAGTCGTTGAACTGGAAGGAATCCGTTCGTCCCATGTACGGCATTCACGAGAGGTTGCCAGACGATGCCGTCGCACAGGCCGTGACACGGGGCGTGGACTGGTATTCCCGCGGAAATTTCCTGGTCCATCCGGCATGGAAACACGTGTGGCTGGAAAACCAGGAGGGAGGCACCAATCCCTTTGGACCACCCATGGATCTGACCCTGCCCACCGGTGACGGCAGCCTGGGCATCCTCGAGGGCCATGCCTCACGCGTGGATTTCAACGGCAATCAGCAGTACCGCTACTGGATGCGTGCGGACTGCCAGGCGGAATCGGCCCTGGCCCTGTCCATGCGTGCCAGGCTGGATGGTGACACGCACAGTCAAACCATTGCCCAGAATCTAATGAACTATATGTATTCAACGTCCAACCTGCGTCAGGGGCCACGCAACGATCCCAATAGTCCGACCTACGGCCTGATGGGCTGGGCCACGACCCATCCCCATGTGTACTATGGTGACGACAATGCACGCGTGTTTCTGGGCTCAATCGGCGCGGCCGCCAATCTAGGCAATTCAAAATGGGACAAGCAGATCTGTGAATTGATCCTGGCCAATTTCAGGACAACCGGCAAATACGGTTTTCGAGGACCGCGTCTGGGCGACAGTCAAATACAGGCCAAGGGCTGGCAAAGCTACTGGCAAGGAAAAGTAATCAACCTCCATCCTCATTTTGAATCCTGGATATGGACCAGCTATCTCTGGCTGTATGACAAAGTCGGGTACGATATGCTATTGACCCGCACTCGTGACGCTATCAAACGTACTATGGAGGCCTACCCCAACTGGAAGTGGACTAATGGCATTCAGCAGGAACGTGGTCGTATGATTTTGGTATTGGCCTGGTTGATTCGCGTGGACGACACAGCCCAACATCGCGCCTGGTTAAAACACATCGCCACTGACATGCTCGCCCATCAGGACGCCTGCGGCGGTATCCAGGAGGAGCTCGGCAAGAGCGGCGGACAATACGGTCCTCCCAAGTCCAATGCCGCTTACGGCACCAATGAAGCGCCTCTCATTCAGGCCAATGGTGATCCTGCAGCAGATATGCTCTACACTACGAATTTTGCCTTCTTCGGTTTGAACGAGGCGGCTGCAGCCACGGGTGACCCCTTTTATCAAGAGGCCACAGACAAGATGGCCGATTTTCTGGTACGCATCCAGAGCCAAAGTGACACGCACCCCGACTTGGACGGCGCCTGGTTCCGCGGCTTTGACATGGACCGCTGGGAGTATTGGGGCTCCAATGCCGATCACGGCTGGGGCGTCTGGGGTACGCTCACCGGTTGGACCCAGAACTGGATCGTATCCACACTGGCCCTGCGTCACCAGAAAACGAGTCTGTGGGATCTGACTAAGAACAGTAAGATTGCCGTGCATTTTGATGCGTGTCGCCAGCACATGCTGCCCGACGATCAGATCCAACTACCCATCCCTCTACGCGTTCAGCATGAGGCCGTGAATGGGATGATCTCGTTGAAACAAAATCCTTCTACCTACTATCCGGGCGAAAACGGCGCATCGTCTTTGATTGATGGTCTCTTGAGCAAGACTGACCATCTCAACCACACTGATCCAGAGTGGCTCGGGTTTCACGGTAACGATCTGCAAGCGACCATAGACCTGAAGCAGTTGCAACTGATTAACAGAGTGTCCCTTCACTGCATGCAGCAGGTGCCAGTGGGCATCTTTCTGCCCGCCCAGGTTGAGGTTTACGTCTCTGAAAATGGAATCGATTTCCAACGGATTACAACCCTGGCATCTGGTATCAGTGTTCATGAAGCTGGACCACTTGAGTATACATTTACCACCGAACAGATTAACAGACAGACGCGATTTCTCAAAATCGTCGCGAAAAACATGGGCACCATCCCTGACTGGCATCAGGCCAGTGGCAAAAAGGCATGGTTGTTCGCAGATGAAATCCTGGTCAATGCTATGGCCAAGTCTACAACGCCTTAGGACTCATTCAAGAATGAACTACAAAGTAAACCAGTGGAGCGTAGCGACTTCCGACCTTGATCATTGGATATTCCTATCAGGAGAATAAGAAGAAGCCGGGTTTCCCTTTTTATTATTGCTGATTCGAGTAGAATGTGGATAACTCTGTGAAACCACAAAGATGTGTTTTTCCGTCGCGAAGCGACGCCAAGTTTATTGCTGGAAAGGTGACTATGCAGCGATGTTTCGTACTCTCGTTCATCATATGGTTCTTGTGTGCCACTACTGCGCAGGGCACCGTGTATCTGAGTTGCGAACAGGGCAATGATCTGTATCAGGTCCTGAATGACAAAAACATTCCGTGTCGTCGTTTCGATCATCCCGGTCAGGCGGTGGCGCAGGCCCCTTCCAATGCCGGGGTATTGATTCTGGCCGGCGCTTATCCCTCGGAGACAACCACGATCCCACCAGAGGTTTTCGATGAAGCGGCAAAGAAGCATCTGCGTTTATACATTGAATTCCCTACGCATCTGCCTGGCATGACAGTCGGCAAAATTCAGACATCGCCTCTGGGCCGTGCAGTGGTGACATCGGATCTTTTTGGCGATCCACTGAAGCCCATGCGTATCATGATGATCAATGGGTGCCGCTTTGTAACGGTTGAGATTGATAATCCGCATCTGGTACTCGCCAGAGTCGCGGGGTATGATACGGCCGTCTACGGATTGGCTGATACGCCGGTGCATCCGATTCTCTTTGAACTCCCGGCCGGCAACATCTTGGTATCAGCCACGAAGTTAAGCCATTTCGTATCAGGGCGCTACAGTCCCAAGGACGCCTGGCAACAGCTCTGGAAGGTCGTGCTTAACTGGCTTGATCCTACGCTGGCAGTTGATGGCCTAACGTGGACGGAAACCGTTCGTTCCATGTACAGCAGAAATGCAACATTACCTGATGATGCGATCAAGCAAGCTGTTATTCATGGTGTGGACTGGTTTTCCAAGGGTAAATTTCTAGTAGGTGAATCCTGGCAAAATCTACCCAATGAACAGCGTACGAACTTTTCAGAATTTGGACCACCCATTGGCCCGGAACGTGAAGCAGGTGATGGACGTTTTGGTATTCTCGAGGGACATGCCTCACGTCTGGATTGGGACGGCACGCAGCAGTACCGATATTGCCGACGTGCGGACTGTCAGGCCGAATCAGCATTGGCGTTATCCATGCGCTCTCGGCTTGATAGGGATCCGCGGAGCCGCGCCATTGCCGGAAACCTGATGGATTATCTGTACTTTACATCCCCCCTCCGCCAGGGACCGCGCAACGACCCGGAAAGTCCGTCGTATGGCCTTCTCAGTTGGGGTGCCTACCCGGCCTCGTCCAAACACTATTATGGAGACGATAATGCCAGGGTGTTTCTCGGCTCTATTGGTGCGGCTGCCAATCTTAACAGTGCGAAATGGGACAAGTCAATTCTCGAACTGATCCTCGGTAATTTTAGAACAACGGGCAAACATGGTTTTAGAGGTCCCAGTCTGCATGAAGACCAGATGAAGAACAAGGACTGGCTCGCCTACTGGAATTCCGAGACGGTGAACATCCATCCGCATTTTGAATCCTGGATCTGGACCAGTTACCTCTGGCTGTATGACAAAGTAGGGCACGATATACTACTGACACGCACGCGCGATGCTATCAAACGTACTATGGAGGCCTACCCCCATTGGAAGTGGACTAATGGCATTCAGCAGGAACGTGGTCGTATGATTTTGGTATTAGCCTGGTTGATCCGTGTGGATGATACGGCCCAACATCGCGCCTGGTTAAAACAAATCGCCACTGATCTACTGTCACACCAGGACGCCTGCGGCGGCATCCAAGAGGAGGTCGGCAAGAGCGGCGGACAATACGGTCCTCCCAGGTCCAATGCCGCTTACGGCACCAATGAGGCGCCTCTCATTCAGGCCAATGGTGATCCTGCTGCGGACATGCTCTACACCACCAATTTTGCCTTCTTCGGTTTGAACGAGGCGGCTGCAGCCACGAGTGATCCCTTTTATCAAAAGGCCACAGACAAGATGGCCGATTTTCTGGTACGCATCCAGAGCCAAAGTGACACGCACCCGGATCTGGACGGCGCCTGGTTCCGCGGCTTTGACATGGATCGCTGGGAGTACTGGGGCTCCAATGCCGATCATGGCTGGGGTGTCTGGGGCACACTCACCGGTTGGACCCAGAACTGGATCGTGTCTACACTGGCCCTGCGTCATCAACAGACCAGTCTTTGGGACCTGACCCAAGACAGCAAGATTTCCGTGCATTTTGAACGCTGTCGCCAGCACATGTTGCCCGATGATCAGATCCAACTACCCATCCCTCTACGCGTTCAGCATGAGGCCGTGAATGGGATGATCTCGTTGAAACAAAATCCTTCTACCTACTATCCGGGCGAAAACGGCGCAAGGTCTTTGCTTGATGGTCTTTTGAGCAAGACTGACCATCTCAGCCACACTGATCCAGAGTGGCTCGGGTTTCACGGTAACGATCTGCAAGCAACCATAGACCTGAAGCAATTGCAACTGATTAACAGAGTGTCCCTTCACTGCATGCAACAGGTGTCAGTGGGCATCTTTCTGCCCACCCGGGTTGAGGTTTACGTTTCTGAAAATGGAACAGATTTCCGCCTTGTGACCAGCTTGACTTCTAGCATTGATGTCCATGAAACCGGACCACTTGATTATACGTTTCAGGCCAAAGGCAGTGACACACAGGCACGCTTTCTCAAAATCGTCGCGAAAAATATCGGCACCATCCCCAACTGGCATCAGGCCAGTGGCAAAAAGGCATGGTTGTTTTCTGATGAGATCTTGATTAACAGTCCTGCCAATTCCGAAGCGTCTCAGAACTGATTCAGGAGTGAACTAAAAAGTAGACCAGTGGAGCACAGCGACTTCCGACCTTGATCATTGGATATTCCTTGTTGGTTGTTGAGTGTTCAGAAACAAAATGAAAAGATTGGCTTTGTTCAAACCAGGGTAATATGCATCTGAAGAAAGATCGAATATCCAATATCCAACAAGGAATATCCAATATCCAAGTGGGCTGTCGCCACCATTAAGGTACCGCTTAAAAATTTACGGCTGTCATGCGAATGAGGAACACACAATGCTAGAGACATACCTAAAGTCATACAAGAAATCGCTCTATGAATCCGTGGTGCCGTTCTGGCTCAAGCACTCCCTGGACCAGGACCATGGCGGAACCTTCTCCTGCCTGGACCGTGACGGCACGGTCTATGACACCAAGAAATACATCTGGCCAGTGGGACGGTCTGTGTGGATGTTCTCCCGCCTGTACAATGAGTGCGGCAGACAACCCGCGCATCTTGACGCGGCAACGCTCGGCGTGGAATTTCTGGAGAAAAATGCCTTGGACGAACAAGGGCGTTACTATTTTAGCCTGACGCGCGAGGGCGCCCCCACCTTCTTCCAGCGCAAGCCCTACGCGGCGGTCTTTGCCATGCTGGCCTATCTGGAATATGCCAAGGCCTCTGCGCAGGATGCGTACAAACAGAAGGCCATAGACCTGTTCTGGGAAATCACCCGGTGGATCGACAATCCGGAGATGCTGGGACGGCCCACACTGGCAGGTGCACCCAAGACCAGTAGTCTGGCCAATGTCATGGTCCTAGCCGGTATGGCCCTGGAACTCACAAAGATGGACAAGAACAAACGCTATATCGACTTTATGAAAAAAGCTATCGAGGGATGTCGCCTGCACTATGATCCACAACGGCGCATTCTCATGGAAAATGTCGCTCTGGACGGTTCTGGTTTGGCAGATTCTCCAGAAGGCCGTTTCTTCAATCCCGGGCACTCCATTGAGGTGGCGTGGTTTTTGTTGCATGTGCTGGACCATGTGGTTGATGAAGACGCGCACGCCATGGCCTATGATATCATAGAGGGCTCTCTGGAATACGGCTGGGACAAGGAATACGACGGCCTGTATTACTTCATGGACGTGGAGAATCGCCCCACACTCCAACTGGAATCCGACATGAAGCTGTGGTGGCCCCACACTGAAGCCCTGTACGCACTCGTGCTGGCCTACACCAAAACGAAGGAGCCACGCTGGCTGGACTGGCTGAAAAAGGTGCACGACTACACGTTCAAGCACTTTGTGGATTCGGAACACAATGCCTGGTTCGGATACTGCGATCGCCGAGGAAATCTTACCCATACCTGCAAAGGCTGCAACTACAAGGGATTCTTTCATGTGCCGCGTGCCCTGCTGTTCTGTATTCAGGCCATTGAAAAACAGCAGCAGTCACTGACAAACAAACAATAATAAATTTTCATGGAGATGGATTTTATGAAGCGTCTTGGAATTAACTTGTGCCGTTCTCTGGTGGGCCTGTTATTGGGCTGTGCTGCCTATGGCAGCGTTGATGTGGTCATGGTTGCGCCATCAGCAGATGACGGCAGTATCACAGCTTATACTTATACTGAAGTGCAGCGGGTTTTTCTCGAGCATCTCGAGGTCAAGCTCGTGTCCTCAAGGGAACGTGACAGGACGCATGACCTGGTTGTCCTGGGCACTGTGAATAACAATCGCCTGATCAGGCGTCTGGCGGAAAGGGGCTTTCTCAAGGCTATCGAGACTGCGCAGGGCTATTCCATGCGTTGCGCACCGGATCCACAAAACAAAGACCGCTGGATACTGGCCATCCTGGGCGCCGATGAACGCGGGGTCCTGTACGGTTTGCGTGACCTGGAACACTATTACCTCAAGCACTTCAAGGTGACTGATGGAAAATTGCAGGCGCATGACTTTGCCGTGACAGACTACCCGCGACTCGAATACCGCGGGCACTGGGTGTGGGGCTGTAATATGCCGGACAAAAAGGCCTGGATGGAAAACATGAGTCGCTGGAAACTCAACGAACTCATTCACTGGGACAACTATCCGCCCAAACAGGCCAAGGCGTATGTCGACTTCGCTCACAGTCGCGGCATCAGGGTCATATGGGGCTTTGGCTGGGGCTGGAATCCTGACTGGAATTTTACGATTCCCGCAGAATTTGATCACGGTGTGGGCAAGGCGGTGCAGATGTGCGGGAGCAGCGAATTCAACAAGCAATTTTTTCAGCGTGAAATCTTGAGAAAGGTGCGCGAACTCTACGTGCCCAGCGGCTGCGACGGCATCTATTTTCAGGCCTTCACCGAGGTGCCCAAATGTCAGTGTCCGGCCTGCCAATCCAAATCCAAGGGCCAGATTATGCTGGAATTCGTAAATCCCATAGTGGCTGCCATCAAAAAAGAGTTTCCCGATCTCTGGATTTCCTGCGGCGTGCACGCCAACCTGGGACATTACGCTGAGATGAAGGGACTTGATCCTCGCTGCAACATCTTCTGGGAGAACTGCAATTCCGGCACCAGTATACGCGGTGAACAAGAAGATTTCGGCTATATCAACAAGACCCTCCCATACGCCCACGGCTTCAGCAAGACCTGTCCGGCTGATCCGCCCTATACTGAAACGTCTTTGCAGGCCTGGATGACCGAAAACGAGAAACGCTACACATTGACCGGCACGATCGATGCGTACTACGCGTATATGAGAACCCTGCAGCAGTGGGCACGCAACTTCCTGGGTAAGCAGTCCGTGGACAAACACGGCTCCACAGTGGCGGATCATTCCGTGTTCTGCCGCAGGACACCCTTCATGCATGTGGCCCTGGCTGAAGCACAGTGGAATCCGGACATGGATGCCGAGGCCCGGGTGGATGCCATGATTGATTTCCTGGAACTCAGGTCACAGATCCAGTCGAGTGGAAAGACGACTATTCAGCATGAAGCCATGGGTAAAGCAGTGACACTACAAACCCGACTGGCACAGGGCCAAGGGTCGAAAGTCCTGGCTCTTTGTCGACGAGATCATGGTCAATCCCGTGATGATTGATGAGTAATAAACAGGCCCAAGACACAAGGAATCCCAGCCAAATGACCGGTTACGAAAGAATAAGAAACACGATTCAAGGCAAGACTGTAAACTATCCTGCTTCCATCTTCATTGCCACCTCAGCAGCCTGTCGTTTGGCAGGCGTCAAACAGAGTGAATGGAGTACTCAGCCGGAGGTGCTGGCAGATACCCTGATTGACTTTACGAAGAGATGTGGTTGCGACGGCATCTATGTGACGCGTGACAATCTGGTCGTGCATGAGGCCATGGGCGGCAAAGTGACATTTCCCGACAGCGGCGACGCGTTGGGCGGTGATCCTGTGCTGCCCATCTTAAGAGAGTTCACCAAGCTAACGATACCTGATCCCAATCAGGCAGCAGGCATGAAGACAGTGATCGCAGCAGCTCGCCGGGTGGTAGATAAAATTGACCAAGAATGCTACGTGATGGCCAATATTGACTGCGGCCCCTTTAGCACGGCTGCCAATCTCAGAGGGGTACAGAACTTCATTATGGACATCATGACCGAAGATCCCAAATTGGTACAGGACTACCTGGAGTTTTGCACAGACCTGGTCGTGGCCTATGGCAAGGCCATGCAGGCAACCGGTGTGCACGGTATTCAATATGGAGATTCGTCAGCCAGTCTGCTGAGCCCGGCGTTGTTCGAGCGATTTGCCTTGCCGTATCAGGCATCATCCATCGCTCAATTGCAGCAGGACAGATGTGACTTCTGGCTGCATATCTGTGGCAAAACCGATCACCTCCTGCCTCACCTGAAAGCATTGAATATGCAGGTATTTGAAGTGGATGCCATGGTCCCCCTGGCCAAAGCAGGGCAGGCCTTGACGCAATGTGTCATCAAGGGCAACCTCGACACCATGGCCCTGCAAGAGTCCAGTGCAGAAGAGGTCTACAAGGCCACTCAGATGATGATTAATGATTCCGGCATCCAGGACAGACTCATTGTGTCTGCAGGTTGTGGTGTGCCGCAGAAAACACCCTTGAAAAACCTGCAGGCCATGACACGTGCCTGTCGGGAGGTAAAAGTGTGAAGTGTGAAGAAGTTTAAAACTTGGAAAATACGCAATGACGAATCTACAAAACACGGATCTAAACAATCAGCCCATGGAAAAAGGCGATTTTCGCTATTTGATGCTGGTCTGCCTGGTCGCATCCCTGGGTGGGCTATTATTTGGTTTTGACACCGCCGTCATTTCCGGCACGGTTGACATGGTCACCACACAGTTCAGTTTGACTGAGTTGCAGTCCGGATGGTTTACCAGTTCGGCGATTGTGGGCTGCATCGTCGGCGCACTGGTGGCCGGTTGGCTGGGGGATCGGTTTGGCCGAAAACCCGTATTGATTGTCAGTGCCATGCTGTTCTTTGTCTCCGCATTGGGGTCGGCCATACCACCTAATTTTCGAAGTCTAATCATGGCGCGTATCATCGGTGGCATAGGCGTAGGCATGGCATCGGTATTGGCACCGCTGTACATCTCCGAGTTTTCACCGCCACGCGTGCGAGGTCGCCTGGTGGCCATGTATCAGCTCTCCATTGTGATTGGCATTTTAGCCGCCTACTTCTCCAATTTCATGCTGCAGCAGCACGCCCAGGATTATATCGCGGCATCTTCCGGCCAGGGATTCCTGCATCATGTTTTGATCGCCCAGGTGTGGCGTAGCATGTTTGGTGCGGAAATGATTCCAGCGGGCCTCTTTTTCGGCTTATTATTTCTGCTGCCGGAGAGCCCAAGATGGTTAATCAACGCCGGCATGGGCAAAAAAGGATTGGGCATACTGGCCAGGATTAGTGGTGCTGAGACTGCGCAAAAGGAATACGATGAGATTAATGCATCGTTGCTCCATGACACGACCTCCATCAAGGAACTCTTCCGACCGGGTCTACGTACGGCCCTGATGGTAGGCATCGGCCTGTCAGTCTTTGGCCAGATGACCGGTGTCAACATCGTCATCTACTACGGCCCCAGCATCCTCAAACAGGCCGGTCTGGCACTGGGCAGCGCCCTGCAGTACCAGGTCGCCCTGGGGATTGTCAATCTAATCTTTACACTCGTAGCTCTCAGTGTGATTGATCGCTTGGGACGACGTCCCCTACTCATTGGAGGCATGGGGGCTGTGGTAGTGACCCTGGCAACAGCAGGTGTGTTGTTTAGCCTCGGTAACATCCCGGGATTGCTGATCGTATTGGTCCTGGGTGTTTATATCGCCTCAGTCGCCCTGTCGATCTGTGCGGTCATCTGGGTTCTCACCCCGGAGATCTTCCCAACCCGGGTCAGGGGCAAGGCCATGTCTATTGCGACTCTGTCCAACTGGGGCACCAACGCCATTAGTGCCCAGTTATTCCCCTGGTACGTGGCCACGCTAGGTATGCATGTCGGATTCTTCACCTTTGCCGGCATCTGCCTGATCGCCACCCTATTCTTCTGGAGATTTGTCCCGGAGACCAAGGGGCGGAGCCTGGAGGACATCGAGGGACTGTGGCAGCCGGAAGGTAGGAAGGGTGAAGGGTGAAGGGTGAGGGTAGGAAGGTAGGAAGGTAAGACAGTAAGACAGTGTGACGGTAGGACCGTGGGACAGTTAGTAGTCTGAGCAATGCGAAGTCAGCCATACTGTTTTAAGCTGAGGGCTGATCGCTGAAAGCTGACGGCTTAAAATGAGGTGTAACTGTGTGACGGTTAGTAGTCTGAGCAGAGCGAAGTCCGCCATACTGTTTTAAGCTGAGGACTGATCGC
>Ga0307990_1003851_pt1 | contig 11244 bp, 13 predicted proteins | sample EllFjometagen129_FD_203168 | JGI IMG/M metagenome (GOLD analysis project Ga0307990, IMG submission 203168) | Marine microbial communities from Ellis Fjord, Antarctic Ocean - #129 | ecosystem: Environmental > Aquatic > Marine > Unclassified | place: Southern Ocean | collected 2014-10-08
ACCTGGACGTCCTCAAGGTTGCGGACACAATTATCGACCTCGGACCGGAGGGCGGCGATATGGGTGGAACCGTCGTAGTCGCCGGTTCACCGGAGGAGATAGCGCGCTGCACAAAGAGCTACACCGGCATGTTCTTGCACAAAGCATTGAATTTAACGAATCCAAAGTGAAGAGGATTTACGTGAAGATTAAGCATATACTAAAATGGCTGCCGGCGCTGATCTGGAGCGTGGTAATTATCATGTTGGCCATCGATCCGTCGCCCTATGAGACCAGCCCATTCCCCGGTTACGACAAGGTTTTACATCTTGGGGCATTCGGCCTGCTTGCGATACTCGCCGTTTTCCCGGAAAAGAAAATAGCCACATGGCTTTCGATGATTGTCTTGCCCATGATTGTTGGCATTTCGATAGAATCGATACAGTTTTTTCTTCCCGCCCGAAAGGCCGAATTCCTCGACCTGATCGCCGATTTCACCGGGTGTTTTTTGGCTTTCGTTGCGTATCTTATTTTCAGGAGGATCCGTGCGCGTCGCGAGCATTGATATCGGCACGAACTCGGTTCTCCTCACCGTTGCGGAGACCTCGTCAAAAGGCGGATTGAAGCCGGTTTGGAATGGGATTTCGGAGCCGCGATTGGGCGAGGGTGTCGATGCTTCGGGTAAAATCTCGGACGGTCCGCTCGATAGGACGGCGAAGGCCGTCGTGTTTTTCGCGGCAAAGGCCCGCGCGATGGGTGTCGAGACGATAATCGCATTTGGCACGCAGGCATTGCGCACGGCCTCGAACGGCATCGAAGCGGCGGATAAACTCTCGTGCGCGGTCGGCACGAAGGTCGAGCTGCTCGATCCGGAGGAAGAAGCGCGTTTCGCCTTCATCGGTGCAACCTCCGATATGAGCCACAACAAGCCAACGACCGTCGTCGATATCGGCGGGGGCAGCACGGAGATCGCATGGGGCGTCTCGGAACCGACCGGGTTCGTCAGTCTGCCTATCGGCGCTTTAGTTTTAACAGAATCTTGCGGCGCTCTGCCGCCCATTTCAGATCGGGCGTTGCGGGCGCTTCGCGACCGGATCGATTCCGTGGTGCGCGCTATTCCATCCGCAGCCTCCGGCAACCGAATCGTCGGAGTGGGCGGAACGATCACAACACTCGCGGCCCTTTACATGGGCCTCGAAGAGTATTCATCCGAAAGGATTCACGGCGTTACCGTTTCGGCGGAATGGATAAGATCGGCGATGAAAGGATTCGAGGAAATGGGTATAGAAGATATCACAGCGAGGATACCTTTCGCCGGAAAAAGAGCAAAAATTCTTCCGTCCGGCACGGCCATAGCCTATGCGATCCTCGAACACCTCCATGCCAGCGATATTATAGTCTCCGACCACGGTGCACGATGGGGCATCATCGTCTCGAAATTCGATCTGTGTTAAGGCACGGAAGTTTAAATAAATAAATCTGGTTTGCTCTTGACAAATAGCTTTAGGTTATCTATACTATACTCAAGCTATAGCATAAGTTAGGCCTTTTAGGGTATAATATGGGAATTTTAGACTCCATAAAAGGGCGGAAATCGAGCTCTATTATTGGGCTCGATATTGGCATGTTCAACGTCAAAATCGTTAATATGACTCCGCCAACCAAGGGCAAGCCAAAGCTCCTCGGCTTCGGTTCGAGACCCCTTCCTCAAAACACTATTGTCGAGAAGGACATAAAGGATCACGAGGGGGTCATTTATGCGGTCCAGAGCCTTGCCGAGGATGTCGCGCCGAACGTCACAGAATGTATAATCAATCTATCGGGGCACAAGGTCTTCACAGATCGAATTCAGGTCTCGGTAGGCAGTAAAAAAGGCCGCCTTTCCGAGGCCGTGATGATCGAGGCCGAACAGAGGATTCCCACGGGAACATCCGGCGTCGCCGTCGATTTTCATCATCTCGGTAAAGCTCCCGGCGGCAAAAAAGAGGACGTTATTCTCGTCGCGGCCCGGAGGGAACTCGTCGAACAGTATTTTTATGCTGTCCGCGATGCCGGGCTCGAGCCCATCGCTATCGATGTCGATTTCTTCTGCACATATAACGCGTTCGAGTTTAACTACGGCATTCCAGAAGAAGGAGTAATCGCCCTCACAAATATCGGCCACGGCCTTACGAATATCACCTTTATAATCGACGGTTTATATTATACGGTTAGAGACGTATCGACCGGAGCGCGTCAGGTTTGGGACTATGTGCAATCGGAGCTTAAATTAACTGGCGACGACCTCGACGATCTTATGGTTGGCAAGTTCCCTATCGAGGATAAAAGCTCGTTTCAAAACGTTGTTTTCGGCGCTACGGAGGAGTTAAAGCTCGGGTTGGATGTAGCGTTCAGTTACATTGAGAACGTCACGCAGGGTAGGAAAGTCGATAAGATGTTTTTAGCCGGCGGCGGCGCAATGATAGATTTTCTCCCCGAAGCCCTTTCGCAGAAGGTCTCCATCCCGGTCGAGGTAATTAATCCATTCAAGGAATTGCTGCCAGCAGAGGGGGTCTTCTCGGGAATCGATCCGGCAGAGGTCGGTGCGCTATATGTTAATGCGGTTGGAATGGTGCTGAGGGCTGATTGATATGATTAAGGTCAACCTACTCCCACGAGAATTAAGAAAAAAGAAGAGGGTCCCCTTCTTCGACAAGTATTTTTTGTATGTTTTTGTATGTTTTATCGTCGCCATTGGAGTGTTGTGGTTCCAGACAATACAACAGCAAACCGAGATCGAGACGCTTCAAGCCGAGATCTCCAGAGTGGAAGCGGAGATTCAGCGATACAGTCAGCAAGTCAAGATGATCGAGCAGGTTCAAGAGCTTAAAGATAAAATTCAAATGCGAATCTCGGCGATTCAATCCCTCGAGTTAGAAAGACCGTTTTGGGTTAAGATTTTTGAGGAATTTGGGGGCTTAATACCGGAGTTCTTATGGATCGATCAGTTCACCGAGGTCGAGAAAATAGTTACGATCAAAGGCACGAGCTATAACCTTAAGGGCGTAGCTAATTTCATCGTCGGGTTGATTCATTCGACATATACGGATGACGTTAAACTGAATTTTATTCGCGAGAAAAGTTCAACCGCCGAGGGAGTAACTCAATTTGGTTTCGATCTTTCTACCAAACTCGTTGTGACTTCCGCCGGGAAATATGCCGGAGCATTCGTCGAAGATGATATCGAGGATGAGGTAAAGGAACCGTCCGTTTCCGCGAAAGTCGTTCCATTGGGCAGAGAAGCTCTCGCTGTCGAGCAGGAAAGAACACTCGATGCCGTGAAGAATATCAAACCCGAAGGACCCTCCAATTGAGTTTTGATATAAGAAACCATAAGGTGCAAAAGATCGGCGGTGGGCTACTTATTTTCTTGATTATCGGTGTTCTATGGTTCACGCAGGTTTATTCCCCGAACAAGGAGATTATCGATGAAAAGCGCCAGGCATTGGAGCAGCTTAATCTGAAACTATCGAATATAAAGCTCTCGGCAGCCAAACTCCCACAGTTGAAAAAGGAGGTAGAAAAGCTCTTTATCCGCTATAAACTTCTCGAAGAGCTTATGCCCTCCGATAGGAATGTCGCGGATTTTGTCAATAAATTGAACATCTCGGCGAGGGAGAATAATGTCAAGGTTAAAAAGATCGACGTCAATCCTTCCGAGATGTCGAACTACTTCTACACCAACCCGTATAAGGTGCAGCTTGTTGGTAAATATCACGAGCTTGGGAGCATCCTCGAAGCGATCGCGAACCTTAAGTTTATTGCGACTGCGAAGAATGTTTCACTTAAAAAGAGTTCGTCTGGCAGAGCAACGGTTATAGCCGATTTTACTATTAGTTCATATCATATTCCAACAACCGAGAGACTCGAGCCACCCACAATAATTACAGATAATCTGGGAACATCTGGAGGCAAGGGAATATCCAAACCATCGAGCAAACCAAGACCGCGTGCAACGGAAAGCGACGCTTTAAGCGGAGTTTCGGGAGGGATTGTTCCATCTATGGAATGATGATAATATGATGAAAACGAAATTCATAATATTGCCGATACTTATTCTATGCACTTTAGCAGCGGCAGAATACGATGTTGTTGGCTTAAAGCTTTATCTCGACGGCGATTATACCGTTACCGAGGCGATAACCTCCGGCCCCGCAGAGATCAGAACGGTGAAATTCGAGAACCCGGATAGGCTCGTGATCGATCTAATCGGGGGTGTGCATAGATTAAAAGACACCGATCTTCCACCGCTTCCGCCCGGGGTGGTCGTCGAGGTGCGTTCCGCTCAGTTTCAAGGCAAACCTAATCCTATAACACGTATCGTGCTCGTTCTCGCCGAACCGGTCGGGGAAGTTAAAACAGAGGATAGTCCGCGTTCCGGTAAAATTCTTATTCCGACGCCGGGCTATCCCGAATTCGAGATTTGGTCTATAGGTCAGGAAACACTTACTAAAGCCGCCAAAACGGAACATGCCGCTCCTCAAAAAGTCGAGACCGAAAAGGTATCCGCCGAACCGGTGGAAAAAGTCGTCGAACCAATTCCAAAACCCGTGGAAAAGGCTCCAGTCGAAACGATAGCGGAAAATGAAGAGAAACCTTCGTATGAACCCGAATTTCAAACGGCATTTATTGCCGGAGACTCCACGGGAAAGGGAACGACCTATGTCCGGCCATTGGTCGTATATCGCGGGTGGGATAATCCAGACCCGTTTATTGTAGCAAAACCGGCTACGGAATCTACTCTCGGAGAAGAGGCTTTCCCGATAGTAGAGGATCTTAATTTTGTGGGTATCGTAACGGGTGAGAAGAGTAGCGAGTTGGCTGTGCTCCAGGATGCCAGAGGGTGGGGTTACATACTCGGTGTTGGGGATAGTATCAAGGGGGGACTCGTATCATCGGTGTCCGATACTACAATAACATTCGATATCGAGGAGTTCGGTATAATAAGGCAGGTTACCCTCGAACTGTCCAAGGAGGTGTCAAATTGATGAAGAAGCTATGTATATTTCTTGTAATAATCCTTTCGACGATTAATTGGTCGATAGCGCAAGACGCCGGTTCCGGTTATTCCTTTTTGAAAAAACTCGAGGAGGGTGTTACTAACGCCAACGAGGTCTCCGCAAAGGGCGATCTTGTATTCCCAAAGCTTATTTTTCAATCCGCAGATATTAAAGCTGTCGTGAATTTTTTTGCTGAAACCGGCGGTATTAATATCATAGTCGATAACCGGATCAAAGGCACCGTCGATCTCAAGCTCCGCAACGTAACATGGGCTACTGCATTCCAAAGCATCATGAACACCTTCAGCTTGACGCTTATTAGGGAAGGCAACACATTCCGTGCGATGAGGCTCGACGATTTCCGCAGCGATATCCTCGACGAAAGGGATTATCAGTATGAAAAACAGACGTTTATCCCAAGAACCACAAGAATATTTTCGATAAGCTACGCCGATGCGAACGCGATGCAAAGTGTTTTAAGTGGTGCATTGACGGACCGTGGCAAACTCGTGGTCGATGGAAGAACGAACTCCATCATCGTTAACGATATCCCGGAAATCCATGATCGGATTGAAGAACTTATAGATGTTCTCGATATAGAGACGCCGCAGATCCGCATCTCGGCGAAGATTCTCAATGTCGATAAGGAGCTGATCGACGAGTTGGGTGTCGCATGGGAGATTAGCGCCGGGGTTTCACAGGGGATCGCAACTCAAGGCCGAACCGGCAATATCCCGCCAAACGACCAATACGTCAGCCTCGGTGTCCGCGCTCAGGATATTGGCATCACCGATCAACTCGGTGCATTCAGTTGGGGAATCGTTTCTGGAGATTATGATATCGGAGCGCAGATCGCAGCGTTGACATCCAACAACCGTGGAAGGATCGTCGATAACCCGGAAATCGTTACACTCGACAACCAGGAGGCCGAGATTTTATCCGGTGTTAAGATACCGATTAATACTATCGACGAATCCGGCAATGTTGTAACAACATTCTTCGATGTGGGCGTCAGCCTAAAAGTAAGACCACACATAACGAGCCTCGGAAGGGTATCGATGGAGCTTTATATCGAGAGGAATTCATACTCTCCGTCATCAGCAGGATATAGTATCATTTCAAGGTGGGCAAGGACGAACGTTATCGTCGATGATAATGGCGCGCTTATTATTGGTGGACTCACCACACAAGATAGCAAAGAACTGATGCGTGGAGTTCCGATTTTAAAGGACCTGCCACTTATCGGCAGGCTTTTCAGATTTGAGCAGGAACAAAAAAACGAAAGCGAATTGGTTATAATTATTACGCCTCATGTAATCGTCAACTAAGGTTCTTCGATATAAATGTCAGGAATACCGAAAACACTGGAAAATCTTATCGACGAGTTCTCTCGCCTTCCGGGAATAGGAAGGCGGAGCGCAAAGAGGATCGCCTTTCACCTTCTGCATAAAACACCGGAGGACTCGAAGGCTCTAGCTAAGGCTTTGGTCGATTTTGTGGAAAATGTCCATTTCTGCAGCATATGCCATTCGATTACCGAAAACGATCCCTGCGAAATCTGCGCCGATCCGAGGCGTCAAAGATCGATTATCTGCGTCGTCGAAGAGGTATCCGACCTCATCGCTATCGAAGCGACGAACAGCTATCGCGGCCTTTATCATGTCCTGGGCGGTGTGCTCGATCCGCTTTCCGGCATAGGCCCCGAAGAGATTACTATCGATTCTTTGGTGGAGCGAGTTAAATCTGGCGATATCGACGAGGTTGTTATCGCTGCGAACCCGAACACCGAGGGGGACACGACGGCGATGTTCATCGCCAAAATTCTTGCGCCTTTCGGCGTCGAGGTTACACGGATAGCGCGTGGATTACCGGTGGGCGGCGACCTAGAATTCGCGGATAAATCTACGCTCTCCAGAGCGATAGAGAACCGCGTGCCTCAGCTATAATAGCATTATCCGTTTTTCATGAGTTCGAGAAGTTCCCTCGCACGGGCGAGCGGCCACTGCGTTTTTTTGTCGGAAATCGCGTTTTCGGGATCGGGATGGATCTCCATATAGATCGCGTCGATCTTCAGTGCGATTGCGGCGAGCGCCATGTGCGGAGTAAATTCCCTATCGCCGCCAGTCGTAATTCCATCGCCACCAGGTCGCTGAAGGCAGTGAGAGATGTCCATAACGATAGGCCAGCCCGCGTGCGCCATAATTGGTATCCCACGAAAATCCACGACCAGATTGTGGTATCCGAACGAGGTTCCGCGCTCCGTGATCGTTACTCCTTTTGCCCCTGCATCGACGGCCTTTTGTGAGATCACCGCCATGTCCTCCGGCGCGAGGAATTGTCCCTTTTTGATATTCAGCGGAAGGCCGGTTCTCGCGGCGGCGGCTACGATATCGGTCTGGCGGCAGAGGAATGCCGGGATCTGCAGACAATCGACGCTTCCTGCTGCGACGTCCGCACTCGGAGCGTCGTGAATATCCGTCAATGTCGGCACGCCGACATCGGAACGAACCTTAGCGAGAATATCGAGGCCATGCTCGATCCCGATTCCACGCGGCGATTCCCCCGAAAGACGATTCGCCTTGTCGTAGCTTCCCTTGAATATAAATGGTATATCCAAAGACGCCGCGATCTCCGCTATCGTTTCGGCGGTGCGCATGGCCATTTCCTCGCCCTCGATAGCGCATGGTCCGGCGATCAGCGCCCACCGATTGCCAGCGCCGAGCGGGATATTCCCAATGTGAACCTCGTGCGATTTCTTTTTTATCTCGATCATATCAATTAAGTACCGTAAAGACTACGATTCGTTTCCTTCGATCTTGTTCCTGAGTTCGGAAAGCTCTCTCTCCAATTTTTCGCGCTCGCCCTGTCTGGTCTTATTATAAACTCGATACAACATGGCCACGACCGCCAGGAGACTCAATGCAGGAACAATATAAAGATATTCGGCGGGGAAATCCAAGAACAAACCGAGAATATTGAATATCGCAAGCGCACCGATAATGATTGCCCATTTAACCATAATTTACCTCGTTTTTGGCTATAACTTTAGACATTAATAATACATGTCGTGGGCAACGTCAAGGGGAATATCGCCGAATCGAATATTTATTAATGGGTTTTAGGAATAATAGCGTTGTTCACACTTCCCCGTTTTCACGGGGACAAGCTTCGCGGGAATGGCAAGTATCAATGGTTCGAGGGACGGACGAAATTTAGGTGATTGCTTTCGTTCCGGCACCGATTATATTTTTATTGCCATGAACCTTATAATTTGCTATTTTATAACGAGACTATTATCGAAGGGATTGTCGAATGAAAAACAGCACTATCATTTTATTTATCTTTCTTTTTTGCGCCGTCGCATTCGCGCAGACGACAGTGAATTATAATTCGGGGATTTACGAGGTCGGCACGGTCGCCATCAACCGCGTAATCGACGATGCGAGCTTCGATCCGGGCGCGCCCGGTGCGTCTTCGTGGAATTTCACATCATTCGCGGGAGGGCGTGTCGATACCTTAACGGCTATCGCTTATTCGGCCTCCATTCCGCATATTACCGAATGCTTTATGACGCCGAATTACATTCCATATTCCCATGCCGTCACCGATATATCCGATACAGAGATTTGGCTTTTCTATCGCGTGGAACCGACCGGTGTCACGCCGCTCGGGCTTTACGGTTCTTACGAATCCAGCACCGACGGCGAGCTTTCAATAATCGACGAAGCCCATTCGCCCATGTTCAATTTCCCGGTCGAATACACCGATAGCTGGGTCGATTCTTCGCACGGCGCGGGAGAGATAGTCTATGGAGTTTTTACTATCAATTACGATTATCAGGATACGGTATGGCATTCGGTCGATGGCTACGGCCAAATCGTTTTGCCCTTCGGGACATTCGAGGCATTGCGAATCAAAAAATTTCACTGGAACCATTCCCAAGCCGGCGGTTTATTTCCCTTTGACAAGACAAAGCGAACTTTCGAATATTCATGGATATGCACCGAGCTTGGCGTGGCCGCAACGTTCACCGGCCCCACCGATTCCACGGGCGGAATGCCGGATTCCATGTTCACAACCGGCAATGTTAGCTTTCAGATCAGCAATTCGAGTTTGGGTGTTATCGAAACGCGACACCCGTGTTATCTTTCGATAACAACCTGTCCGAATCCGTTCAATTCGGCGGTTACGATTTCCGTCGATGCGCCCGTAGGGGCGGGTCTGAGACCCGCCCGCGTGGAAATCTTCGACCTCGCCGGGCGGCGGATAGAAACCCTCCGGCCTTCGGCCACCTCCCTTGTTAAGGGAGGCACAGAACCCGTCCCCCTTAACAAGGGGGATGTCGCGCAGCGACAAGGGGTTTATATTTGGCAACCGGACGCCACCCTCGGCAGCGGCGTCTATCTCGTTCGGGCGAAATTCGGGGATGAGAATATTACGAAGAGGGTCGTATATTTGAAATGACGTAGGGGTCGGGTTTCCCGACCCGTTATCGGACTGGCGCGGAGACCGCGCTACTACACTTGGAGAAAAAATGGATACGAACGAAGACAAAAATAAGAAGCTCGGATTGATGCTCAGCGGCGGTGGAACGCGTGGCTCGTTCCAAATCGGCGCGTTAAAGCACCTTATCGGCGACCTCGGCAGGCAATACGATGTGGTGACCGGATTTTCCATCGGCGCGATTTCCGGTGCTTTAGTTGCACAAGAAGATTTCGATAAGCTATATGAAATATGGTCGGGTATGAATTCATTCTTCGATGTATTCACCGGTAATCCCAAGTTCTATAAAGGTTTGTTTTCATTCAAACCGCTTCGAAAATTACTCGAGGAGAAACTCGATATCGAGAAGCTTCGGGCTTCGCCGACGGATTTCTATTTCACCGTGGTCGATCTTCGGAAGGGGTGTGTTGTCGAATGCGATAAGTTTTCCGAGCCGCTTATCGATTGGCTTCTCGCCTCGGCATCGATACCCGGGGCATTTCCGCCGATGGAGATCGATGGCGAGCAGTTCGTCGATGGCGGTGTGCTGGCGACAAACCCTCTCGGACCGGCTATAAAAGCTGGGGTGGATGAAATCGACGTTATACTTTGCAAACCGCTTTCCGATTGGTCCACCGAAGAACGATTCGAATCGATAGTCGAGACGAGCATAAGGAGCATCGGACTTGCGCAAGCGGAGATGGTGCGTGTCGATATTGCGAACTGCGAGGCGATAAACGAGGATATTCTGATGTGGCGCTCGATGAAAGGTGACGTTAATTTCGTTGAGAATCTTCTTATGTGGCGACTCGAAAGGAAAAAAAAGTTTCCTCTCAAAGAATTGCGTTATATCAAACTCAATATCATCGAACCTCCACCAAACCTTATCGGTATTCTGGATGTTAGAAAAGAAAAAATTCATAATGCAATCGACGTTGGATATAAAAAAGCGGTTGACGTTTTCACTAAATAGGATTAATAATTAAAGTAACATAACTAAAATCAAAAGGCTCCGATGCTCGATTTCGATCCAACGATTCTCGTTCCGCTTTATCCAGACGAGGAAAAGGCTTTCCGTCGCAAGGAGAACTGGCAGCGCCGAATGTTTGCGTGGTTCGGCCTTGGAGCCGGAATCTCGTTCGCCGTCGAATTTGCGCGCTCTTATTATTATTTATTATCCTCCCGCACGATTACCGGCATCAATCCCGATTCCGCGCAATACGATATGGAGTTCAACGCAATACTCGGGATCGTCCTCGGGTTATTTATCGCACTCGGGCCGGTGTTTTTCGCGTTCAAGATGAGCCGAAATAAGCCGCAGGGATTCGCTGCGGAAAAGTTCGATCACGGCAGATTTCGCGCATGGTTTTCCGGGATACTCTCGATAGTGATTTCGGTGGTAATTATCGTTTTTGCCGCGCTTTTTATCATCGCCTCCACAAAATATCGATGGGAAACCGGTTTGGGCGAGATGGAGTTCGTCGTGTTTTTCGGTGCGCTATTTCTTGCCGGGCCTTTGATGGGCGAGGGTTTGTGGTCAACATTCTCCACAAGCAGGGGAATCAAACAGGTCTATGTTCTTCGAAGGGGTCAATGGAAAAAGGGGTAGCTTTTCCATAGAATGGAATTTTAACGGGCACGGAGATTCGTGCCCTTTTTTTAATCGGTATAAAAGCTATGATCGATTTCGACGATGAACAGATAAAGCGGCTCCGGTCGTGCTGCGAATGCCCGCGCAGATGCG
>Ga0307990_1003852_pt1 | contig 11244 bp, 12 predicted proteins | sample EllFjometagen129_FD_203168 | JGI IMG/M metagenome (GOLD analysis project Ga0307990, IMG submission 203168) | Marine microbial communities from Ellis Fjord, Antarctic Ocean - #129 | ecosystem: Environmental > Aquatic > Marine > Unclassified | place: Southern Ocean | collected 2014-10-08
CTTTTTAAACTCGGCCATTCCCTTGCCTAAGGCTCTGGCAAGGCTCGGCAGTTTTTTAGGCCCGATAACGATTAAGGCAATAACAAGAATAATAATTAACTCTGGCATTCCTATGCCAAACATGGATAACCTCCCTATTTATGATAGTCACTGCTGTCCATAGAATTCTTAAAAGGACTTTTTACAGGACCATCAAAATTAATTAAACACGTTTTTTAATTGGATACAGATTAACACAGATTTTATTTTTTTTATCTGCGTACTAAGTATACATTACTTCATCGTAACTACTCAGGTATATTGCCACAAAGGCACTAAGCCACAAAGATTATTGAATTATTGCATTGATGGTCCTGCTTGATATGTGGCGTATTGATATTATTGAGAAAGCCTGGCCACCTACGTATTGTTTTATTGATATCAGTCTTTTCTTAGTGTCTCCGTGCCTTAGTGGCTGAATAGATAAACCCCGTCCAAATAATCTAAATAGAGATAATCATTGCAATCTCGTCACAGTTGGGAAATTTTGGACATTTAATACAGTCAGCCCAGATCTTGTGAGGGAGCAGTGTTTTATCTATTTCCTCAAAACCTAAATCTGCGAAGAAATTTTTTCTCAATGTCAATGCAAACACCTTTGATAGACCAAGCTCAACTGCCTCTTTAAGGCATTTCTCAACAAGTTTGGAGCCAATGCCATGATTTTGACTACTTTCAATAACAGATAATGATCTTATTTCCCCTAAATCCTTCCATGAGACTATAAGGCTGCATATACCAATCAAATTTCCATTCGCCTCACTGCTATCCTCAACGTAAAAATCTCTTATATGTTCATAGAGATCAGCAAAAGATCGGGGCAGCAATATATCCTGATTTACATAATAGGATAAGATCTTATGGATTGAAATTACATCTTGAATTATTGCCTTTCTTGGCATAAAAAACCCCTAATTATTCCGGTTAGGATGTATTATAAAAGGTTTAAACCCTTCATTACCAGACAAACGTTTTGCATATTTTTTTGCCTCTGTTAATGAAGATAATGGTCCACAGCGGATTCTATAATATAATTCACCGTTTATTAAGGTTTGATAATAATAAGCCGGGTATCCCAGACTTATCAATTTTTTTACCATCCTCTTGCTGTCACCTTTGTTTTTAAGCGCTGCAACTTGAACATTGTAATTTAGGATACTCGCCCTTATCCGTTTAACCTTCTCTCTGGTTGTTGATTTACCCTGGTTTTTAGCCGGTTCATCAGGCCTGAGGGAAGGTTTTTCAGACTTTGCTTTTTTCTCATTAAAGGCAGAGTCTGAGAGAGTTTTTTCCTTTGCAATTTCTTTCTTCTGTGTAAGCTCCTTGTAAAATGTTAGCTCCTCTTCTTTTATAGGCAATACGTGCTCTTGTGGCATTACCTCTTTATCTCTTGTTTCTTTTTCTTCTATGGTAGTAATGTCTTTTTCCTTGATTGTAGCAAGACTGTCCATTGCATCATTGAATAAACCTCTACTAACTACAATTCCCAGGGTAAAAATCCATAAAAGCACGAAAAGGAAGGCCAGAGACATTACAATGATATGTGTCATCGTCAAGCCAAAGGTGTATGTTTTAGCCTTTTTTTTTGGAGAGGATTTTTTATTAGCCATTTTTCACTGTTTACATTTCTTCCGGTGCGTTAACACCTAAGAGCTCAAGGCCATTTTTTATTACAATTTTAACGGCCAGAGACAAAGAAAGTCTTGCCTGGCTTAGATCCTTGTCTTCAATGACTATTCTATGTTTATTATAATACCTGTGAAAATTCCCAGCAAGTTCTGTCAGGTAATATGTAAGTCTATGGGGCGCTAAATCAATTGCCATTTCTTCTACAAGAGAGGGAAAGTCCGCTATTTTTCTTATGAGGGCGAGCTCTTCTTTCTTATCCAACAGTTGAAAATATTGTCCAGGGTCCTCTGGAAGGTTAATGTTCTGGTTAGCCGCCTTTCTAAAAACACTGCATATTCTGGCATGGGCATATTGTACATAATATACTGGATTTTCACTATCCTTTTTTTTAACAAGATCTATATCAAAATCAATAGGCGAATTATTATCTTTGCTTAAAAAAACGAACCTTACTGCATCTACACCTACATCCTCTACAAGTTCGCTTAGAGTGATGAACCTGCCTGCCCTCTTGGACATCTTTACCTCTTCTCCTCCTTCCCAGAGTTTGACTAATTGTATCAATAGTATGTCAAGCCAGTTATCAGGAATACCTCCCGCCTTAATTGCCGCCTTCATTCTGTCTACATAGCCATGGTGATCTGCTCCCCAGATGTTTATTACCCTTTTAAAACCCCTCTCCCATTTATCAAAATGATAGGATATGTCTGTAGCGAAATATGTTAGTTGACCATCGTTTTTTCTAATAACCCTGTCCTTATCATCACCAAAGAGCGAGGTCTTTAACCAGAGAGCGCCTTCATCTTCAAAAACCAACCCCTTTTCTTTTAGCAGTTTAATTGTGTTATCAATATTTCCAGATGAGTAAAGGTCGCTTTCACTATACCAAAAATCAAAATCTATTCTGAAGTTAATAAGATCTTGCTTTATCCCCTTTAGAATTTTTGCCTTACTCATATCAGATAATAAATTAGTGGCTGTCTCAAAATCAAGGCCTTTTAAATCTGTTTCCTTAGAAATTTCAACAGCCAAATCTTTAACATAATCTCCTTGATAGCCATTTTCTGGGAATGGATAAGATAGGTCATGCAGTTGTTTCCATCTGCTATAAACTGATTCACCAAGAATTTTGACTTGCCGGCCTCCGTCATTTATGTAAAATTCTCTTCTTGCATCATAACCGCTAAAATTTAATATTCTGCAGAGAGAATCCCCCAGCGCTGCGCCTCTTCCGTGGCCAAGATGTATAGGTCCAGTAGGATTTGCGCTAACAAACTCTACCATTATTTTTTCGCCGTTACCAAGGTTGTTGGCTCCGAATTTATCCTTAAGGGTGATGACTGTGGCGAGAAAATCATACCACTTTTCTTTTGCTATAAAAAAATTTATAAAACCAGCCCCACCTATTTCTGTTTTTGAAATCAAATTGTCCTTGTCTTGCAAATGCATTATAAGTATTTCTGCTATATTCCGGGGGGAATTCCTTTGACTTCCGGCAAGGATCATTGCCAGGTTTGTGGCAAAGTTGCCATGTTCTGGATTAGCTGGAATTTCAATAACAAAATCTGGAATAGGTGTCTGTTTTAGGTAACCTTTTTTGATGGATAGGTCTAATGTGTCTTTAAGGATTTCTTCTATTCTCTTTTTCATAAATCTATTCCTTGCCTGTTTATAATAAAAAAATAGCCTTAACCAGCAGGCTACTTTTTTAATTTATTCTTTGTGATTTCTAAGGTGCCAAGCGCAATGGATAGCAAAAATTGAACGGCATTAGTTTTATAACCAAACTATTGAATCGACCGGCACTGAACCTCTGAATCCCGATTTCATCGGGAAAATTTGAACCTGAATGATTGCTATTTCTTTAATTTAGCCTATTATAAGATTAATATCAAGGATTTCGTAAAAGACATTGTTGCTTACCGAATCTTGCGAGAAATTACTATTATTTTCAAGTAGATACTTCTTGCATCCCTCAATCTGCATTCTATGATAATTTGTAGGGTTGTAACCGCAATTAACCTGCAGATGAGGATGAATCAGGCTGGGTCCAGATTGTGGCATGTAGTTCCAATTTACATATAAATATTCCACCTGAGGGTCAAAATCAATAACCCTTTGAATAAATAAAAGTATGGCGGAAAAGGTATCCACCATTTTTTTGGGCGTCAAATCCTCTATTCCTATATAGTGTTCTTAAGATAAGATCGATACGCCGGCGTATTAATCGAACGGAACAAGATTTGGTATCAGTGTTGTCTGAACAAGCAGCTATTGATGTTCAGGGCCATTGAAAAATCGCAATTTGTGGCCTTCCGACAGGCAAATATAATGATGCATAAAGAACAACGGAAGGACATTCACATCAAATACAAGGAAGAGACTCTTTATATGAAGCAATAGGGATGCGCAAGAGCCTATAACAGCCAATATATGCCCTTCTCAATGTTTGATGTCCTTTTTGAAGATGAAGCATGTAAAATGAAAGAAAGAAATATATCAGCGCCAAACTTGCAACTAAATGCACTATCACTGTAACCTGAACTATCAAGAGGTTTCTAAATATTTGGGGAAATAAATATAGTGCCCACAGTTCGAATCGTAAAAGAACACGATATACCGATTATTGTTAGTAATGTCGCTTTTTTTAGACACATTCTCAGTTATCCCCCATGGCATCTTCGAGGGAAAAGTCCCCTGTCTCTATTTTCTTCCAATCTATACAGTACTCCAATAATGTGTATTAATGCACGCTCAGTTTCTTGCCTCTGTTACTTCAAACAGCATCTATTTCAAAAAAATTGTTGTGTAGGTTTATAGCCTTGAGTTTATTCGAACTGTGCGGTTAGCTTTTAGCCATTAGTCCCGCCTGGGGCGGGATTCAATATCCTCTTTATCTTATTGATCTGTTGATTAAGTTTTCTAAAATCTCTCATTTCCACCCCCTTTTTAATGCTAATCCCGCCTATCTCAGGCGGGACTAATGGCTAACCGCACAGGTCGAGTTTATTTAAACTTATCAAACTGCATGGTAGTAAAGGCAGAATAGACAAGTAGGTGTTTCACCACTCCCGTTTTATATCTGAAAATATCTACTTGTGTACTACCGACAAATTTCCAGGGGACAATAAGACAGTTTTTTGTTAAAGGGAATGCCTCAGTTGTTTGACCAAATATCCGGCCATAGAGCTTATCCCTTTCTCTAAATATTGTAAGATGATAATCTTTGAATTTATATTCTCCAACTAAGGCATTAAGGGTCTTTGAATCCAATTTTGCATATCTTCGAGGCACTGCCGGCGGCAGTATTGATGGCAGAATATAATCTATCAGCATTCCTAAAGGTTGCAACTCCAAAGGGCTATTGTAGTTTCCACCATTGAATACGGCAACCAGATCTACCTTTGGGCATATAAATATGCACTGCCCGCCATTACCTTCCGCCCAATACCCTTCAATAAGTTGATTATTAATGAGGTGTTTTCCCCTCCACCAGAGATACCCATAGTCTCTATTGTTCTTTGATTTTGTATGAGATGTGGTAGATTCTTCAATCCATGCCTTTGAAACTATTTGGTTACCTTTCCATGTTCCACCATTTAAGACCATATAGCCAAATTTTGCCATGTCCCTTGGCCTCATTTTGGCATTACCAGCTAGCCATACCCTCCCTTTTGGCGATAAACCCCATTGAAACCCTGAGATGCCCAAGGGTTCAAACAAATATCTGTTTGCAAATTCAGAAACCGATATCTTTGATGTTTTTGAGATAATTTCACTCACCAATATCAGGCTGCTGCTGTTATAGGCCCAGTGCTTGCCGGGTTGGAAGGCCATTGGTAAATTTAGCGCATACTTAACCCAGTCATTGGTTTTATGCATTTTTCTTTCACATTCAAATGGCGGGGTTGCGTGATCATCACAGTCATATCCTGAGGTCATAGTCAGCAAGGCCTTTAAGGTAACATATTTTGCTCTCTTGTCCCATTTTTCCTCTAACTCATAGTCCTTGAAGTAGGTATAGACCCTCTCATCTATACCTTTAATAAACCTATGATCAATGGCTATGCCAACCAAAATAGAGCCAATTGACTTGGTGGCGGATCTGATTTCGTGGAGTTTTTCGCCGTTAAACCCGTCAAAATATTCTTCGAGCACAAGCTTTCCGCTTTTTACAAGCAGTACGCTGTGTATGTTTTTGTAACTCCCGTCAAGAATATTGTGCATAAGTTCAATGATTTTTATTACATCAATATTCATGTTGCCTAAAGAATCAGTCTCCCAACCATCACCTGTTTGTTGAGGCGCTGTGTATACATATTTATCCCGGGATAGGCCGTGGCATTTTACAGACCACATCAAAATAAAGATGAGGCAAAGAGGTAATAGTTTTGAATTTTTAAAAAAATGTTCTCTCATTTTCCTCCTCTCATTTATTTTCTATTTTAATTGGGGGATAGGTTCAGGCGTATTTTAAGATGGAATAAAGCATTGCAAGGTAAAAAGTAAAAAGTTACACTGAGATTAAAGCTAAAGGCTATTTAGAACTGTGCTGACTCGAAGCAGGCGTATAGGTAAAAGGCTTTGAATAGAAAATAGACTGTCTATAACTTAAAAGGTTGAGGTAGTGTCTTTATGTCCCTTCCTGGGTATAGGTTATGAGATTTCTTTTAAAAGTTTAGCATCCAATTTATCTTTTTCTCTTCCGGTGGACATTTTATTTTTTATAAGCTTATCTAATGAAATGACTGGTACCTTTAACTCCTCAGCTTCAACAATTATTTTATCTTCGTCTGCCTCATCGAATGTTACGCCATCAATTTGTGTAATTATGTCTATCCTTCGAGGGGCCACACCAATTTGAAAGATCATACCTTCACCGGCAAAATCGTTTTCATTTAATTGATCTAAGGGCGCGCCAAATCGTTCCAAGACTTTATAGATTTTCTTTGAATTAACCTTATCCGATTTGACCCAAATATCTATATCTCCGGTTGCCCTGGGATATCCATGGGCGCCCAATGCGTAAGCGCCAACGAGAATAAAATCAACTTGTTCTTCCAATAACAGTTGCAACATCTCTTTGTAATCTTTGTTCAGCATTTTGACCCCTCACAAATGACCAGGCATCTTGAGTTATTTCCCACATTATAGATAACAGTTCAGCCTTGTCCATTTGTACGTAACCGTCATCTAAATCTTCATTTAAACTTAATCGTTTAACAACTTTTCTATTTACATCCATATTATCAGTTCCTTCATCTCATGGAGAATTCATAATAGCAAGAATATCGATCCAACTCAAGGCCTTTACAGATAAGGCTAAGATACCTTTCAAAAAATGCTCGTAACTTCTCAAAAAGGCAAGGCATTCATGTAGCTTCCCTCTTTTATCCGCCAGTGTTTTTGGCGGGTTTAAAAGGGGGATTGAGGGGGATTTATTCTAAAGCTGCCCGGACTTATTGAGATGTTATAAATGTTCTACATAGAAACCATTTTAACAGCATCAAAAATAAATTTTCCACTGAAAAACAGGAGAAAAACCCCGCATATCCCAAAGCTAATTTTCTGAAATCCCTTGCCAAAGAATTTGCCTCCCTTAAATGAGAGCGCCGATAAAAAATAAAACCATACAAGGTCACACAACCAGTGAACAAACATGAAAATTATAAATCCTAACACACCGAATTTGAAGGAATTGAAAATCAGGGCAGCCCCTATCGTAGCCCACCAAATAAGAAAATATGGATTTCCTATGGTTAGGAGCACGCCGGATATAATTGGGGAATGGGAATATTTACTCGAAGTGATCTCGGGTTGTGTCATACTGCGAAACATGCCGATACTCATAAATAAAAGGAACAACCCACCTACAAAAGCTATGCCGGCTTTTATATAAGATAATTTGAGAAAATATCCAAAGCCATAAAAAATGGATATCATAAGCGGAAACTCAATGATCCCATGGCCTATTGCAACAAAGGCCCCGGCATGGGGAGAGCTGCTGCCTTTTCCTAATGTGACGGCACTGATAGGCCCAGGCGCCATTACGCCAGACAGGGATATAATTACTGCCTCAAAAAGAAAGGTTAAAAGAGACATATTTTTTCCTTGATCTATGCCTTCTCCCAGTTACCAGGATTCATAATGCCGTTTGGATCTAAGGAAGACTTTATTTTTTTAATCAGCTCGGCAGTATTTGGATCCATTTTTTCCATTGTCATTTGTTGTGCCTCTCTCTCACCCTTCCATACCATGCCGCCTAACTCAAACGTCACCCTGTTTGACTCTTCAATTGCCTGTCTCGTTTTTTCAATATCCTCTTCATCTGCCCTGTTAAAGGAATAATTAAACCCAAACATTATGCTGTTCCCCATTAATACCTGATGAACATAAGAACACAACATTCCATGTTTGTGTGCTATCTCTATCCCCCTTCTCCATGCCTCAGGAACCTTATCTATTGGAAGTATGGCCCCTGTATATTCAAACCCTCCGCCTTTTCTGAAATCTGCGGCCAGGGCGGCTAAAGGCGGCACATCCAAGAATCTCTTTTTCAGGGCCGGGTGCAGATCCTTTACAAAGGGAATCTTTTCCCCGCCCTTATAATCTCTAAATAAGGCCTTATACATATTCTTTTTTAGTTCCAGCTCCTCCTTAGTATGGCCTGACACGATAATGATGTAGAAAATATGGTTCATCCAGTCCGGCTTCTCCTGGTTTATAAGGAAGAAATCTTCAAGTAGGTCCAGATATGTGACCTCAGCGATAATCTCTGTTATTGAATCTATATCATCTGCTGAAAAGGCCAGGACTTCCCTGTATTTCGGCTTGGGATAAATTTTAAGGGAAAGCTTTGTCACAATCCCGGTTGTGCCATACCATCCAATAAATAGCCCTGACAAATCCGGCAGAGGACCCCTTGTAAACCAGTATGGGCTGACAGAGGAAGATCCTGTCCTACATATCTCGCCTGTTGGTAGAACTACCTCCATACTGTTTATCATATCGGAGTTAACCCCGTATCGCGGTGATATATGGCCGTGCCCCTGAATAAGCGCATTGGCAACTACAGTTACTGTAGGTGGCGCCTCCGGGATTGAGTGCTGGAATTTAGGGTGGTTTTTTTCAAGATATGTCTTTAATGCCGCCTGAGACACGCCTGCCTCGATTAGGGCATATCTGCTTATCTCGTTTACCTCGATTATCTTATTCATCCTTTTCATGTCCATTACAATTCCGCCTTTATTGGGCACGACAAGGGCAGACAGGGTGAAACCTCCACCTAAAGGGGTAACAGGGATTTTTTCTTTATTTGCCAGGGTAATAATACGTTGTACCTCGTCTACAGTTTCCGGCATGACAACATAGTCAGCATTTCGAGGCATTTGTGCGCCTGAGTCTCTTGAGTAAATAAAAAGTTCCTCAGGGCTGTTTGATACCCTTTCTGCACCAACAATACTAACTATCGAGCTATAAATATCCATAAGATCTCCTTAATTTCAGAAATGTTTGGCAAGATTTTGTAACATCTCAATAAGTCCGGGTAGCTTAAGAGAAAATCACCCTCAATCCCCCTTTACAAAGGGGGAAGCTATAGGAATGCCCTGCCTTATTGAGTTACATCTCGTCATTCCGGCGAAAGCCGGAATCCAGAGCTATTACCCGGACTTATTGAGATGTGACGATTTTTACCCCTTCTGTTAATAATTTTGCAAGTCTTTTACAGCGCCTGTTTTGTATTTTCCTTGACTATCTTCTGAGTGTGGCTATCAATCTATGAGGTTCTATCAAAAGATCGAGGGCATCGTTAATACCATGTACAACTACATTCGATGCTATTAATGCCTCTGTTGCAGCCCCTTCCTTTCCTAATACACAGATTCCAATGGCAGATTCCTTAAGCATAGAGACATCATTGGCTCCGTTTCCTATGCCTATTGTTTCGGTTTTTCCTTTTCCTAAGATAAGATCGAGTTTTTGGGAATCTTCGTCTCCTTTATATATCTTAAACAATGTAACGTTCAAGCCTTTTACCAATTGCTCTGCATTTTTATTTGTATCTGCAGTAACGACAAAGATATTCACGTGGTTGGTCAAGAGGGACAATCTTTTCTTTACGCCTGTTATGATATTTCCGTCAAAGGCAATTGTCCCGTTAAGATCCAGGATTAGATTCTTGATTATAAATTCACCTCTGCCTGGAATATTAAAATTTAACATTTATTATCATCTCCTTTTACTATAAATCGTCTAACTATATCATGTGAAAATGTCAAAATATTATTTTATTTTTTAGACAAAAGGGGAAACATGGAGAGGTTTAATATCTCAAATATTGAGGATAAACTGACAGGAGTAAAACGGCCAATTTATAAAGCGAGAAAGTTAATGGATACTGAATAAGAAAACCGGTCCTATGCCTTAGAATTAAGATCTTGATAGAATTTATTAACCCTTGTTATGTAGGTTCTGGTTTCTCTGGGCAATTTGCCGGGATTTCTCTCAAGGTTCCCCATGCCCCAGTTGTAGGCAGCCAAAGCGCTGTTAGTATCATTGTCATACCTCTTTAAAAGGCCTTTGAGGTATTTTGTTCCGGCCATGATGTTTTCATAGGGGTCGTAAGGATTCTCCACGCCGAGCTCTTTAGCCGTTTCAGGCATTAGCTGCATGAGCCCCATTGCTCCCTTTTTTGATGTGCATTTTGTATCAAAATCGCTTTCAGCCTTAATAACAGATGCTATAAGGTTACGGTCAACATCATAACAATTTGATGCGTGATCTATGATGTGGTCTAAATCCGTTTTTGGACTGATTTCTTCCTTTGGCTGGAAGGGGTGTCGGATTTTTGACACATCTAATACAGGAAGGTTGCCCTGCCCCCATAGATTGTCATAAGACGTGTCCCCTGTTACAGTCTTTAGTAAAGAATAGTCAATCTGAGCTTTAATAATCTGTATTAGTTTATTGACTGCATTTTTATCTAAGGACAGACCCTCCGACGAAAGGTTAATATTAGAGTAACCATCTTTCATGCTGCTTTGCAGCCATGTGTTAAATGATTTGACACGGTTTTTGTTCTCCTGACTTGACTCCCCATCACCTTTGCTTGCATGGTATATGTTGGGTGTGTTTAGTCTAATGCCTGCGAAATTATCATATTTAATATACATGCCTGTATTTTCCATAAAAAATAATTGTGACTACTCACGTAGTCAGGTTAAAGCTGTTTAGACTGAAGGCTGAAGGGGTCCAAAAAGCACAATTGACGCACTTTTGTAAAAAAAGAGCAGATTCTCGCGCCAAACATGGCTTCAAAACGAACCTTATTCTCTTTTATCTTAATCCCGCCTTTAGCGGGACCTTCAGCCTAACCATCTGAGTTACAAATAATATTCTAAATTAATGCCATTTTCGTGCCAGAATGTTATTAATATAGTTTATTAAATGAGGATCATCTCCAAATTAGTTGATGATCCTGAAAGGATTCAAGGGGTCAAGGATTCAGGGGTTCAAGTGAAATGCTAAAGAATTACAAAGAGTTGAAAGTCTGGCAAAAGTCCTATCAATTATGTC
>Ga0307990_1003853_pt1 | contig 11244 bp, 9 predicted proteins | sample EllFjometagen129_FD_203168 | JGI IMG/M metagenome (GOLD analysis project Ga0307990, IMG submission 203168) | Marine microbial communities from Ellis Fjord, Antarctic Ocean - #129 | ecosystem: Environmental > Aquatic > Marine > Unclassified | place: Southern Ocean | collected 2014-10-08
CTCTTCCAGGATTAATGCCTCAGGGATGTACGCGCTTTGCATATTCCCTGTTTGCGCGTTCGCTTCAATGGTCTCAGCCTCAAGGCGATCCTCAGCATTGGCAAATCGGCGACTGCTTTTCCACGCCTCCACGTTTTCGAGCAATGTTTGACATGTCGGACACTGTTCAACGCCCTCGTCCTGAAGCCGCAAGCAGTTCGGGCAAATTTTTTTCATGACGCCTCCCTTTTGGGACAATAAATGAAATCTTTCTTTTCATAAAGGGAAACAGCGAGCGTCAGCCGGATTATCCAGCAGACGATTTATGGTCGGGGCAACAGATTATTTTCCATCATGAGCGCAATCCACTGGTCTGCGTATTCGGCATACACATGCGCCGGAGGATGCAAAAGAGCATACTCGGCGCCGACATTTTCCGGGCTAAATAAACAATCCAGAGGAATGGCGGTTTTGGCCATAAGATTTTGCACCGCCATGTCGTGGTCATCCAGGCAGGGGCATTCCACCGAACTCATGGGAATATTTTCAAAATCGGCGGCGAATCTGTTCAAAGCATTGCTATGTCGTTGCGTCGTGAATTTCGCCAACCTCTTTTCCCGAACCTCTTTTTTCACTGCGCGATTGTAGTGCGCGACAAGAAAAAGAACCAACCGCGATTTTGAGCAGGCGCGCGCCCACAATTTTGAATCGTCCGCAAAAGGCAGAACAAAGTGTTCCCTGAGCAGGGAAGAATCTTTTTGATATGCGTCAAGGTCGATGTGTCCGTCAAGAAATCCGCGCGGGCCGAGCAGCGCGACATGAAACAGAATCAGGTCAGGGTCCGATCCCTTTGCGATCAGGCGACGCGCCAGCGCTGTCATCTGCGCCGGGCCAAAGGAACTGACGCCGGCGTTCCAGACCTCAAAGCGGCACCCCTGCCCCTCTTTCCCGTTCAAGCTCTTTTCCATGTACTTGGTTATCGTTTCTTGGTCATTGACCTCAGCCCCGTACGTATATGAACTTCCGAATATAATAATGCGAAAAACACCGGGCGGCTTGGGAATTTCCCTTTGGGGATCGCGCAAACCCAGCGAGTTTATCGTCACAGTTCTTTCCGGTTTTCCCTCATCATCAAACACATGGCTGGCGTCGGGTTTCAGTTCGGCCAGCAAATTCAGGTTTTCCGAGGGCTGGTGCACGGGCAAATCAGCGCCCTGGCGATATATGAAATCCGTCACGTAGGCCGGAAGCGACCGATTACGCAGTCTCACTTCCGCAGCAACCAAGCCTAGGATCAGTGCCGCCACCAGCACCAGGATTTGATGCCGCACAATGAAACGCTTAATAAATACCAATACCCTGACCAACGCCGCTCCTTATCAATATTCGACAGGCAAGCGCCCCAAGACCTTTGTCATTCATTTATAACCCGGAATGGACACGGATTAAACCGTACTTTCAAAATGCAATGCCTTCGCAAAAAGCATATTTGCGAAATGCCTGAAATCACCAGTAACTATTGGATTTTGCGGCGACAATGCAATAATGTGTATCGAAACGAAGGCGCGAGTCGTTTCTTGCGTTGCGCGACTCGGGGCGGATGTTCAACCAATTACGAAAAAGATAATCACTCGAATGACGCCATCGAACAATCTTCCAAAGGGAATACAGAAGGAATCCGACGCTTCAATTCCTTCCGATGAACACTATAGCATCGACCAGATCAATGAGGCGTTGGTTCGCGAAATCAAGAACCGTCTTCACGCTGACGATCTTGAGATTCCTCTCATGCCGCATGTTGTCAGCGAAATCATGTCGCTAGTGAACAAACCCGACGTATCGATTGGCCAAATCGAGAAACTCATCACGCAGGATCAACAGATCGCCGCCCGGGTGATACGGATGGCCAACAGCCCCTATTATCGAGGCCTTCACAAGGTCACCAGTATTGAAAGAGCCATCCTCATCATTGGAACCCGTGCGCTGTCCGACCTGATTTTTTCAATATTTATGTTGTCAAAAATCTTTAGAAATCGCCTTTTCGACAAGCGAATGAATGAACTCTGGCGTCATTCCGCCGGGTGCGCTTTCATCTGCCAGAAACTGGCGCTGAAATGCCACTCCAATATTGACAACGCATTCGCTCTTGGCCTGATGCACGACATCGGCAAGCCATTGATTATCGACACCGTGGCAAAGATGATCAGGCGAGATCCCCGACACTACGATTTGGAAGCCATCCAGGGCGACACCCTCGAACAAATCCTGACGGAATTTCACGGCCCGGTGGGAGAGCTTCTGGCGCGCAAATGGTCATTTTCGCAAAAAATAGTCGATGCCATATTATATCACCACACACCTATCGATGAAAAAAGCGGCGCGATTCGCCAGGGACCTTTGCTCGTGGCAGCAGCCAATTTGTTTTGCCATCAATTTGGCCTGGCCCACAAGTGCGAGAAATTCGACCTCATCAATCATCCCTGGCTCCATGCCCTGGGACTCGACGCCAAAGCGATTCGGGAACTCACCGTGGAGTTAGCCGACTCATCCCATGAATTTATCGATTCTCTGGACAGCGTCCATACCGACGCAAAAACCGACGCAAAAACGGAAGAACCCGTTTTTTCGCCGCAACCCAAAAAAGTGAAGCCAAAGCAAAAAAAGGCGCCCTCGAAAAAGAGCACAGTTTCAAAGCTGTTGAAACCATTGAAAAAATATTTCTGGATTTGGTTTATTCTTTTTTTGCTTTTTTCCGCAGCCTTTTTTCTGATGACGGGCAACGAAATCGTGCTTCCCGCCATCTATCGCTAAAAGTGTCTTGTCATATTCTTGAGGAACCCTTGACACCCAATTTGACAAGTGGACAAATTCCCGCTTCCATGATAGCTACTTTTTCTGAAAAGGGTTCCACAACGAATTGGCGCTGCAAAACTCCAAATCAATCTTGGAAAAAGCCGGACAGAGGTCGAAACTCATGATTTCCGCCGACGACATTAAAAAAGTCATCAAGCTGGAAATTTCCAGGCGAATTCGCAACGATGAAATTGATGTGCCGATGCTCCCGCATGTGGCCAGCAAGGTCATGGCCCTTGCTTCAAACCCCAATGTCTCCATCAAGGAGCTTACGGCCCTGATCGAGCATGACCAACACATTTCCGCGAAGATCCTCAATATTGCCAACAGCCCAGTGTATAAAGGCCTTCACGACATCACCAATCTGAATAGAGCCATTCTGACCATTGGACTAAGAAGCGTCACTGACCTGATTTTCTCTTTGTCGGTAGGATCGAAGGTGTTTCGCAACAAAGAATTCCAGGGTCGTATGAACAAGCTGTGGCAGCATTCCGTAGGAACCGCATATGTCAGCCAGGAAATTGCAAAAATGCGCAAAAAGGAAACGGAAAACGCATCTCTCTACGGCCTCATGCACGATATCGGCAAAACTCTTGTTATTGACACCATCACAAAGCTGGTCAAAAGAGCGCCCGAAAAGCTCAGTCTGGTATTCATCAACGAATATCTTCTTGACGAAATCCTTGACAGTTACCATTGCCAGGTCGGCGGACTGGTAGCCCGAAAATGGCGATTTCCCATGAATCTGACTTCCGCGATTGTTTTCCATCATGATCCACTCAACGTCGACAAGCCACGCCCGGAAGCCCTGCATACGAGCGTAGCCAACCTCTTTGCACACAAACTCGGCCTGGGCGTCGAAGCTTCCGGCATGGACCTCGCCGCGCACCCACACGTAAAAAACTTTGGACTCACAGCGGAAGAAGTCAGCCAATTGGAAAAGAAACTCGCCGGACCGGCCATCATTTTCATCAATCAGTTTATCTAACAACTATGAACCGATATATCACCCTCATCTTCGCTGTACTGCTTGCCTTGGTCGTCGTCTCGTTTGGATGCATGAAATCCGATCACGGCGTGCAGTCGCCGCCCCTGGAAACCACCGTATCTGATCCGACCCACGAAGTTCCTGAGGACGCCAAGCAGGAGAGTACTCCGCTGATTGAGCAGTGCCGAGAAACTTACCGATACCTTTACGGTGAAGGCGGATGCCTGCCAGGGCAAATGTCCCCGGATCGCATTGATGCCGCCTGCGCGGGCTACCCCACCTGGGAACAGCAAGACGATCAGTGCGCTGCGCAAAGCTTCAACGCGTTTTTCGCCTGTCTTCGAGATGTTGACTGCGATGTTTTTGACACGGAGGACGGCATTGGACTGGGCAGCCATTTCTCTGCATGCCAACGCCGCTTCGCCCAGGACATGGACATCTGCCTTAAAGCGCAGAAGGCCGAAGCCGAAACACAAAACAATTGATCACTGAGAAAGTGCTTCAAGCACCACTTTTTGCGAAAGCATCCTGTCCGTGAGACGCCAGACGGCTTCACGGTCTTTTATCTGCGCGGCGTTGGACATAGTTATTTCATGTTTGAGTCTGATGCTGATTCTGAGCATTTCCACTGCCTCGCCTTCGCTGCTGTCGCCAAAAACCGGAAAGATCGGCAGACGCATCCGAAAAACATCACGGCTTTTGTCCCGACCGACAAACACGGCGGAACTTTTGAGCTTTTGGAAATCGAAAGCTTTTCTCGTTTTCATTCGATAGAAAACGCTTCCATCCCTGGTTTCCGTAGTCAACTCCATGTCTTCTATAGCCGTCGGCAAGATGGTGAGCAGTAGCGGCAAATAAAACCTAAAGGCATCGGCCATAGGCTCTTTGGCTTCGATCTCTACGCGCACATGGGCCTTGCGACGAGATATCTGTTCAATGTCGATAGAAGTGTGAACGAAACGCGGAAGAGTCCTGACGGCGAAAAGAAGGTCTGAGAATTTTGGAGTACGTCCGTATGAAATGCTTCGGTCGCCCTCATCAGGATCCTCAACCTTCGCTTTGTCGCCGGCTTTTGGGCAAGGCAATTCGCTTCCGACCTTCGCCCGAAGTCCCACATGAAACAAATTACTAAGCGTCGTTTCATAAACGGGCCTGGAGCGGATGTCGAATTTTTTCGCGTCTCCAGCCTTCATTTCACCCGGAAGCGCCAAACGAAAACGAAATACGCCCGAATAAATTTTTTCTAAAAGTAAACTGAAAGTAGCATCGTCCAGGCGGGCGAAATCACCCATCATCGGCCAGAGCATGTGATCAGGCGTTCTCGGCTCGACCTTTATCGAAGCTCCGTACACGCCGCATAATCCTCCGCCCGATTTAAAATCCAGCCTGGAGTCGGCAAGAAGAAAAGGGATCTGTTTCGCATCTTGGGAGCGCCAGAAATTGTTGAGCGCGCCGATGTGATCGAAAACATACCGATAACGCAAAACCAGCTTCTCGCCTTCTTCCAGAAGCGAATAATCCAGAAAATTCACACCACCTGTTTCCTTGGCGGCATCTTGCAATCGGAAAACCATCTTGTCGATTTCCTGATGGATATCCCTATCCAGCAGACTCGCGCCCAACAGTGCGTCGCGTCGGTCCGTCGAAATCCAACTCGTGAGAATGCCGGAACCATCCGGTAGGATTCGCACTTCCGTTTCCCAGTCGAGGCATCCCGTCGCAACAAGCGCGACCGCGACCGTCCAGAGGATGATGAATGTCTTTTTGATCATCATGTTCACCAAATAGCAGAATTTGCTCATGGAGATTTCCGTTTATAAATTTTGTCCGGCGCTGTTTTCGTGGCGCTGGGCATTTTGAGCTTCATGGAGTTGGGGACGGTCTTATAAAGTTTATAATCACGGTTTTTCATTTTCCGCATATATTTGTTCAGGCTCACTCCCTTTTCGACAATCAGATAATCGACCTTTTCACTTTCCATGCCTTCCGCCACTTGCTCGATATGTGGTTTGGCCCATTGAACTTTAGAAAAATCCCGCCAGGACATTTCATGAATCCAGTAAGTATTGTCACGGGGCAAAACGTGTCCGGGCATGTAATACGTGCCGTCAAGATCATCCAGCATTGCCAGAAACTTCCGGGCTGCCTGATGATCTTGTTTCGTTGGAATTTCTCTGTCGAACCAATGCCCCTGGGCCAGCAACTGCACGACCAGGAGAATCGAAAGCGCCCATAATCCCGCCGGTTTTTTTAAGGGCAAAAGGGAATGGAAATCCATTCGGCCTCGAATAAAGGCCAGGGCTTCGGGCAGCATCGCTCCGGCCGCGATCGCGCACCCCGCGCTGACGGGAATCATCGCATTGCGAGCGCCACCCGATGTGATTCTAAACATGTAGGAAACAACATAACTTATGGCGAAAAACGCCAACCACTTATCACCAAAAATTTCCTGGAATCGACGAGAGGACAGGCGGGAAACCATAGAAAGGCCAACAATGGCGATTGGCAAAGCGTATTGCGTTAAAAGCCATACGTGGACAAGGTAGTATCGCTTTTGTATCGGATCGTTTGTCACCAGGGCGAATGTGTATTTCAAAAACCATCCGCCGCCGGCTATGTGCCAAGCGCCGCAGACTCCCGCCGTCAAAACCGCAAAAACGACGGAAAACACTAAGCCTTTTCGCCAATCTTTTACGAAAAACACACAGGCGAGACCGGGATAAAAAAGAAGCGCATTTTGCTTTGCCATGACGGCAGCGAAGAGCGCCAAGCCAGCCCAGGCGGCGACGAAATATCCCTTTTTTGGATCAGCGACAACGAAGGCTAGAATCAGTGTAAAAATGGCCAGTGAATCCACGCGGAAAAGATCGTAAAAGGAGCTTGTGAAACCGTAGGAAGCGAAAAAGATCGCCATGCACGCCAAGCCGATCAGATAATCGCCGGTTCGTTTCCTGACGGCGTACACGATCAGAAAACCCGTCCCGAACGTGCAAAGAATCGACAAGAAGCGCCCAACCCAGAAGTGAATTCCGAAGATTTTCACCAGGCCACCGGTTAGCAGAAAATAGCCAGGAAAATACGGCGCCGGAATATAATCCAGAGAAGGCTCCGGATAAAGGCTCAAACCCCGAGCGACACGAACGGCCATAGCCAGCATATGTCCCTCAATCCATTCAAGATCAAAGGGATAAAAAAGGCGGGAAAAGGCCACGCGCAAAAAAATGGCCACGGGGATAAGCGCTAAAATGACTAGAAACGCTTGTGGAATGCGAAGAGCCCAAACGGAAGAAGCATGGCTTTGCGCGTTGTCTTGATCGGCCATCAAGTGTTTTTCTCACTCCCCTTTTTGTTTTGAGCGATTTTTCGCGGCCCAGGCGGATGCAGAATCATTTGTGCGAAAAGTTTCAAATACTGAAATATCGTCGGGAGGATTCTGATTTTACTGCGTCCCTTCTTCAAGTCGTAGCGCAAATCCAGTGGCGTTTGCTCAATGACCGCTCCGATTTTCGACAATTTGATTAGAAGTTCCACGTTGACGGAAAAGCCTTCAGAAACAATTAGATTGTCTCCATACGCCTCTTTTGCTTCACGCAATAGCGACGAGCGATAGAGGCGATAACCGCAACTGACGTCCCGCGCGCCGAGACGGCCAAAAATCAATTGGGTAAGTTGGCGGGTTCCATACGACAACACTCTGCGCAACGGCGAAACGCCCCGCACTTCCGCGCCGTCAATGTAGCGACCAGCAACAACCAGGTCGGCGCCCTCGTTCGCCTTTTCGACAAGCTTCGGAATCTGTTCGGGTCGATGAGAACCGTCGGCGTCCATCACAACGATCAAGGCCTCGTCGTCCGCTTCATGAAGGACATGGTCGAAAGCAGTTTTCATGGCCTGGGCCAAACCCATATTGCGCGGATGCCGAACAACGACGAGGTTCATTTTCGCCCCTGCCTTTTCCGCTATATCGCCGGTCAGATCCGTTGACCCATCGTCCACAACAACCAGTTTGGCGTTCGGCGTCGTTTTGCCGATGTCGCCAATCAGTTCCGGCAGGTTCTCGGCTTCGTTATAGCTGGGCAGGCAGATATAAAGTTTTTCCATTTTTCAACAAATCGTTAGAATTATTCATGCGCCCAACTGTAGCGGATTCGAAGCAAGCGGGCAATAATAGAAGCATTTAATTTTCCCAACTGTTACTCGATTAATCCGGGCAGGCGACGATCGAGTTTCTTCGCATAGTTGAATACGAGGTCGAATAATGCGTTGTTGAGAGCCTGCCCAAAACGGTCGTTTTTCAAGTAAGCGCCCATGACGTTGAGCGTGTGACCGGTCCTGTGCCAGGCTTCAATGTGACGCTTGCCGGGACCCGCCCGGCCTTCCACCAGCATGCCGCTTTCCTTTACGTCCTTCGTGCGGATAAGCGTAACGTCCATGCTCAAGGTCACGCCGCCCTGATTGTCGACCTCGTAATAAAAATTGGCCGGGATCACATGAAGGTCGCAGTCAACGGCATTTTTTGCATCCACAATAACCACGCGCAGGGCCATAACCTTTGTCGCGTCGGCCAAACCCTCGATCATGGCGTCTCCGAGTGCGCGGCCAAAGTCCTCCCCGCCCTGACGACGGGCTTTGATTAGCCCAATTGGCCTAACGATGGCAACCTTCATTGGGAGACGTATTAAACCCGGCGGCTGTTCGGCAAGGATGAAAGGAGAAGAAAATTGAATCGCTGATCCGCAACCCGCTGTATACGCGAAGGAGGCAATAGCAACGAGCATCAAAAGGCGACAAGCGGATCGAAGTCCCATTATTTACCGCCTTCGCCGGGATAATTATAATCGAACAGCCGCTCATCGAGTATTTCTTCCAACTTCAGATTTTTCAAGTTGATGATCGTTCTCGTTTCCTTATTTTCGTTTCTCATTTCCCATTTGCATGGGATCGAAGCACCCCCAACCTTCTGGAAATTTCCATACCTCAGGCTTTTAAGCAGGGGTCCCTTTTTATCTTGATAATCGATCTTGATTAAAACCAGATCCTCGCGATCAATCCAGATGCGAATACGGCGCCCGCTTTTTTTCAGATCGGCTTTCTCAGTTCCCTCAATCAAAAGGCAGTTCTTGCCGTTAACGATGGCGTAGGAAATCTTGCGGTAATGTGAATATAGTGAATAATCCTCGGCGATCTGCTCGAAGGAAAATTCAGAATCAAGAAAGTTCTTTCGCCTTTTCGACCCGGTGATCTCTTTGCGCTTATCCTTCTTTGCATCAAAAAACCAAATCTGTTTTTTATTATTTTTTGGCCCCAATTCCTGCGTGGCTGTGAGGATCGAACCCTTTCGCCCAATCGGTGCATTGATCTCCAGTCTTATCCGGTCGTTTCCACCTACGGCGCTGCGCCACATTTTCCATTTCGCCGTGCGCACCTCGCCGTTTTCCAGATAGTGCGTCATCTCCACATCGGCGCTCATCGACAATCCTTTTGGAAACGCCGGCACCTGCGTGATGAGCGCCTCCGAATCCTTCTTTTCCGGCTCGGCCATTGCTAGCCCAGCGGAAAGCGCCAAAACGATCACCGATCCTAAAACGGTCGTTATTATCCTGGATTTCTCAATCATCGTTGAACTTTGGCCTTTCATTGTCGGGAAATATCTCCCTTTAAAAAGACTACCCAAATTGCCCGATTGTTGCAAAGATTGCGGGACAACGCTTTTTCCGCTAGAAAAACCGAAACTCTTTGGGAGGTTGACCTCATGTGCGGCATCGTTGGTTATCTTGGCGACAAGGACTCTGTGAAAATTATCATGCACGGCTTAAAAAAGCTGGAATACCGAGGGTACGACAGCGCGGGCGTAGCCATCATTCATAATGACAAAATTGAGTTGCGCCGTAGCGTGGGCAAACTGGTCAATCTGGAAAACGTTATCAAGGAACACCCGCTGATCGGGAATCTCGGCATCGGTCACACGCGCTGGGCCACGCACGGTCGGCCCTCGGAAGACAATGCGCATCCCCACAAAGTTGACGAAATCGTTGTCGTTCATAACGGGATCATCGAAAATCATCGGCAGCTTCGAGAAGAACTGGAAAAACAGGGTTGCGTGTTCCAAAGCGATACCGACACGGAAATCGTAGCTCATCTCATCAACAGAGCCAGCCGAAGCAACCCGAACCTTGTCAACGCCGTGCAGGATTCGCTGAAGTACGTGGAAGGCGTGTACGCGCTGCTCGTGGCCAGCGCCGCCGACCCGGATCACATCATCGCTGCGAAAAAGTCCAGCCCCCTTCTCATCGGCCTGGGCGACAGTGAGGGCGAATATTACCTGGCGTCCGACGCGCCGGCGATCCTGCGTTATACACGTCGGGTCATATACCTGGATGACATGGATATCGCGCAGGTCGGCGCCGACGGCGTGCATATTTTCGATAACGATGGCGAAGAAGTCACACGAGAAACCATCAATATCCAATGGTCGCCCGTTGCCGCGGAAAAAGGCGGTCACAAGCACTTTATGCACAAAGAGATTCATGAACAGCCGCAATCCATCATCAGTTCACTGGAAGGCCGGGTGAATCTGGAAAGCGGAGACGTTGAATTTGTTGACGGCGGACTGGAAGACATCAACGCCAGGGAAATCAAGCGGATTATCCTGGTCGCTTGCGGAACAGCATGGCATGCCGCGCAGATCGGCAGATATTTCCTGGAAACCCTGTCCGGCATTCCCTGCGAAGTTGATCTGGGCAGCGAGTTCCGATACCGAAATCCCATCGTGGCCGAAGGCACAGTCTGCATTGCCGTTTCTCAGAGCGGCGAAACCGCCGATACTCTCGCTTCACTTTTGGAAGCGAAAAATCAAGGCGCCAAATCCATCGCCGTGTGCAACGTGCAAGGCTCGACAATTGTCAGGAACGCTGACGCGGTATGCTACACGCATGCCGGTCCAGAGATCGGCGTAGCCTCCACGAAAGCCTTCGTCACGCAGCTTTCAATTCTTTTCCTTCTGGGCATTTGGCTGGGTCGCCGCAACGGAAAGTTGAAGGCGGAAGCCGCCATGGAACACCTGGAAGAGATAGCGAGGATTCCCTTTCGCATCCAGGAAATACTTTCGCAGGAAACAAAGATCCGGGCGATCGCCAGGGCCACGCGGAATATGAAAGGCTATTTGTTCATCGGTCGACACATGAACCATTTCGTAGCTCTGGAAGGAGCGCTGAAGCTCAAGGAGATCAGCTATCTTCACGCGGAAGGTTACGCGGCGGGAGAAATGAAGCACGGCCCCATCGCCCTGATCGACGAGGAGATGCTGGTGATTCCCATCGCCACGAAGTCCCATGTTTACGAAAAGACTGTTGCCAACATCGAAGAAGCGAGGGCTAGAGAGGGCCGAATTCTGTCCATCGTCACAAAGGGCGACAAGCAGGTTC
>Ga0307990_1003854_pt1 | contig 11242 bp, 8 predicted proteins | sample EllFjometagen129_FD_203168 | JGI IMG/M metagenome (GOLD analysis project Ga0307990, IMG submission 203168) | Marine microbial communities from Ellis Fjord, Antarctic Ocean - #129 | ecosystem: Environmental > Aquatic > Marine > Unclassified | place: Southern Ocean | collected 2014-10-08
AAACCCTTATTATGTAGGGATAGAGCGAGTCCATCTGGAAGAAGATGCAGGGAAATTATTACACTCTTCAGGGTCCTTAAAGACCTCCAAACATAGCCTCGTTGATTTTAACAGGGCAGGTGTTCCCCTAATTGAAATTGTAGCCGACCATACACGAAACCCCCTTCGGTCTTTAAAAGAGGCAAGGCTTTATTTAGAGAAGATAAAGCAGACATTACAGTACGTCGGCGTTAGCCGGTGCAGGATGGAAAGGGGTGAGCTTCGTTGTGATGCGAACATATCTATAAGACCGAAAGGCGCCAAAGCGTTTGGCGACCGGGTAGAGATGAAAAATATGGCGTCCTTTAAGCTGGTTTTAGAGGCCCTTTCATATGAAATAAAAAGGCAATCGGAAAAACTCCAGGCCGGGGAAACTATTATACAGGAAACAAGAATGTATGATGAGGTAAACAAAGTAACCGTGCCTATGCGAAGCAAGGAAAATGCACCTGATTACCGTTATTTCCCGGACCCTGATTTAGTAGACATTGACCTTGACCGGGAATTTATAAAGACCGTGACAGACGATACACCGGAGCTGCCGGAACGCAAGGTGGATCGAATAATCAAGGAATATGGAATACCAAAAGGCGATGCAGTTATTTTAACGAAAGAAAAAGGCGTATCCGATTACTTTATAAAATGCGCACCACTTTGCAGGGACAGAAACCGGGCAAGCAAGTGGATAATAAAGGAGCTTTTCAAATTGTTAAATACCGCATCCATGTCTATAGAAAAATGCCCAATTATACCGGAAAGATTTTCCAGCCTTATCAATCTTCTTTCAAATGGTGATATTACGGATAGCATAGGCAGAACAGTGCTGGAGAACATGTTTGAGACAGGCAGGGAGCCTGAAGATATCATTAATGAACAAGGGTTAAACCCGGTGCAAGACAGAGAGACGCTGAGAGAGATTGTAAATGAGGTGCTGAAAGAAAACCCCGGCCCTGTTGCACAAATAAGGCAAGGGGAGACAAAGCCAATCGGGTATCTTATCGGGCAGGTCATGAATAAAACCGGGGGAAGGGCACAACCCAAAAAAACAAGGGAATTAATAGACGAAGGACTAAGAGAATAGCAGTTACTACAACATCCGAAAGTCTTATTTTTGTAAGAATAAATTAGCCGCAGACATACGCAGACATCCGCAGACAATCAAATCGTCCAACAGAGCCGAAAACAGTAGAGGTAACCCCTTTTAGCGTTCTAATAATTGGTATTTCCCATCCGTTTAATTTACCAAAAAAAATAGCCTTGACTTTTATTGATCGTGTGGCATCATAGACGAGAAAACACCTCTAATATCTATGTAAATCATGGAGAAATCCCTCAAACTATACCTACCGTGCTCCCAGCAGAGCCGTTAAAGATCTGTTGGGAGCATGAAATGTAAAGAAAATAAAAATCTACGCTTGACTCTTTCTATTGCGTTAGACATGGATTCGCAACGGTTGAACGCGAAAATTGAACACCAAAAGTTGACAAGAGAAAGAATGAAAAACAATAACCAGGTAAAAATCTTACGAGAAACCAAACAAGAGCCAAGAGCAGATCCGTTCTTTAAGTTATTGAAAAGAGAGGAATAATTTTAATTATCGATAGTGTTGTTTAGAAAAATTGCGTTATAATTATTGTTATATGTTTCGGTACTGTCAAAAGTTTTATGAAAAAAGAGAGAGAAATATGAAAAACACAAACCGTGACTCTGACCCGCAGAAAAATCATCCTGCGCTCCGACGAGCTTTACAGTGGCCCATTCTCGGGCATGATGATTTTCTACTCCAGCCTTGCTGAGATCGAATTTTGGTAGTCAAAGAACGTTTCAATAAGGGTAGGTAAACGGTTTTTAGGTATCATACTGAAATCACAGTGTTTATAAGTAATTTTCTAAAGAATTTTTGACAATACTTACGTTTCCAAAAGGAGAAAAAAATGAGAAGGGCTTCGATAATTTTGGCGTTCCTAGGGATCTTTTTTGTGACAGGGTGTGCAGGTTTAGGCGAATCACTGTATCGAGGACAGGAGGCTTCTCAGAACGGCACCAAAATCTACAAAGGTCAGAGTGCTGATTCTGTTGAACGGGCACTGGGCTCTCCAGATGTTGTCTCATCAGGGCGATATACTTGTAAGAATGCGACAAATCTCCCTTTCGGGGTTATGCCTGGAATGAATTCTGTTGAGTGGGTCTACATAGGACCCGCCTATTCAACTATAATCTATCTTGATCATGGCATGGTGTCGTATGTGCATCAAATTCCTACAAGCAAGGTAAGGCGATAAACGTCCTTGATGTCGCTCTATTCGATTTATTTGAAGACATGTTAACAAGATCGTTGTTATCGCGGCGTTTGTTTGCGCTATTTTAAGGAGAAACGCTATGCCTCAGAATCAAAGTGTAAAAAGCAACCTCGAGGAGTTGGCAAGAGATGCGAGACGGGATATAGCATGGCTAGCCGCCATTCACGTCATTACAAAATCTATGCAACAAGACATTTTGCCCCAGGCAACACAGCTTCTCTTGTCCCCTAAACACAATTTAAGCATCCAAAATCTGCCGCCTGCCGAAGTAAAGAGGAAACATGCAGAGGCTGTAAAAGTCTTCGATACCTTTTGCGATTACGCAACTGAGCCGCCAGGACAAGATCCGGGCCACTACCTGAACAAATCTGCTGTCCTTTATGCAGATGCTATCCTTCAGGCATTTCTGGACAAGTCCTATGAAACCATTGCCGCTCACAAACATTTGTCGCAGACGGAATTGAATAGCCGCAGCATTGGTGGAAAGCTAAGAGAGATTTCTTCTTTGATACCTGGATTGTCCCTAGCTACTGATAATCATGTAAAATTCATTGCGGAGCTTCGTCATATCATTACACACAACAATGGGTTCGTAGATGAAAAATTTCTGAAGAACTGCGGAATAGACTATCCAAATACGATATTAGCTGCTGGCAAGATTCCTTTATGGGACACGAATATCTGGCCTGACGAAAGCAGATTTCTTAAGAGTTATCGACCTCCGAGCAACAACAATCAATTTCAGGCAAGCCTTGCGATTGACAGCGTAATCATACCATATCTAAAGCACTCAACTGATTTCATAGACGAAATTTTGAGTGAATTTATCAAGGCAGCCATATAGTGCTTTTGAACGTCACTTTGTAGTTGAACCGTATAACAAGCCAGTGCACCAGACGGGCAAAAACGCGCCCGCTGGTGACCGGCAGCGTGTGTGCCAGGCATGGCACAGAACTAGCGAGGCGAGAGTCCTCGTACCAGGTGTTCGCGGAGTCACGCCGATGGCGTGATTAGGAAAAGGACAAGGGCGTCATCGCGAGGTGGGGTCTGGAGGAAGCCCAATCCAAAGATGCGGGGCGACGAATAGGAACCGGATCTGAAGAGAGGGACGGGATCTGAAGAGAGTGAAGAGAGTGACGTCTCTTCTGCAAATCACTTCTACACGTCCAGCCATAGGGAAAGCTCGGCGTAGCCTCCCTCCTCCATCGTGAAAACTGCGGGGAGAATTAAAGGAGAAATCGATGAACAGAGATCAAACATGGAAGAACTTCGATCTCGGCAAGGAGATCGAAGTTTCGGGAACCTTCATCTACAACGGCCTACGATGCTTCCATGAGATGCAGACTTTTGATCATACTGAAGAAGTGTTCGAATTCCTCTATAACCTTTCCGTCGGTCTCGAACGACTACTAAAGGTCTTGGTCATTCTGCTGGAGCACGATGGGTCCCAAGACCAAGAGGCGTTTGAAAAATCACTCATTACACATAATCACCTTGAGCTCCTCAGTCGAGTGAAGGATAACGCCGAAGTGGTCCTCGCAGGTCCACACAACGAGTTTCTGGCAATGCTGAGCACCTTTTACAAGACGTTTCGCTACGACCGCTTCATTCTTTCTAGAACTTGGGACCCTGACAAAGAGAAGGCTGCGCTCCGAAGTTTTCTGGAAAAGCAGATTAAGGTCACTCTTGAAGATCCCTCACCGGTTTTTCCTAGCCAGAACAGCGATAGGTTCAGGAAGTACATCGGGAAGTTGGTGGCGAAGATCTCCGCAGAGTTGTATCAGGTCGTCAATCAAAGAACCTCAGCTTTGAACCTATACAGTTACGAGCTCCGCAGCGGCTCGAAAGCTGAAAAAATTTTTCTGAAGGGCGACTGCAGCTTCGCTTCTGAGGACGTCCTGTGGAAGGAACTTCTCATCTTCTTCATGAACACTAAAGCGACCTCCGGGCTCATAGACTTTCTAAGATCGATTAATCCGCTTGAGTTCGACGAAGCGCTTGCCGCTGACTACCTTCAGTGCTTTCATTCCGAGGAAGGGAAGCAGGACGTGATGGGTGAACTGGAAGAGCTCTACTCCAACCTGGACGAACCAGGAAAGCGGTTTAGACTTATGAGCATCATAGGAGATCCGTAAGTAGACTTCGACACACAGGGTGGTGACGAGGAAGAAACTGAGAATGATGAGAGTAGAGAACAGGGTCTCTTGTGACGGTCAGGCGCAATAGCCTCGATGGTGATGTAGGGGGTTATGATATTTATATATACATAGCTAGAAGCTGATATTTAAATGATTCAATTTACGAATAAGGAACCAACAATGGCAGACGAAATAAAACTCAACAAACCTTTTTATCATAATGGTAAAGGCTACATTGCTACAAAGAGTGCTGACGTCCCAATAGCTACTGCAGGCTGGGTGATAGCTGAAGAGCCACATCTCAAACATAAAAATGGTATGATTTATTACCACCGCGTTAATGAGCTACACCCTACACAGGAAGACACTCAGAGTGGAACGCTAATTGATAAATATAAGGAAGATTACAATGCTGCCTTGAAATCAATTGAAACAGATGTAAAGAAACATATTACAGATGTTCAAGATATGAAAGGTCTCATGCTATTATTTCACAATTCGGAAATAATTCAGGATATTCATGAATCTCTAAACAATTTCTATTCGATAATTTTCACATATCAACATGTCTTACGCCATTTTAATTCTGAAAGGTTAGGTAAACTGGGCTATAAATTGATAAGGCTAAATACGCAAATGAAAGAAATTGCTCTTTATGAACATTATGAACAAGAGGAAACGGATGCTGTTGTTTTGAAAAAATTGAATAAAATTGGTTATGAAAGAAAACATTGGTTACTTAATGAACGATTGATCAATGAAATTGAATACATGGTTGATGTTCTTGGGATTCTAATAGAAGCTGAATTTATACCATTGGAAGAACTTGAAAGTTACAAAGACGATGAAAAAACTAATAGGTATATTCCCCCCGAAGTAAAAATTGCTGTATGGCGAAGAGATTCAGGCAAGTGCGTTGAGTGTGGTACAAAAGAAAAGCTAGAATATGATCATATTATTCCTTTGTCAAAAGGAGGATCAAACACAGAACGAAACATTCAACTACTATGTGAGAAGTGTAATAGACAGAAAGGAGCGAAAATCACATAAAAGATATGTGAATATTTTATAACTCACCAAAAACAAATCCAAGGAAGAGAGGGACGTCCATGAAAATATAACTTGGAAAATCCAAAACATTTTATTTTCGATCTTAACATAGAAAGCTGGTTTGCCTGCAATGAATAATGGTAAAAATCAAATCATAGTTTCATGGACGTCCCCTTCTTTTACAGTGTTTTGTGTAATACTTGTTAAATTGTGGATCATCTGGTATTCTTGTGTTCATTGTAACCTCCTGTTTTTGAATTGATAAAATAGTCACTTTACAATTAATCTTTTATCACTCATAAATACAGAGGTTGCAATAATTTAATTTATGACATTGACTGCTTGCTTGCCGCGTAGCGGCTTCGTCCAACAATGGCATCAACGCCGACCGCAAACGCGGTCAGGTTCTTAGTTAGTTTAAAGTTTCTAACGTTTGCGGCGGGTTATGCCCAACGTTCGCAGCGCCTGAGGCGCTGCGAATGGGTGCGAGCTGCTACGCCATTGAGTTGTTCGCGCCGCCTGCGCCGCGAACAACTCAATGTAGAGGAAATTTTTTCATAATATCACAAATCTCGTTCCGCTCGTCCGTGATATTCCGAAAAAATCCCGCTCATCTCGCGTCCATTATGTGTAGCAGGTCATTACAAGGACATAAGGGAGAAAATAAATGGTCAAATTTAATCTCGTAAGAGAAATTAGAGAACTAAAGAACCAACTCTCTTATTCAAAAAAGTATGGTTTCTTTTTTGGTGCTGGTACATCATGCGCGCTTGGTGTCCCTAATATAGCAATTTTAACAACTGAAGTTGAGAAGGCACTAGAGGGTAATTCCCTTACGTATTTTGACATACTAAAAAAAGACCTATCATCGACCTATCCTGGGAGATCGATAAACATCGAAGATATTCTTAATCAGTTACGTCAAATCAGGTCAATTACAGGAGAAAAGGATGACAAAGAGTATTTGAGTATAAGTGGTAAAGCTGCGACAGAACTTGATAATGAAATCTGCAAAAAAATATATGCTATCCTCAGCGAAAGCGAAGAAAACACTGATCTTTCTAATACCAAAAAGTTCTTTGCTTGGCTAAATATGCAAAACAGGGGCTATTCAAAAGAAATTTTCACATCAAACTACGATCTAATTATTGAAAAATCTCTGGAAGAAATAAGAACCCCATATTTTGATGGATTTGTAGGTTCATATGAACCTTTCTTTTGGCAGGAAAGCATAGAAAGATTTGTTGATAAGTCGGATTTGACACAAAATTGGATTAGGCTATGGAAGATTCATGGATCACTTAGTTGGTTCTGGAAAAAGAATGGCGTTACAGGGTCTCATAATATTATTCGTGTCGGTATGATCTCAGACATAGTAAAAATTGATAATGAACTAGTTATCTATCCGTCTAAAGAGAAATATGATTCTTCAAAAAAACAGCCATTTGTTGCCTATTTTGATAGATTCAAAAATGTATTATTGCATGGAGAGCTCCTTTTCGTTTTTACAGGTTATTCATTTTCTGACCAGCACATCAATGAGATTGTTTTCAACTCACTTCGACAAAATAATCGATTATTTGCGTTGGTATTTTTTTATCAAGACACGGAAGTTGAGGAGGTTTATAAAGTATCATCATCATACTTAAATCTGACAGTATTTGGACCTACAAAAGCAATCATAAACGGGACACTTGGTGAGTGGGAATACAATGAAGATGATTTGAAGCCGAATGAGAAGTCAGATATCTACTGGGACAGCACTAATAACAAATTGACACTTGGAGATTTCAATAAACTCATTAATTTTCTTGTTACTAATTCCGGAAAAAAAGAAAATATCGAGGCTATAGCGAATGGAAACTGATCTCACCTACCTCGGAAAAATAATACGAGTTGATTCAAGTACTGTTGAGGTTGAGGTTTCTGATGATATCCCTTCCGCAGCACCGATTATAAACGGTCGTTTATACAAAATTGGCCAGATAGGTACTTTTGTAAAAATGCCAACGGGTAATATTACAACCTATGGGATTGTATCTTCTGTTAGCAATACTCCAGGGAAGCCGGAAGACAATCAGGCTAGACAGATATTTGGTTCAAGATATCTAAATGTTCAGCTTGTCGGTGAAAAAATTGGAGATGATGATTTTGAAAAAGGTATAGGTACATACCCTACTATTAATGATGAAGTCCATCTGGTAATTGAAAAAGATTTATTTGATATATATGGAGAAAAAGATGCTGGATCTATAGAAATCGGTAAGCACTCTTCTTCTGATAATTTGAGTGTATATGTTGATATCCATAAACTCATATTACGACATTGCGCGATATTAGGTTCTACCGGTAGTGGAAAATCCAATACCACTGTTAGTATTCTTAAATCAATATTGAACGATTATGATGGTTCAAGAGTTATTTTAGTTGACCCTCATGGGGAATACGCGGCGGCATTCCCGGATTCAAAAGTATTCAAGATTGGTGATAAAGGAAATCCTTTATATATCCCTTTCTGGTTAATGAATTTTGATGAGTTGGCTTACTTTCTTGTTGGTGCAATTCCAAAAGACGATCAAAAGATAGATTATCGTTTATTTAGAGATTTGATTACAAAGTATAAAAAAGAAAACCACCACCTTAAATCCGGTGATGTGACTCCCGAGTTTATTACCGCTGATTCCCCAATCCCTTTCAGTGCCCGTAAACTATGGCATGAAATGAATTGGTGGCTCAATGCTAGTTTTGAATCAACAAAAAAAGATGAACAAAAAAGAGAGACTAAATATGAAACAAGCGAGGGGGATTATGAAAACCTTGTTGGAGCCGAATTCACCTCCCATTTAACCACTGCAAACAATCTTCCTCCTCATGTATCCCAACACAAAGAATATTATTCATATGAGAAAAAACTTCTATCGCGTCTAAGAGATTCTAGATTTGACTTCATGTTTCATCCTGGTGATTACAAAGATGAATCATCCCCAAAAGATTTACATAATTTATTAAATAACTGGATAGGAAGTGATAGTAAATTAGTAATACTTGACCTTAGTGGAGTACCATTTGAAGTCTTGGATATAGCAATTGGACTAATTACAAGATTTGTTTATGATAGTATGTTTTGGGGGCGGAACGAATCTTATACTGGGAAAAATAGACCACTTTTGCTTGCTTATGAAGAAGCCCACGCTTATTTAAACAAAAATGATAATAACAGTTATTCTAAAAGTGCAGTTGAACGAATTTTTAAAGAGGGCCGTAAATTTGGTGTTGGTGCGTTAGTTATATCTCAAAGACCTTCAGAAATTTCAGAAACCATCCTTGCTCAAATTGGAACACTCATAGCTTTACGTTTAACAAATGCAGGGGATCAATCTATTGTTAAATCATCATCCCCAGACAATCTAAATAGTTTGATCGACTTATTACCTTCTTTGCGAATTGGCGAAGCCGTTATTGTTGGTGAATCAATCAAGATACCTTCCCGAGTTAGAGTGAAACTGAATAACCCAAGACCGACGAGTGAAGACCCCAAGCTTGTAAAGTGCTGGAGTAAAAAATATGAGTCCTCTGACGAAAATTACAAATCAGTAGCAACCAAAATAAGAGAGCAAAAAATATAATTCTTAAAAACGGTGATACTTATGTACAGGCAAAATATTGAGTCATCAATAATTAGGAGCATTGGCTATGATGCAAACAATTCTGCCCTTGAAATTGAATTCAATAGTGGTGCTGTTTGGCAGTATTTTGATTTTCCAGAATCATCTTGGTACGAGTTCGAAGCCGCAGAATCTAAAGGGAAATTATTTCTCCGAGAGATAAAAAATCAATATTCTGAATCAAGAGTTGGATGAATCACATAACAAGAGCATGCACTCAGACGGCGGGGAGTTGCTTTCTCTGAATCTAACTCAATGGCCGCCGCTGGTGATGCTTAGCGTTTGCGCGCCAAGCGCAGCTTGGTGCATCTTGTCGGGTGTAAGTCCCGACCGGGTAAGGGTTAGGCACCTACCCGTATCGAGTGTTGCGCCTGTGGCGGAGTTCTACATTGTGGAACGAACAAAACAGGGGAAGCGTACACAGAGAATCCTGTAGGCCCCGCCAGAGGACGGGCAGGCTCCAGGGTGACCGTAAACCCTTAAGTGCTGGTACAGCCTCGAAAAGAGCTTGTTGCATTCGGCGAGTGTTTTAACGCTCACGAAGCCAACATGAAGGAATCGCAGACTCTTTGCAGGGCTTGCTCTAAGCATTGAGCGATGGTGAGATTCCGTAGGGCTGCCGGGGTCCTCAGGCCGTGGCATGCAGGAAGAGATGCGTCAGGAACTTGGGAGACCCTGTAGGTTCCCATCATTGATGGGTAGGATAACCAAACCGGCAAGGAAAGGTGACCGATGACCTTAAGGGAGTCGGATCAGCTCATAGTACTCTGAGACGGTAGGGCCGTTCACATGGGGAAGGGGCTGACAGTGGTACGTAGCCCTCAAAGGAAACTTCGCACCGGACATGCAGGGCCGGATAATGCAAGCCAAACTCACTGAGGGCAATAGCAACGTCCTTGATGGTAAGGATTACGGAAGCGAGTACAATTGAGGAGCCCGGTGCGGAAAAACTGCACGCCGGGATCTGGGCGGGGGGTGCCGGGTAACCGGTATCCCTACCGCGACGGAGAAAGTATCAATAAAGGTTCTATGCTATGCCATCTATTTTTATGAGTCATAACTCAAAAGATAAACCATTCGTTCGACGTCTTTCAAATCGGCTGGCAAAAGCAGGCTTGGTTGTTTGGCTTGATGAAGCACAATTGAAAATAGGAGACTCTCTTCTAAACAAGATCAGCAAGGCAGTAAGTGAGGTTGACTTTGTAGCAGCGGTAATTTCGAGAAATTCTATAAAATCAAACTGGGTTAAGAAAGAAGTCAGTCTTTCCCTGACAAAAGAAATAAAGGATTCAAGTCCCATAGTATTGCCTGTAATAATAGATAATTGCGATATTCCATTTGAGATCAGCGACAAGCTTTATGCCGACTTCCGTGATCCAGCTGAATTTGATGATCAATGTGCGAAATTGCTTCACGCAATGGATATTGATAAACCCATGGAAGATGCGGAAAAAGGTATGACAATTGACTGGACGGATGATGGCCCGCAGATCTCTGGTCATGATGTTATCCTTTCACCATCAGAATCAAGTGCTTTAATGGATCGCTATGTTAAATTACTACCCGAGTTTATTGAATCCGAAAAAGAAAGAAGAGGCACAGAGGATGTGCTTGACTCTGCCGCTTTTCTAACTGCTATAAGAGCGTGTGCAGACACTTATAATCGTGTCCCTGATGAGGACGAAATGAGAAGGAGTGAATCTGAGCTTTCGCGAAAATACAATCTTTTTTTTTGGTTTATCCAGGAGATGCAGGCAGAAGCAGTTAAAAACACTGGTAATTGACACTAAAAAACAATAATTAGCAATTTCCCCCCTAACGAATAAGGTTAGATTGTGTGACAAGGATGGGGGTCGGACCAAGACAACTAATTGATATAATTAAATTATGCCCAAAAAACACCTCATTTTTTGGGCTTAGAGCATCGTTTTTTATATCAAAATGGGCCTTTTAAGATTACAGTAATAAAATGCCAAGGGCAAATAGACATTACATCCCCGGATATGTGTGGCATATCACCCATAGATGTCACAAGAAAGAGTTTCTATT
>Ga0307990_1003855_pt1 | contig 11242 bp, 11 predicted proteins | sample EllFjometagen129_FD_203168 | JGI IMG/M metagenome (GOLD analysis project Ga0307990, IMG submission 203168) | Marine microbial communities from Ellis Fjord, Antarctic Ocean - #129 | ecosystem: Environmental > Aquatic > Marine > Unclassified | place: Southern Ocean | collected 2014-10-08
AACCGCGCACGCTGTCCGCACCCGCTTTCAGACTGCGGCCCCCTTTAAGAATGCTGGATTGCACCGGAGTAACCAGATTTTTAAACAGCGCTTTAACCCGAGAGGTACACCCATCCGGAAGCAACAAAATAAGCAACAGCGCAAAGGCTGCTACTACCCATCTCAAAACCTTTTTTTTCTCAACCATCGACCCGTTCCGGTTTTTTCAGAACCTGGAAGAATGAGGCTGAAACGGATGGAAACCCGCGCGGTTTATCGCGCACGAGCTTCAGAAAGTTTACGGAGGAAGTTAATCTCGTGCAGAACCACGCCGGTTCCCTCAGCCACTGCGCTGAGCGGATCGTCGGCCACATGGACCGGCAGACCGGTGTTTTCGGCAATGTGCTTGTCGAGTCCGCGCAACATGCCCCCGCCGCCAGCGAGAACCATTCCGCGATCGACGAGGTCGGCCGACAGTTCGGGCAGGCAACGATCCAGAGTAATGCGAACGGCATCCACAATAACCGCAACCGGCTCTTTTAATGCGCCGCGCACCTCTTCTGAGCTGATCGATAGCGTTTTCGGCAGTCCGGCGACCTGGTCGCGGCCTTTTACTTCCAATGTAGTCTCTTCACCTGTCGGGATGGCGGATCCGATAGAAATTTTGATGTCTTCCGCCGTCCGTTCCCCAATAAGCAAATTATATTCCCGTTTCAGATACTGGACGATTGCCTCGTCCATCTCATCTCCTCCGACGCGCACGCTGCGACTGTAGACAATCCCGGCCAGAGAAATTAGAGCCACTTCTGTGGTTCCCCCGCCAATATCGACAATCATGTTGCCGGCCGGTTCTTGAACCGGAAGTCCGACACCGATCGCAGCAGCCATCGGTTCTTCAATTAAAAAAACATTGCGCGCACCCGCATGCATTGCGGAATCTTTTACCGCGCGTTTTTCGACTTCTGTGATGCCACTCGGCACCGCAATTACAACACGCGGACGTACCATGCGCCGGCGGTTATGAACTTTTTGCATAAAATATCGAAGCATCGCTTCGGTGATTTCAAAATCGGCGATCACGCCCCCTTTCATGGGACGGATGGCAACAATACTGCCCGGAGTACGGCCCAGCATGCGTTTAGCTTCGTCTCCCACTGCGAGGACACGGTTGGTGCCGGCCTGCACGGCCACCACCGAAGGTTCACGAAGTACAATGCCGCGATCACGGACATAGACGAGCGTGTTGGCGGTACCCAAGTCGATACCCATATCACTGGAAAAAAGGCCCATCAAACGGTTTAACATAAGGTGTTTTCCTGTTGTGTTTCAAAAATGGTCGAAAACTCAATAAGTGGTTTATAATTGCGTGTTTAAGCAAAATCGGTCAAGCGGAAACCACCCGCAATCCAAGTCAGTTTCCGCTTTTTTCCAACCTTTGGAAAAACAATCTCTTTTTTTTCCAAGGATTGAAAAAAAACATACCCTATATTCCAGACATTGGAAAGATCAGGGTGTGGATGGGGGCTTCACGAAGGTCGGGGTAACCTTGCGGAGCCCGCGTTTAGCGGCTTCCTTAGCATAGCGACCCTGCCATGGCGGGGAATAATTGCGACCCATCCGGTCGAGGTCCTCCAGTGAACGATAATCTCTCGTTACGCAGAACGGGTCGGGCGTAGGTTCCAAGCCGAAAGAAAAGGCCGCCGCGCGCATCACCATGCGCTGGATGCGCCCCGTGAATTTTTCAAAATCATCCGTGTAAAGCGCTTTTGCGTTGATGATAGCAATGCCGCTGTCCGTATTTACCTTCAGATGCTCTTCGCCGTCCAGTTCGGCCACAACGATATACGCCACATCCTGTTCATGCTTCGTTGTCAGCGCTGCGGCTTCCAAGGTTTGAAAATCGCTCTTCCCGGCCAACTCCGGCCTATCGATCATCCGCACGGGAACCTTTAGCTCTTTTTCAGCAAAGGTCCGGATCTGTTCTAGCATCTCAGTATCCACCGCCGCGACATTCACCAGAGTCAACGTCTTTTCAGACGGCTCCGCATCCGCAGTGTTTACTGTCTTTTCAACCGGCTCCGGCGAGCACCCGACAACCGCTAACGACATCCCAATCAGAATCCAAAAAATCTTGCGCATTAAAAAACTCCTTTTCCCTATGAATTGCGGCTAGTATCTTCTCCTTTCGAACCGAGAATTTCAAATCTGTTTTTATGCCTACTTTCAAATATATCGCACGGGACGCCGCCGGCAAGCGGGTGGACGGCACGCTGGATGCTGCCGATCGCACCAATGCCATGCTGATGCTTCAGCAAATGGGGCGCACTCCGCTTTCCCTAAATCAGGCCAGTGAGGTGCTTGGGAAACAGACCTCCCTGAAAGCCCGCTTCCAATTTAAGCTGTCCACTGGACGCACCGGACGAATGAAACCACGGGCGATGTTGCTGTTCAGCCGAGAAATGGCCGATCTGCTCGCCTCCGGCATGACGCTCGGACGCGCACTGCATACGCTGGCCAAGCGTGATTCCGAAGCGACCTATAAAGCCATTGTTTCCCGCTTACGCGATGAAGTGATCCAGGGAAGCTCGCTTTCCGAGGGACTCCAAATTTATCCTGACACGTTCCCTCAACTCTACATCAGTATGGTGCGCGCGGGAGAGGCCAGCGGCGCGCTCGCCGAATCGCTGACCGGACTGTGTCTCCACTACGAGCGAGTGCAACAGGCGCGCGGCAAAGTTATTCAGGCGATGATCTACCCGGCCATCGTGATGGTCGTCGGGGTGCTTTCGGTGATCGGGCTCATGGTTGTTATTGTGCCGAAATTTTCCACTATTTTTGAGGATCTGGGTGGCGCCATGCCCCTGCCAACTCAAATTCTGATCGGCATCAGCAACGCGCTGATCCACTATGGCTGGCTGATTCTGCTGATTCTTTTCGGCGCGGGAATGGCGTTCCGCCAGTTTCTGCGCACGGCGGACGGACAGAAATGGAAGGACGGACAACAGCTCAAAATGCCGGTGGTTTCCAAAATCGTCCGTGCCAACTCCTTTGCCCATTTTGCCCGCACGCTCGAAACCCTCATCCACAACGGCGTACCGATTCTCAAAGCACTAACCATTTCTGAGGAAACGGTCGGCAACAGTGTGATCGCTGCGGAAATCTCCGCCGCCCGCGCCCGGGTTACGGACGGATCGAGTATTGCCGGACCGCTCGCTGCAGGCGGCGTGTTTCCTGAACTCTTTACCGACATGCTGGCGGTCGGCGAGGAAACCGGCGACTTGCCCGGCGCGCTCAAGCAGATCGCGCGCCGCTATGACGAAGAGCTCGATTTCAGCATTAAAATTTTAACCACAGTACTGGAACCGGTAATGATTCTCGGCGTTGCACTCATTATTGGTTTTGTTGCCATCAGTATGCTGATGGCGGTGTTTGATCTAACCAGCGGCCTCGGGGCCTAAAACAAGGAGAAAAACTATGTTGAATCGCAAACTCAAAAACAGCGACGGCTTCACGCTGATCGAAATCATGTTGGTGGTTGTTATCATCGGTATTATCGTCGGAATTGCCGCTCCGAAAATCACCGGTAAGATCGGCAAGGCGCAGAATGTCGCCGCGCGTGCCAGCTTAAAATCGGTAGAAACCTCCATCCAAAGTTATGAAATGGACAACCTGCGCCTGCCCGACAGCCTCGATGATCTGACCAAACAGAAAGACGGCAACGGCCCCTATCTTAAACCGAGCGATCTGACGGATCCATGGAGCAATAAATTTCAATATTCCAAAGGCGGATCGCACGGAATGGGCTTCGATCTGTCCACCACCTCCCCCGAAGGCGACGAGTTTAACAACTGGGACTAGGGAGAGGGATGAAGTATGAAAGATGAAATCTGACGCATGAAAGACGAACTGTAAAATTTGAGATATGAAAAAACAACACTCATCTTTCATAGTTCATCCTTCATCTTTCGCTTCCGGGTTTACCCTGATTGAAATCATGCTGGTGGTGGTAATTATCCTGATCGTCACAGGAATTGCCGTGCCGAAATTGAGCGGTTCGTTCAGCTCCACTCGCATGAAAGACGCCGTTCGCTCCACTGTACGGATCGCCCGCTACGCGCGCAGCATGGCGATTCTCGAGCAGGCCGACTGCACGCTTAGCTTCGCCACAAACCACATTTCGCTCACCACTGCAGGCAACACAAACAACATCAGCACAAACAGCAGTAGTTCCGCCAATTCTGTACTGGCACAGCGCCGCCTGCCGGATGAGATCGAAATTACCGACTTTGAAAACCGGACGGATGAGGATATGGAGGGAAACAACGTACTCTTTTACTCCTCCGGAATGAACGATGGCTTTGAATTGACGCTTGAAGACGATAACGATCGTAGCTACACCATCACCTGCAATCCCATCACCGGAAAGATAACGGTGGAGGAATGAGAGGGAATTGGAATAAAGGAATAGTGGAATGTTGGAATAGTGGAAATTCAATGTTTAGGAGAAAACTTTCCAAGGTTCGGAAATCCTATACTCCACCACTCCCATACTCCACTACTCCCATACCCCATCACTCCATTCTCCCGGCCCGCAAAGCGGGCATGACCCTCATCGAGGTGATGCTGGCAATAGTGATTCTGGGTATCGGGGCGGGAACCCTGTTGGTGGCCACCGCTCGATGCATGGCGGTTGCCACCAAAGCAAAGCACTACAGCACCGCGCATCGCCTGCTGTTACGGGTCAATACAGAAAACCCGCTCACCCGCGGCGAGGTCGACGACGGCACCGAATCAGGTACCTTTGAGGACGGCTACAGCTGGGAGCGTGAAATTATTGAAAGCGAAAACGAGGACCGTGAGGGACTCTACACCATCCGCACCCGGATCACTTGGTCTGCCCGTGGACGCAATGCGTTTGAGGAAACTACATCTTATCTTTACATTCCGCCAAAAGAGGAGAAAGCCACTCGCATGGGAAGCCGGAAAACGTCCAGCAAGACGAAGACCTCGTCTGGGAAAAGACGCCGATGAAACGTTACGGATTCACATTGATGGAGATCATGATTTCGATCGTGATTCTGCTGATTGCGCTGACGGTGGCATGGCAGACCCTTTCCACTACCACCCGCGCCTGGACCAGTGCACGCAAACTGATGGATAGCACCCACCACGGCGATTTTGTGCTCACGCAGCTCTCGGCCTCTCTGCGCTCCATGGCCTTTTTTGACTCCCTGCCCGATAAATACGGCTTCCGAATGGAAAATAACTCGTCCGGAGAATATGGCGAGCATTCCATCAGTTGGGTCACCGCCAGCAGCGCCTTTATTCCGCGCGGCGAATCCTCCGAACATGGACTGCACCGCATTGAAGTCGGTGCCGGAGACGACGACGACGGTAACGAGGGACTGCTCGTCACCGTCTGGCCGCATCTGGCGGACGAAGACGAGGTAGAAAAGAAAAGCTGGGTGATCAGCGAAAACATCAAGGGGCTTACCTGCCATGTTTATAATATTGAAGATGAGGACTGGGATACAAAATGGGAAGACACCAACTCGATTCCCGGGCTGATCGAAATCACACTTTACGCAGACCCGCTCAAAAAATACGGCGATCCGATTGAATACCACCAGTTGATCGAAATTCCACTTGGTCCACCGGTCACCAACGAAGTGGACTCCCCGCTATAAAAAGAACTGGAGTAATGGATTAAAGGATGAATGGAGTCATGAACAGATTGAGCGACAGAATTTTTCCAACTATTGGAAAATTCTCCCTGTATGTTTCCAACCTGAGGAAGAACCCATCCTTGGAGGGGAAACCCACCCCGGCCTTCGGCCACCCCTCCCGTGGAGGGGAATCTGCCGAACTGAATTTCCCTTCCTGTGGAGAGGAGCCTGCTGAACTGGAAATCCCCTCCTGCTGCGGGGTGCGCGAAGCGCGGGGCGGGTCTCTCAATTCCCCTCCTTTGGAGGGGTGCCGGAACGGCGGGGTGGGTCTCTCAGTTCCCCTCCTTTGGAGGGGTGCCGGAACGGCGGGGTGGGTCTCTCAGTTCCCCTCCTTTGGAGGGGTGCGCGAAGCGCGGGGTGGGTCTCTCAGTTCCCCTCCTTTGGAGGGGTGCCGGAACGGCGGGGTGGGTCTCTCAATTCCCCTCCTTTGGAGGGGTGCGCGAAGCGCGGGGTGGGTCTCTCAGTTCCCCTCCTGCGGCGGGTTACAGCACTTGATATGAAAATTTGATGAATATTCTAAAGTACAATTCGAATCTGACTCCGTTTGCAAAAAGACTGCGATCAACGATGACGTTGGCCGAAGTGTTGCTCTGGAAACGTCTAAACCGCCGACAATTAGGCGTTCGTTTCAGCCGACAAAAGCCAATCGGAAGATGGGTCGTTGATTTTTACTGCAAAGAACTCATGCTTGCCATTGAAGTCGATGGACAAAGTCATAATGTGAAAGAAGAGGACGATAAAGAGCGGCAACAGCAGCTTGAATCCATGGGGATCCGTTTCCTCCGATTCTGGGATTGTGAAATTAAGGACAACTTGCAAGTTGTCATTGAACAGATTCAGGACTGGATTCGGGAGAACCCGCCTTTGGAGGGGGAACCCACCCCGGCCTGCGGCCACCCCTCCCTTGGAGGGGAATCTGTTGAACTGGATATCCCCGCCCTTAGAGGGGAATCTGCTGAGTTGGAAATTTCCTCCCGTGGAGAGGAATCTGTTGAACTGGATATCCCCGCCCTTGGAGAGGAGTCTGCTGAGTTGGAAATTTCCTCCCGTGGAGAGGAATCTGTTGAACTGGATATCCCCTCCCGTGGAGAGGAGTCTGCCGAATTGGAAATTCCCTCCCGTGGAGGGGAATCTGCCGAACTGAATATCCCCTCCCTTGGAGAGGAGCCTGCTGAACTGAATATCCCCTCCTGCGGAGGGGTGCGCGAAGCGCGGGGTGGGTCTCTCAATTCCCCTCCTTTGGAGGGGTGCGCGAAGCGCGGGGTGGGTTGTCCAACAATCTCGCATTCCAACAATCCACCCATTCATCCCAAAAAATCCGGCGTGGCGCTGATTGTCGTGATGTGGGTGCTGATCATTGTTTCGCTGATCGTCAGTTCGTTCGCTTTTGAGATGAAGCTGGAAGCCAATATTATCACCGCACAGCGCAAACGGTTCCAAGCAGATCAGCTGGCGCGAGCAGGCATTGAGCTGGCTAAGGCAATGATCGCGTTCAAAGAAGATCCACTGGAAGGCGATGATGTAATCTATGACGATCCCTTTCTGGCACAGGGCGCTCAAATCGACAAGGGCGTCCCGGTCACCTATTCAGAAGAGCTGGGCAAGGGAACCGTTACGATTAAAATTGATTTCGAAAAGGGACGCCGCAGCATCCGCAAACTGAATAAAGACGGCTGGCACGAGCTTTTTGCACAAACCGGAATTCCTTCCGTGGACTGGGACGAGCTGTATGGCTGTCTGGTCGACTGGCAGGATGAAAGCGACACTGCCAAGCTAAACGGCGCTGAATCGGACGATCCGTTTTACCGCGATCGCGGCTATGAATGCAAAAATGCGCCGGTGGACACGGTTGATGAGTTGTTGCTGATTAAAGGCTGGACCGAGGATGTGGTCTATGGAACGCCAGCGGACAAAATTGACGAGACCGAGTATCCGCTTTCGGGACTGGCTCAGCATTTGACCATTTGGGGCGAAGGAAAGGTCAATCCAAACAGCGCAACCCCTGAAGTGCTCCGAAGCCTCTATCTCAGCGACCAGATGATTGAGGCCATCTTAGAAATGCGCCTTGGCCCGGACGGCGAAGCCGGCACAGAAGACGATGGGCTAACGCAGGAGGATTTTGGTGCACTGGGACTCGACGGTGCGCTGTTCACATTGCAGCCCGAATATGCCACCGTTTCCGCCGAGGGTGAAGTCGGCGGAACGGTCAGTAAAATCTCGGCGGTTTTTAAGCTCGGCGAAAAGCAGGTAACTCCTCTATTCTGGCTGGAAGAACGTTAAATGATATTATTCAACCTCCATACTACAGGTATTCACTACACCGACGAAATCGTCGAGTGGGTCGTGTTGCGTAAAAACCGTACCGGAACCGAAAAAATCCGAGAGGGGACTCACCCCATTCCAGAAGGATTTTTCGAGCAAGAGGATGCCCCGCTTTTCCCCGTCGATGTACTGGAGCACAACCAGAAAAACTTCTGCGGCATTGTGACGATCTCGCTGCCCTCCTCCCGCTTGTTAATGCGTGTACTGGAGTTGCCGTCTGTCGATCCGCTCGAACTCGCCGGAATGGTTGAGTTACAGGCGGATCAACTTTTCCCCTTTTCTGCCGATCAGCTTACCCTCTCCTACGAAGTGCTCCACCAGACAGAAGAACACTCCCGCGTTCTGGTGGTCGCCGCGCCGCGTAAAGTAGTCGATCAACTCGGGGACTTGTTTAAGGAGAAGAATATTTATATCCGCAGCCTGGATGCCGAAATTTTGGCATGGTGGAGTCTGCTGACCGCACACCGGGAAATCCCGACCGAGGGACGGGTGCTGGTTATTCTCGAAGAGTACACCGAATTTTCCATCATTGTGGTAAATGACGGGGTGCCGATCTGCTTCCGCTCACTGGAGCTGTTTCACAACTTTACCGACCCGGCCGTTATGGCGGAGATCATCGAGGAAATCCGCTACACCCTGCTTTCGCTGGAAACGGAGTATGGCCACAACGCCGACGCACAGACTGAGATCTGGAGCAAAGCGGAGTTCCCGGCAGAACTGATAAAGATGCTCGAAGATTTTTCGCCGCGCGGCGTTAACCTCCATGATCTGGGCGCTCTTCCGTCTCTATCCGAAGGTCTTGCTCTGCGTTCGACCGACCGCGGTCGGCATCATGTCGAACTGGTTCCGCACGAGTGGGTGGAACTTCAGCGCCGGCGGCAAATTATGAAGGTGTCCGCCATTGCCTCCGTTGCTGTGCTTTGCATCTGGCTCGCGGTCATTTCCATTGCAGGCACGGTATTTGCCTTTAAGTCAGCCTCCTACAATCGGGTCCAGAAAGAGGCGGTTCGCTATGCAGGGCCAGCTCGCGCCGCGCAGGATGCGCGCGCCGAAAAAGAATCGCTCGAAAAATATGCCGCCCGCTCGCACTCCGCGCTCGAATGCCTGCGCGAAATCACTCTTCTTCTGCCCGGCGATCTCAAAATAAACTCGTTCAGCTACTCTAAAGGCAAGTCGATCACTCTGAGCGGTTCCGGAACCGACTCCGGGCCGGTCTATGCTTATTTTAAGAAGCTGGGCAAGTCCGACTTGTTCAAGGGTATCAAAAATGAAAAATCCGACAAAGTTCGCCGGGAGAATCGACCGGAGGACTTCTCCGTCAGCATCCTCCTGCCGTCTACTGCATTGGAGAAAAAGCCGTGAAAATATCCAGACGTGAAATGCTTATTGGCGTCATTACGCTTTTTTGCGTACTTTTTGGCCTGACCTATTGGATGGGTAGCTCAAAAATTGCCGAGCAACGTGAACAAGCGGAAAAGAAAACACGTCTGCAACGCCAGATTCAACTGCACAAAAAGATTTTGGATGAACAGACCACTTGGACCAACCGCCTTGCGGAACTGCAAGCAGAGCTTCCGGTGTATGAACAGGGAAATTCTGTCAGCGGAGAAATCTTAACCACCATCAGTAGCATGGCGAACAAACACGGACTGGATCTCAACACAAGCCACGCCGGCACAGAAAAACGCGTCGGCACGCTTTATGAAACGACCGTTACCTGTTCCTGGCGCGGAGAACTCGATGAACTGGTTTATTTCCTGCATGAAATCAACGAACAAGGTCTGCGCTTTGATATCCGGGGAATCTCCGTGCGCCCCAATGCCAAAGAGGTTGGCATTTTGAACGGAAACATGACCATTGAGTGCGCGTACCGCCGCGCCGCTGCGGAGAACATGGAAAATTGAAAAACCGGCCTGATCTATGCTATTGACTGAACGCCTACCCATACGGAATAGAATCATGAAAAAACAAATCGTTTACGGAATAACCGCCACTCTGCTCCTGCTCGTGCCCGCTCTGCATGCGCAGATGCCGTCCGTCGCGACACCTGCTCCCAAAGTAGAGGAAAAACTCTACTCTCAAAGTTTCATGGATGCATCGCTTGAACAAATTGTCGACTTCTACAACGAATGGACCGGACGCACGTTGATCATCCAGACCGATCTCGCTCCGAAAATCACACTTAAATTCAGCAAGCTGACCCAAGAAGTCGCCATGCAGGCCATCGAAACCGTACTGGCCCAAAACGGCGTCGCCTTCGTGCCCATGGGTGAAAAATTTCTAAAAGTCGTCCCCATCGCCACTGCCCGGCAGGAAGGCATGGCCATTGAAGCATTTGATAAAGACAAAGAATACACCGCCTCCGACCAATTGATCTCCCAGATCATTCCGCTGCGCTACGTCGTCTTCGCCGACATACAGGGGGTAATCGCACATTTGATTCACGGATACGGAAAAATAATTGCAATGGACCGCATCAACAGCGTGCTCGTCACCGACACTTCCATCAACGTCGCCCGCATCGTCGAAGTGCTCGAAATGCTCGACCAGCCGCTCGAAAAAATCGACCCGCGCATCTACCAACTCAAATACGCCACTGCCGGGGATGTAGCCGGCAAATTGAAAGAGCTTGTCGAAGCCGCGCGGCCGGAAAGCGCAAAAACCACCGCCACCGTAGCAGCGCCGCGCACCGTACCCGGCGTCATTCGATCCGCAAGAACCACCACATCCGTCCCCTTTTCCGGTGCCGACACAGACGAAAGCCAAATGATCCAGGGCGAGGTTAAATTCGTCTCCGACGACCGTACTAACATCCTCATCATCTTTTCCAAAGAGGCCAATTTCGACTTCTTCGACCGCATCATCAAAGTGCTCGATGTTCCCGTCGACCCCGAAGTTGTTGTGGAAACCATCAACCTCGAATACGCTGAAGCCGCCGATATTGCCGGAATTCTCAACGACTTTGTCGGGGCCGCGCAGGCTGACGAGGAAACCAAAAGCACCGCCACGGACGGTGGAACCAAAAGCAGAAGCGTTGCCGAAATTATTAAAGAACGCACCTCCCCTACCCGCAACGTCAGCGAGCCCGCAAAAAGCGCCATCGGCCGCCTCTCCGCCGACACCAAAATTATTTCCGACGAACGCACCAACTCTCTCATCCTGATGGGCGGAAAATCCGATATCGAAGCCCTCAAGGTCGTCATCGCCAGCCTCGA
>Ga0307990_1003857_pt1 | contig 11239 bp, 10 predicted proteins | sample EllFjometagen129_FD_203168 | JGI IMG/M metagenome (GOLD analysis project Ga0307990, IMG submission 203168) | Marine microbial communities from Ellis Fjord, Antarctic Ocean - #129 | ecosystem: Environmental > Aquatic > Marine > Unclassified | place: Southern Ocean | collected 2014-10-08
GTTAGCGTGGCCCCAATTCGCAATCGAAAAAGATGAGGCTTAGCGGTCAGGATCGCATAAAGAGCAATCAACGAATATTGATGGACTCACGAAAAGTCGAAAAATTCTCTTTTCCGTCATTCCAGCTTATCCCGGATCAAGTCCGGGAGGAATCCAGTAAATTCAATACGTTCTGGATGCCGGTAGCAGATCCCGTGTTCAGCGGGGATCAAGCCCAGCATGACAATTTCTATACTTTTTACGAGATTATCAATATTAGGGGAAAGCGATTTTGTAACTGATATGCTTTCGGAAAAGCACTTTATAAACTCAAAAGCCTGGGCTATGGTTTTGAAAAGGTTTTTGACAGGGTCTCCATATTATTCCAGGTGGGAAAGGATTACATAACCGGAAGAGGCAGGCAAAAGGAGCAGGTCCGGGCCGGGGATTTACTCTTCTATTGGACTGTCGTTGAATTGGGAATGCCTATGCTAGATTTGGCGGGGAGGTTTGACATAGCGCCTGCTGCTGTCAGTTATGCAGTTCAGCGAGGAGAGAAAATGGCAAAAGAATGGGGTTACCAACTGGAAACTTGAGTTATTTGAATATTTAAGGTCGGCCCCCTTTTACTTTAAGTCTTACATAAATTTTGTTTTGCCCAAAATCGACATCCTGGATCCGTAATCGAATACATTCCATCAAGCGTAATCCAGAGCCATACAGTAGTTTTGCCATTAATAAATGGATTCCATTCATTTTGAAAAACATGGTTTGAACTTCCTCTTGCGTCAAAACCGTTGGAGGGTGTAGCTTTTTCTTTGAGCGGATTGGCATCATTTCACCCTCAATAGGCATATCTAAAACCTCACGGTAAAGGAAAACCAGCGCATTTAAAGCTTGACGCTGTGTGGATGACGCCACATTTCCTTGACTAACCAGATTTGAGAGAAAGGCTTTAACTTGTTGCCTCCCCATTTCTCGTGGGTGGGTCTTTCCTCCATGATAATGAATATACCGCAAAATCCATTGACAATACGTAGTTTCTGTGCGATAGGCATAATGATGATAACGTAAAGCTTCTTTCACCTGGTCCATTAATTTCGCTTCTGGATTAGGACGAAACTTGGTTTTATTTTCCACAATATTCCCTTTAATATTGTAATGAGTGTAAAAATTCATCAAAATATGTAATATATGTACACTTTATACAGATTTTGCTATTTAATATAGCAATAGACGGAAAAAAGTGCAACCTATATTCAATAATAACATGGATTTTTTTACACTTATTGCTCTGTTAGGGCTAAGAATTCTACGCCAATAAGATCATAGGAGAAAGCTACCAATGCCACTCGAATCAGGAATATTCAAACGCTATAAAAAAAAATTCGTTGTTGATGAGGATGCGTTACGCAGAATTGAAGGCCTTCTTAAAAAGGCCAGTCTGGAATATACAAAAAAACTTAATATTGTATATCGCGTTGAGCGCGAAGATGATCGATTTTACGAAACTCATGACCTACAAGATGTTCTAAATGATCCAAATGTTGGTGAAAAAAAAATTCAAATTTTGATTGTAGAATTAAGAGAAATTGATACTGAAGATAGCACCATAAAAGGTGAGCAGCGCTCTATAGTAACAATAGCCTTCGATAATGAAAATGACCCTCCGATGATTAAGCGCGATATTATTTTGAAGATATCCTGTGCTGATAGAACATGGGCTTTGCTGTTGGCAGATGAAATTGAACCGCAAATTATTAGACTCCTCAAAGCAAAACATACACCAAGATGGATTTTATTGATGTTGTTTTTACCAATTTCCCCTCTTCTTTATAAATTTGGTCATTATCTCGATGGAGATAAGTTCAAACCAATAGTAGGTGTTTTATTCTCTGCTCTTATAATTGTACTCATATGGGCTTTTCTTTTTATTATTCCAAAATTAATAGGAGTTCCGGGCTGGTTTACAAAATATTTTGGTCCAGAGTCAGTGTTTCTATGGGGAGATGAGCAGCAGGAATCAAATAGTCGCGAACAACTTAGAAGAAATATTCAGTGGGGTGTAATTGTCGCATTTATTGTTTCCTTTTCAGCGAGTATGGCAACTCTTTTATTTTAACTTTTCTATTGCCCTAACAAGGCAAATTAACTCGGATGCAAACTCCGCTGCGCTCCATTTGCACCGGTTATTTGCAGCGTTAGGCTGATCAAGAAATCACCTAGGAATTAAAATGATGGAAGAAAAAAAAGTCTTTCCAATAACCATTAAAAGCAAAGAAAACATAAGCGGCCCACCCAAACCAAATGAGGTGCGTTCTATTGTATTGAAGAATGGAAAAGACATTCCCAAAGGGATGCAAGCTCAGATCAAGGCTCCCAGAATACCCAACCATGCTCACTTATCTGTCAAACTGCCCGACCAAACAGAATTTGAGGATCTAGGAGATTTACCAATAGTCGAAGGAACTATCTATTTGCCTGTTCCTTTCGTATTCTTATCTCACGCTAGTGAAGATGCTGAAGCAGTAGCAAAAATAAATACTGATTTAAGGAAATCTGGAATACTTACTTGGCTTGATAAACAAGATCTACTCCCAGGCGATGATTGGCGGCAAAAGATAGAAGAAAAGATAGAATCTTCAGATTATGTTTTGGTATTCCTCTCTCCAAGAAGTATCAACAAGCCAGGAACTTTTCAAAGAGAAATAAAATACGCATTTGACAAAATGATGGAACGTCCAAGTGGAGAATCCTACATTATTCCGATACTTCTTGAAAATTGTGACCCTCCTAGAGAATTTAAAGATATCCATTGGTCCATTGCGTGGAAAGATAATTGGTTTGAGTCGTTACTTAAGTCCCTAAGGCAATAATTAATAGGGGCCTAACAAGTCGCTTGAGCATCGACGCGCTTAAAGCTGCGCGCGTCTCAGCTCCAGCGTTATAAGGCATAAAAGAATTATATTTTATATGCATAATCAAAATGAAAAAAATGGGATATGAAATAATTGAAGTGACAGAAAAAGAAGTTAAATCAACCACGATTTATTTACTCCATCAGCAAATAATTTTTCATCCACATATTTCACCAAATGGCAAACCTGACTTTACTAATTATATAGGTAGGCAATATGTACTTATATTAGATAGAAATATTTTAACAAAACTGATTGAACTATGTAACAGAGGTTGTTTAAAAGATGCTCATATTATGAAAGTGATTGGCAGCCTGATGTTTTGGGCATTATCGAATAATATTAGTGTAACTGCTGGATTAGCTCTAAATGAATATGCAAATAATAAGGACAATAATATAGATGCGAGCAGAGAAAATTTTATATTTAAAAAAATATTTGATTTTTATGATCCCAAATTATGGCTTGAGCTTGCGATAAAAAATAGAAAAGAAATTCCTAAAATTGAGTTTAATAGTAAATCAGAAAATTACAATTTTAATATAAAAAGTGATCATTATAAAATGCATTATGCAGAGATGTTACATGCAATGTCTTTATGCTTTCAAAACAACCTTTCAATTGAAGATAAAATACTATTTTTTTTACAGTGGAATAAAGACAACCTTTTATTTTGTCAATACACGATCGCTTATATATTATTGTTATTCTCAAATAAAATAAAACAGTATAAAGAGTTATTACAACAACCTTTTGAAAATTTAGCAAAAAAATGTAGCAATCAAGCATGGGATCTTACATATTTATCAATTTGGAGCACTTTATATTGGAATGAAAAGGATGCTAATATTTCTTATTTATTTTCAACAATGGATAAAGATCTTAAAAAGGTTTTTAGTTATACGCATGATGTTACAAAAAATATATTTATTGCCTGTTTGGGAAAGCATAAAGGTGTGATAGTTCAAAAAAAATATGAGGGAATTATTAATAATAGAATTAAACCCGTGATGAGTACAGATGCCATCAACGATCTTGTAATGCATGAAGAAGTAAACTTGAGGGATTGTATTAAAGATTTATGCTAAATTGTTATTGATTTTTTTATTAAAATAAATGGCTTATAACCACAGCATTCAAGCGACAAGCAACCCGACGGCCTTTTCGGGTAAGTCTTAAAGTTGGGTGGGTTGCTTGCGCCTGATGCAGGCGTTAGGCGCGTTTTAGTTACAATCAGTCAATATGAAAAAACTTAGAGATTAATGAGGTTATAATGAGAAAGACCACAACAACGACCACTTCTATAACAACATCGTCAACCAATATAGCGTCAGGGACTACCGCAACAACTACTACAACAGTACCTCAATGGGTCATGAATCTGCCAAGTAGCGATAGAGATTTGACCGCCTCGAGGATTATAATTGAAAATATGGAGACAAGTGAGGATGTTGAAGACGAATTACCTAATATTGTTGGTGACTTACTTGACGGTAAAAAAGAGTCCTCATTCATTAGAAGGGAGCAAGTTATCAACGTGTTTAACATTAGTGGTGATAACGCACGAGTATATATAAAATCGAAAGATCGATCTGAAAACGTCTACAATGTATCTTCTGAAGACGTTTTTATTGAACTTAGAGAAAGAATATCTGAAGGTGTTGGAGATTCTGAAGAGCGTTCAGTTTTAATGTATAAAATTAATGAACTCGAACAAGCAAAGGGAACAAGTTCTTTTGCGCTAAAATATAGCGAGTTTATATCTCTTGCCGCAAATCATCTGGCATTAATCACTCCCATCCTTCCAGCACTGACGCAATGGTTGATTGGATGAATTAGATGCGATCTCGATATTCTGAATTAATATTAATTCCTTTTGGTTACGCCCCTAACCATGCGGTTCAGTTAACAGCCAGGGCCGAGCCGTTCCAATCGGTATTGCTAAAATGAGCATGCTTTATATTTAGCAATTTCAGTGATTACCCTGGCTGTCACTGACCTACTCGTTAAGCTCAATAAGAATATGAAAACATATAGCCGATTTATAACTGAGGTCAGAAGTCACTCCCACATTCTGAATGAATCAGCTCTTTCAATCCTAATGTCGGAACAATCAATAACACGCGTGTCCAATGTGACGCCGGAAAGTTTCAAAGTGGCTGTGATTATGACTGAGGACATGAAAAGGGAAAACGTTGATTATTTTGGATATGCATTCGGAGTGTCAGCGAGTTTTCTCGTGGCTCTAAATATAGCTGCATTGGGACACTTCACTTGGGCTATTGGCAACCGTATGTTTTGGCATTGTGAGCATATAGGTCCATCTGGAAAGATCGAGAATATCTTCATTAATTCCAAAGATGTATCATTTCCGGTTGAAAAAAGAGTACTAACTGCCGATGAGGCGCGAAGCTCAATGATAATCTGTGCCTCTATTTTACGTGAAACTGATCAGACTTTCAGACAGGAATATCTAAAAGGGATAATACACCTAAGCGCAGGATTTGGTGATCTGGTCTTTAGTCGCGAAGCCTATGCAAATTTCTATCGCTCTTTTGAGTACTTTATTACAACACGGGTACTGAAGAAGACCAAACTTACAAATGAGATAAAAGACCTAAAAGAAGGAATACATTTATTGGGACTACCTGACGAGTTTTGTGAAGAGTTCACAAGTCTGTACAAGGTTAGATCGGAACAGGTTATGCACGCACAGAAAGAACCAAAGGAAATGGATATTGATGATGTCTTGAAAATTAAGGTATTCACAGATTATGCGCTTCATACCTATTACCGGTCGCAAGCAGATCAATGGCTCAGTGAAAAGAGAAATGAGGACAGCCTAATCGTTTGAACGGACGGATGGCTTAACCAGACAATACAGCCGATCGCTACGCTCCGGCTGATCTTTTCGTTATACATCTTAACAGATAAAATAGTAAAACTAGGATAGTCATATGAGTGATGATTGGTTAGATGAGATTGAACCCCGTTTAGAAAAAAGCTATATCTACAAAGTATTTAAACAAAAATGCGACGATGATCCGCCTGGTACTCATGCATTAGTGTTGGTCAAAGATGCACTTTCCTATGCATATCATAGATCTAAAACCATACTTCGTCACATGCCTGAATTCACACTGCATGATGGTGAACATCTGTTTCGTGTACTTAGGTTAATGGAAAGGTTATTGACGAAAAAGAATATTGAGGAACTTTACACACCTGAACTGTTATTGCTTATTCTTACCTCTTTTTTTCACGATATAGGAATGGCACCGGATGAAGCTTCAATAATTTCTTGGAAAAAGTACTGGGACATCGATCCTGTTTTCGAAAATTCTGAACAGGAGTTTGAGTATCGTAATATTTCTAAGTTTTGCGCAGCAAGACCAGAAAGAATACGCGAAATAAATGAAGCTCAATCACAGGGTAACTCAACCCTATCTGATACCTTGAAACAATATCTAATATCCGATTATATACGAAAAACTCACGGCGAAAGATCGAGGCAAATTATTGAAAAGGATTGGAACGGAAAAATTAAATATCGAGATGTTGATCTAACTGTAGAATTTGCAGAGATATGCCTAAGCCACGCTGGAAACGCATTAAAAATCCGTAATCTAGATAAGCGATTGTTGTGTGGACCAGAATCGGTTGCATGCTTGCCTTTGATAGCAGTGATATTAAGAATAGCTGATATTTTAGATTTTGACTCCAAAAGAACCCCTCGGGTACTATTTTCACATCTTACCGTTAGACATCCTGTCTCTTTGAAAGAGTGGGGAAAGCACAGAGCTATTGAAGCCTGGGAGATTAATGAAAGGAATATACAGTTTCATGCGAAGTGCACACATCCTGCAATTGAATCATCGATTCACAAATTTTGTGATTTAATCGATCGTGAGCTAAGTGTTTGCAATAATATTGTAAATGAATTGAATGAATTTAACCATAATAATGACAGATCATTGACCATTACACTGCCATTTCAGGTTGACCGGACAAAAATACAAACTAAAAGGGACATTTCTGGGAAACCCATTTACAACTATAGAGAAACGCGTTTTGAGTTAAGTAAAAACCAAGTAATCGATTTACTGATGGGGACAAAGCTATATGGTGACGCGGATGTTGCACTGCGTGAATTACTACAGAATTCCATCGATGCATGCTTACTACGAAAAGCAATGGAGGACTATTGGGGAAACGATTATAACCCAAGCATTGATGTTAAATATTATACTGAAGAGTCTGAGTCAATTTTAGAAGTGAGTGATAATGGTATTGGAATGGATCAATATATAATTGATAATTATTATTCTTCAATAGGGTCATCATTTTATAAATCTGCCGATTTTTACGCGCTAAAATCTGAAAATGAAATTAATTTTGTTCCGGTTTCAAAATATGGAATCGGAATATTATCAAGTTTTATGGTAGCAGATACAATTCTTGTAGATACCCGGAAAGTGTATGGCCCGCACAAATCAAGCGATCCTATTAGTCTCGTTATAGAAGGCCAAGATAGCATCTTTTGGGTTAAGGATGGTGCTCGAGAAATACCCGGGACACAAACTAAGTTGATACTAAGAAAGAACAAGAACCCGTGGGATGATTTAAATGAGATTAAATTTATTCAATCAGTTGAAAATGTTATTCCAAACCCTCCCTTTCCAATCCACATTCATACAGAGAACCAGGACAAATGTCGTGATCAAAATAGTTTTGCCGAGTTGGTCGCATCATCATTGAAGGATTATTCTTGGGCTGAACACGAGAACCTCAAAGAAATTGAATTAACGTTGGATTTTGCTTCGGAAGGTATCAAGGGCTCTGCAATTATTGGTCTCTTAGAGAAGCAAGGATACCCCGTTGAGACAATAGAAATGACAAACAAAACTGTAGAAATTGATGGGGAAGTGTATCAACTCGAGAAAAGTTTGAAGATTGCGGACAATGGGATTGAATTGTATGCCACGTCAATAACCATTGATGATGATGGTGATATTGAGACTGAATCTTCTCAGAGATCAATAGCCAATTCAAAATCAAAAATTGCGTTACATGGCATTGAAGTTTCAACAACTTTTTTTCCTCAACCATGGAACATGCAACGGAATGAAGTTAAAATTTCTTGGCCATTCCCGATGCTAATTATCATCGATATATGTGGGAATAGAGATATAGATTTAAATTCTGCGAGAAACAAAATCATAATGAGTGACAATTGGATTAAGTTTGAGGAAGATTTAGCTAAAATTATCTGCACCGAAATATCTAAGACTGTTGATGAAGAATATTGGAGAAAGTTGAAGGACATCTTGGAAAAGAGTAAGAATGAAATCTTTTTAAGAGGTTTCCAAAAGGTTGTATAATGCACTGTATAACATGCGCCTGGACGCAGACGGGCTAAAAAACGCGCCCGCTGGTCAGGCGCGGCGTTCGGCTATCACTAAAAAAGGTTTATCAATGTCATTTCCAGCAAAACTAAAAAAATTATTTTTAATTTTACAAAAGAAAGATAAATTCAGTTCAGATTTAGCTAATAAGTTATGTGATATCGAATTTTGCAAACAAAATGAACTCCAAACCGAATTTCCTGTTTTGCGACCCAAGGGAAAAAGTGAATTTGATGATAGTGGAAAGTATAGAAGGTATTACCCGTATGAAAAATTCAACTTAAAAATAAACGATAAAGAATACATTTTCACAAATAATTGGTTCTCCAAAAATGTTTTATCAATACAAAAATTTTTTAATTATTTTTTAAAAGCTGAAATTATTAAAGAAATATTAGAGGAAAACCACAATGATTCAAATATAGCCAATACAAGAAAGACAAAAGTAATTAAAAGAAAAAAGAATATCCGTCAATGGCCCAAATGGCAGGCACCATCTTCTGATAAAATCAAACAAATTGCCAAGTTGTTAACTCCTTATCTTAAGTTTTTGCATCCAGAAATTATTACTAAAATATCTTTGTCAAATAGTGAAATTACATCATACTATCATGATTATTTAACAGCATCAGGCATTGATCCTAAAATTTATATTTGGAAAAATTGTTCAACAATGTTTCCTGGTATACGCCGTGCGAATGGAAAAACAGACAATGAATACAAGAAAAAACAACTTCCAAAACATCTTCGTCGAGAAAAAGGTGCAATTTATATCGATGATAATTCTTATCCAAAACATATTTGGGCATTTATTTTCACAGGACAGCAGTTTTCAAATAAAGGACCTGATAGTTATGAGTTAGCTCATATTTTTGAACACAAGGCGGTAGATAGACTACGCCAAGAATTCATAAACAAAGGTAATCCAAAGTATGATTTTTCTATACCATTAAGTGGGCTGTTTACAAGTGCTGCTGGATTGATGTATTCGCCAAGAACTTTTGTTAAAATTACCGATCATAGTTTACATGCAAGACGGCTGATACAAAGAAAAGTAGTCGAGTTGTATAAAGATGCAGCAAATATATTACCACCATCGATTGAACTCAGAACTCAAGCTGAGGAATGGGATATTGATTCATTTAAATGGGGTGACCCTGTAGGTGACTTAAATCAAATTGATCAGTTTTTAGAATATCGAAAAGAAAGAATTGATAAAATTTTAAATCTTGAAATACCAAGTAAGTAAAATTTGCCGAACAAATGCTTGCACAGCCGACCGGGCTACCGCGGCGTTTTTTTCGAATGCTCGTGGTAGGCGTATTTTGTGAATTTTTCGTATGCTGTGGCAGCTATCCGCACGGCGGGTGAAGCATGGCGTTCTACGATGAGGTGAAATGGAAGAAAAGTTGGAGATTAAATGGCCTTGGGAAATGGTTTGGATGGAAAGTGTCAATGACTTTATAGCCTTTATCAAGGAATCACTCCCTCCCGATCACGAATTACAGAGTCATGAACTATTTCCTGGTATAAAATGGAACGGAAGGCCAATTTTCATAATAGATGATGATACTACGGGTGAATACCTCATTATGAATTTTGAGAAACCGAAACGATGGAATAAGTCGGAGTATAAGGTTCCCACCATCACTGTGCTCAAAACCAGAACGGAGGTAGCTGCCACCATAGAGCAGGACCATCATGTTGAAATGGTAGAAAAAAATGATGAAGCAAACCATTAAATGAACGTAGAACCTGTCAGTCCAGGTGACAGCCAGGGCCGAGCCGATTTCGAAAAGCGTCGGCATATTGTAAGTTAACCGTTTTTATTGAAGTCAGAGGTAGCCCTGGCTGCCCCTGACTTCTGCGTTAGTTTCAGGAAAGAGATATGCCAAATATAAAAGCTAAAACCTGGCATAGATTTCTGACAAGTAATTTTTGTGTCAGGGCTGACGTAATGGGCAGCCAACATCAATTTGTATTCGAAAACTTTAACGTTTCTGTCCGGCTCCCCAATATTGAAGCCGCCGATCGAGACAAAGGATATGACCAAATAGCAAGCCTTAGTTCGTCTCTATCCAAAACAAGTGAGCCTTTAACTTTCAGCGTACACAAGGTGGACTTGGAAATCGAAATACCAAAGAATCTTAATGTTCCGAAAGAGGCGTTAAACAAACCCCCATCCCAATACGATGCCTTCAATGATAAGCAAAGGGAGTCTGTAGATTTAATCTGTAATGAATATCCACCATTAGCTGAAAGAGCATTCGATTACTGGCTAGATATTCTCAGGTGGTCGACTAGTTGTTCTTTAATTGGGCAATCACAACTAAGTGAAAAACACTCCGGTTGGGGAACATATATCGTCGATGATTCTACAGATCATAGAGTCTGGGGATGTACGCATATTTTTGTAGTAAAACGAGAATACGAAGTTAGTGCCGAACATTGGAATACCGCTCAAAAATACCTTTCACAAAACGCTGAACTCCCCATGCATATTAGGTTTTTACACGACGCTGATACATCTATTGAAAATCAACTATACGAAAAGGCCATTCTCGAACTAGCCATGTCATGTGAAATATTTCTACGCTATTCTGTTTTCAAAACTATACCAGATACATTATCTACTGAATTGCACACCTACATTGAGGAAGCCAATATCAATCAATATGTAGGGAAATTTTTCAAGAGTCTAGTCGACACTAGCTCTGAGAATGACTATAAGCGCTTGACTAAGGAAATTTCTTCTTTGTAAATAAGGGACGCTCTTTTAAAATTCAATAACTCAATCAATAAGTAAAAAGTCGCCATTTTTTGCTATTGACTCCCCCCTCTCCACGGAAAATCCAATGCCTGCGAGACTCATTTCAAGTTTCTTAGCTAACGCTGTATGTGACATGCCCAATTGCCTTGCAGCCCAAAAACACAAAA
>Ga0307990_1003858_pt1 | contig 11238 bp, 6 predicted proteins | sample EllFjometagen129_FD_203168 | JGI IMG/M metagenome (GOLD analysis project Ga0307990, IMG submission 203168) | Marine microbial communities from Ellis Fjord, Antarctic Ocean - #129 | ecosystem: Environmental > Aquatic > Marine > Unclassified | place: Southern Ocean | collected 2014-10-08
CACTTTGCGAAATCATCTCGAAGCGCCACATGGACCCGGGCTTTGAACTGCCCCGCGCCCTCGAAGGCGCCGACGAGGGTCTCGCCATTGTCACTGATGACCGTGAAATTCTCAAAAAATTCACAGGGCGCAAAGACCTGTACTGCGAAATTCGCCAAACACGCGGCTCCCACGATCTTTCCCAATGGGCCGGCAGGCGCAACATTCCCGACCTGATCACGGCCAACGCTCATTTCCTTCGCAGCGAAGATCGGCAAATCCATCGACTTCTGCGCGCCATCGATACAAACACGACGTTAAAATCGATTCCAGGCAATGAAGTCGTCAACGCGACCTGCTGGTATAAAAGCTCGGACGATCTGATCTGCGAATACCCGCACTTGCCCGACGCCGTTGAGCGAGCCGGACAGCTGGCCGCGCAGTGCGAAACAAACTGGCATTTCGGCAACGTCATCATCCCGAAATTCCCCACGAAAAGCGGCGTCAGTTCCTTCGACTTGCTTAAAGAGAAATGCGCGCAAGGCCTATCCAGACGATACAGCCGGGAAACGCCGGCGATCCGTAAACGCCTCGAAAAAGAACTGGATATTATAAAAGCGAAAAACTTTTCCGACATCTTTTTGATCGTCGCCGACGTGGTGCAACAAACAACGCTGACCTGCGGGCGCGGCAGCGCCGCCGCAAGCATCGTGTCCTATCTCCTGTTCATCACGCATGTGGACCCTATCGCGCACAACCTGTACTTCGAACGCTTTTTGAGCAAGCAACGGGTCGACCCACCGGACATCGACGTGGATTTTGCCTGGGACGAGCGAGACGCGGTGCTGGACTATATTTTCAAAAAATACGGACCCATGAAAACGGCGATGGTTTCCAACCACGTGACGATGCGGGCGCGAGCTTCGATCCGGGAGTTGGCCAAAGTTTACGGACTGCCCGACGGGGAGATCGCCCGGATCACCACGCGGATGCGAAAAATATGGTTCGTCAGCCGCGTCCCGGTCAGCGAACTCATCAAGACGCACCCCCAGTTCAAGGGGCTGGAACTTCCCGAGCCGTGGCCGGAAATCATCGACACGGCGCGCATGCTCGAAGGAAGGCCGCGCTATTTATCGGTGCACTGCGGAGGTGTTGTGATCGTTCCAGGGCGTATCTCCGGCACGGCCCCGGTGCAAAGGACGCCCAAAGGCGTGCCGGTGCTGCAATGGGAAAAAGACCAGACCGAGGATTCGGGACTGGTGAAGATCGACATCCTGGGCAACCGCTCTTTGGCGGTTATCCGCGACGCGCTGGCGGCGATCAAACAATACCACGGCGTGGACATCCCCTATGCCAAATTCAATCCACTGCACGACCCGGAAACGCAGGATCTGATCGCCAGGGGCGACACCATCGGCGTCTTCTACGTGGAATCTCCCGCCACGCGCCAACTTCAAAAGAAAACCGGCAAGGGGGATTTTGAGCATCTGGTCATCCACAGCTCCATCATCCGCCCCGCCGCCAACCGCTTCATCAATGAGTATATAAGGAGGCTGCATGGCGGAAAGTGGGAGCCGCTACACCCGCTGCTGGAAGATATTCTATCGGAGACCTACGGCATCATGAGCTACCAGGAGGACGTGTCGAAAACCGCCATCGCGTTGGCGGGTTTTTCCTTGGCCGACTCCGACTATTTGCGCAAAATCATCTCGAAAAAATCACCCAAGCGCCTGCAGGAATATAAGGAGATGTTCTTTCGCGGCGCGCTGGAACGCAAAGTGGAACTGGAAACCATCGAAAAGATTTGGGAGATGATCCAAAGTTTTTCCGGCTACTCTTTTTGCAAACCCCACTCGGCAAGCTACGCCATGGTGTCTTTCAAAAGCGCCTGGCTGCGGGCGCACTTCCCCGCCGAGTTCATGGCTGCTGTCATCAGTAACCAGGGCGGATTTTACTCAGCTTTTGCATACCTTTCCGAGTGCCGCCGCATGGGCCTCAAGGTTCTGATGCCGGATGTGAACCTGAGTGCGCGCGCGTTCAAGGGTCGAAAAAGCAAGGTGCGCGTGGGCCTGATGCAGGTCAAAGGACTTTCCGACGCCGGAATCGAGGCGATTTGCGAAACACGCACAGAGCGCCCCTACGAAAGCCTGGACGATTTTCTTTCGCGCACGGACATCGACCCGGCAGATGCGCGACTTCTGGTCAAAGCGGGATGCTTCGATTCCGTCGCTAACGGGATGAGCCGCCCGGACATGATGTGGCGCGTGTACGAGTGGGCGGCGGTGCGCAGTCCGCGAAAGACCCTCTCGCTATTCGACGATACGCTAACAAAGCCGGCAGGCGCTGTGAAACCCACGGAGGAATACAACGCCAAGACCATGCTCAAACATGAGGTTCAGACTCTGGGATTTTTGTGCAGCCGCCATCCCTTGGAACTCCATAAACACCGGCTCAAAGGCATCGCACGCGTCGAAGGAAAAAATCTGCACAAACACGCGGGCCGGCGCGTCACGACGCTGGGCTGGTACGTGACAGCGAAAATCGTATCCACCAAAACCAACGAGCCGATGGAGTTTGTCTGCTTCGAAGACACCACGGCGATTTATGAAACAGTGTTTTTCCCAAAAACCTACGCCCGCTTCTGCCACATGATCACGCACCTGCGCCCCTACCTGCTGCGCGGTACGGTGGATGAACAATACGGCGTCGTTTCGCTGAATGTTGACGAAGTGCGCTTCGTGTAACGAATATTCTTTTGGATCCTCATTCGTCAAAAGCCCTTCGGACATGTTCGCCTTTGCGTGATGCGTCGCGTTTAACCAACTACCTCCTAAGAGCAATATCCTAATCTGACGCATGCCAAAGCGCGGTCTTCATCGCTGAAAGCGCGGTCTTCATCGCTGAAAGCGCGGTCTTCATCGCTGAAAGCGCGAATCTTCGGTTGACAGAAGTTTTCAGGTTAGGTAAGCACTAACGGTTTGTTCGACAAGGATAACTCGATTGAATAAAACCTTTTTGATTTCAACATTAATTTTCCTCGCTGCATGCCTCGTGCTGCCGGTTTACGCGCAGGACGTGAAAGCACCGGACTCGGGCGCGTTGGAAAAAGAGCCGGGGTCTGAGGAAAAAGCGGATTTGCCCGGCGCCGGACTTGATGTCCCCAGCGCTGACGAAGCGCAAACAACACCGCCAATTCCTTCGCCGCCGCTTATTGATCGGCCGCTCCCGCTGAATCTTCGCGCCGAGGATGTGCCCAACGACGGCGGCTGGGCCATTCGCCTTCTGTGGGACAAATTCCCCGATGGCGACATTGCCGCGGCTGTGACAAATTACGAAGTGTTGAGAAAGCGCGGCGCAGGCGACGATTGGGAAAAAGTCGGCGAAATCAAGGCGGAGTCCGGCAAATACGCCGATTCGCACATTCTCGCCAAGGACAATAAACCCGAACACTTCGTCATAGATGGCGCCCAGTACAGCTATAAACTGCGTATCATTGAAGACCCCGCCAAAGAGTCCGAAATCGTTTCGGCTGTATCTGAGGGTCAGTGGCTCAACACGGACCACACGATTGTCCTGATCGCGACGCTCCTATACGTGGCGCTGGTAGTGTTTTTCATCCAGCGCGCCAAGCACGGTCCGAAAATGTACGTCCGCCCCATTCCCGGCATCAACGCCGTGGAGGACGCCGTCGGACGCGCTACGGAAATGGGCAAGCCTGTTCTTTATGTTCCGGGCATCGGCGTGATCGAAGAAATCGCCACGCTCGCGGCCATGACCATCCTTTCTCCCATCGCCGAGAAAGTGGCCGAATACGGCACTCCGCTTCTCGTTCCGAACCGCGACCCGGTGGTTTATTCCATCGCGCAGGAAGTCGTGCGCCAAGCCTACATCAAGGTCGGCAAACCCGACGCCTATGTTGATGACAACATTTTCTTCCTCTCGGGACGCCAGTTCGCTTACGCCGCCGGCGTCGCGGGGATCATGATGCGGGAAAAACCCGCCACGAACTTCTTTTTCGGCGCCTTCTACGCCGAGAGCCTCATTCTGGCCGAAACCGGCGCGGCAACGGGCGCGATCCAGATTGCGGGCACGGACCAGGTCACGCAGCTGCCCTTTTTCATCGCCGCCTGCGATTACACTTTATTGGGCGAGGAGCTTTACGCGGCCTCGGCCTACCTGAGCGGCGATCCGATCCTGGTCGGCTCCCTGAAAGCCCTGGACTACGCAAAGATACTCATTTTCGCTCTAATGGGTTCCGGCTTCGTCGCCGGACTCTTCGGCTGGAGCGGAATTCTGAATTTAATGAAGTTGAATTAATCCATGTGGAAAAAAACCATACCCGTATCCATCGCTTTCGCCGTCGGCCTTTTCATGGCCCTGCAGTTCTTCGTGCCGCACCGGCACGTGCAAAGCGTGGTGGAAGAAATCAACCGCTGGACCAGTCTCATCTGGTGCGCGGCCCTGATACTGGGCACGCTGTCTTTGGCCAAACACCTCTCCCTGAAAATCAAGGCGAAAAAAGAGGGTTGGGGTTACGCGGTCATCGCGATGATTTCCATGATCGCCACAACGGTTATCGGCTTTTACACCGGGATCGAGCAGGGCACGCTTTTCATGCGGATCTACGAGTTCATCCTGGCGCCGCTGGAGGCCACGACATTCAGCCTGCTGGCTTTTTACATCGCCTCAGCGGCTTTTCGGGCTTTTCGCGCACGCAATGCGGAAGCCACGCTACTTTTGATTGCGGCGATTTTGATCATGATCGGACGCGTTCCGATAGGCCACGCCATCAGCGAGGTCATCCCGCAAATTTCGGATTTCATTCTCGATTACCCCAACACCGCGGCCAAGCGCGGCATCATGATGGGCGTCGGACTCGGTATGATCTCCACAGCGCTGAAGATCATTTTAGGCATCGAGCGAGGATACCTGGGAGACAAGTAGAAAAAAATGAAAAAGCTAATGGACAGACTGCTCAAGCTTGATCGCCGATGGACCTTTTTGGCCATCGGCATCTCCGCAGTCCTGCCATTTTTATTTCCCATTGGCCTCGCCATTCACCCGAGCAAGGAAGTCCAGCAGGTTTTCGATCACGTGCAGGCCCTAAAAGGAACCGGCAAGCCCCTGGTTATTTCCTTCGATTTCGATCCGGGCACCGACGCCGAAGTCGGTCCCATGGCCATAGCGCTCATGGACCACGCATTCCTCAACAACGTGCCTGTTCTGGGATTAAACTTCATCTACACCGGAACCTCCCTGGCGGAAATCCACATCAAGAAGGCGGCGGAAAAACACGGCAAGGAATACGGAATCGACTACGTATTCCTGGGATTCAAAACCGCCTTTCCGAATGTGATGATCAATATGTCAAAAGATATTCGCCTGTCATTCAATGCCGATTACTACAACAAGCCCATCGGCGATCTGCCCATGATGCGAAAGATCAAAAACTACGACGATTTCGGTTTTACGATAGGCTTGGGCGGTACGCGCATGGTCGAATACTGGATCATCTACGGCGTAGGACCATACGATTTCGACTACGCCATCGGGTGCACGGCTGTCATGGCCAGCGACTATTATCCCTACATACAAACCGGGCAGAGCAAGGGCATCATCGGCGGCATGAAGGGCGCAGCCGAATATGAGCAACTTCTGCTGGACGCCGGGCTGACCGAGACCCTCGGCGACGCGGCTATGGGCCTGGACAGCCAATCATTGTGCCATCTGGTCGTGATCGGCTTCATCGTGCTGGGCAACATCGCCTATTTCGGCGAACAACGAAGGAAGAGGAAGGCCAGGCAATGAGCGGTGAATTTCTCATAGGCCGATTCCTGTCAGCCAATCCGTGGATCTGGGTCGCCGCCTTCTTCACCATCGCCATGTATTCCTTTTTGTATAAGGACAACGTGGTCTACAAGGTCGCCGAAAATATTTTTGTGGGCATCGCGGCCGGCTACCTGGTCGTCATTCAATATTTCAACATCGTGAAACCTGATCTCGTACTCCCTCTGTTTCAGGAGGGAAAATTCATCCTCATCATTCCGATGATCCTGATGCTGCTCATCTTCGCACGCGTGTATCAACCCATAGCGCACCTGTCGCGCATACCCATCGCCTTTATCATCGGCGTGGGCGCGGGAATGGCCATTCCGACGACCATCAAGGCCATGATCCTGGAGCAAGTGCGCGGTTCTTTGAGCATCACCTATTTTGGCGGCGGTTTCTGGCCCTTCATCGGGGGCCTCATTCTCTTTTTCGGCACCATTTGCACGCTGGTTTACTTCTTCTTCTCAAAATCCCATGAAGGTGTTTTCGGTCGCGTGGCCAAGGTCGGCACTTACGTCATCATGATCGGCTTCGGCGCTTCCTTCGGTTACACGGTTATGGCCCGCATCTCCCTGCTCATCGGTCGCGTTCTTTTCATTCTGCGCGACTGGCTCGGCATCATCGGCTAAAGCAGAAATATTTCAAACAACCGAGTTGTAATCCATGCATATCGAAACGTGTATTGGCGTTTTGCATGACCGGGCTATGCACCTTTCTCAGAAGCCGTTAATATTTCAGCCATTGCGACGCGAAGGAATTAGCGATCACAGTGCAAGAGCGACATTCTGAGCCGTGAAAATGGAAAAACTTCAAATGATCAAGAGCAATGATCGAAAAATTGCAGGGACTCTGGTTGTCGCCGTTTCACTTACGCCGATTCTCATCTTCGTAGCGCAGTTTTTTCAGCGTGCGAATTTTCCGGCGCACCTGGAAATCATGGAGGGGCAGAATCTCTTTCATTGCTGGCGCGTCGCCTGTGGTTTGCCTCTATACGTCGAACCTTCCATCGAGGCCATTTCACCGCCGTATTTTCCTCTTTTCTATTACGTCGTCGCCTTGCTGATGAAAATTGTCGGCCCGCAGTGGTGGACGGGGCGGCTCGTCTCTTTCCTGTCAGCACTTGGCATAGGCGCTCTCTACTACCACGTCGGCAGACGGGAGAGCGGGGCGCGCTTGTGGGGCGTCGTTGCGGCGGGGCTGTTTTTTGGCGCTTATGGACTGACCGGCGCGTACTACGATCTTTTTCGCGTAGACAGCCTGCCACTCTTTTTAGGTTTCGCAGCTTTCACTATGGCGGTTTACAGGCAATCCTGGGCGGCGGTCGCCGGGGCGTCGATTCTGCTATTTCTGGCCGTGGCAGGCAAGCAGACCGAGCTGGCTCTTTGGCCGGTGATACTATTGACCCTGCTATTTGTGAACCGCAAAAAGGGTCTCGCTTTTGCTTTCACCTCACTGGTTTTTATCGCCGTATTCGTCTGGCTTTTCAACGCAAGCACCAGCGGTTGGTTTATTAAATACACAATTGACATGGTCGGACATCACGCATTGCATAAAGCGCACCAGCGGATTTTCCCAATATGGATACTTCGACATTTCGGGATTCCGCTAGCCTGCATAGTTTTTTACGGCACATCAATTCTCTTTCATCGAAAGCTCAATCGAAAGCTCAGTAGAATTTTTACCGAACCCTGGTTCTATTTCATCGGCTCCAGCCTTTTGACTTCCTTTCTCATATACAGAATTCACGGTTCATATTTGAATTCGCTGATTCCCGCAGCGATGGGCATGATCGCCGGATTGGTCGTGTTCGCCCCCCGACTTTGGCGAGATTATAACCCAAAGCTTCCTGGCTTTGCGCACAGCCTTGCGCCCTGGGCGCTGATCCTTTTTGTCGGGATTACCCTATGGATGCAGGATTTTCCATTCGCGTTAAAACACCCGTTGACCCGGCAAGTTCCCACCGAGAAGCATCGGGAAGCCGCACGCCATTTCAATGAGTACGTGCACGCTCATCACGGCGTGATATACACACCATTCCATACGCTGCCCGCCAACCCAAATTGGAACCTGCCACACAATGTACCGCTGCGTGATCTTAAGGAAAGCCCTTGGGGAAAGAGCTATCACGATCAAATAATGGTGGACCTGGAGAATCTTGGAATCGACCAGGTTATCCTTAAAAGGCGGCGGCGCGTGCCACATCGATATCGAAAGCTCCTCAAAGATTTCGACGGCCCCACGCGCCTACCAAAAAATATGCGTATCAATCCTCGTCCGCTGACGACTTGGCCGAAGGCCTTATACAAGCGCAATGAATATGCGGATACGCCAATGCCATAAGCGCATATTCAACGATTATGAGAGACAATTTTGAATATATAGAAAATCCATTTTGTAATGAACTAGCGACTCAAAATCCAATAGTTTTCCCATTGGAAAGTGTGCCGTCGCTCATGCCTCCCCTGACGCCGAACCCTCCATTTCCTGATATTGAAAATGGCAACAATATGATGTACGTTACAAGATGAGTGGAACCAATAAGTGAAAAGTAAGACCGGATCTTGAAAAGCGAGGGAACCTTGCGAAGGTCTATCGCTTATAGCGTTTTTGCTTAAATCACAATTGCGAAGGGAGAAAATCATGGATCAAAAACTAGTCCGAACTATTCTTGTGGGGATTGCGTTGCTGCTCGTGGCAACTCCTGCGCTCGCATGGCAAGGCTATAACGCGGATATGTTAAGGCTGTCTCTGTTTGGGGGCAACTTTATTGCCCTGGAAGACTCCGACACGCTGAAACAATGGTCATTTGGAGGATCGTTGTTTTACGTTTATACGAACAGTCCCTACCGCACTTATGATAGGGATGACGAATGGGATTTCGACATCATTAGCGAATTGCATTCCGCTCATTTAACCACCGGGTTGGGATTAACGAACTGGATGAGCCTGGGTGCGGAGATCCCTTTCCATTTCATGACACGGCGGCGCCTGATAGATGATCCGTACACAATGGATGGATTATATACGCCAGAAGGAGTGCCCGAGGAACTCGAATCAGATTCTTCAGCCGGTGATGGCCGGGTTGAGTTGAAATTCAAGATTCTCAAGCAGGAAGATCATTGGCTCGGCCTGGCTTTAGGCCCATACATGACTTTCCTTCTGGGCGGCGACAACAATGGATACCTCTCCGAAGGCAGAAACACCGGAGGCGCCACGCTGGCCCTCGAACACGATTTTGGCTTAGTCAACATCGGCGCCAACGCTGGCTATCAATACCGACACGCCAACCAGGATGCCAGGATCACCGAGGTGGCCCTTGCCGATGTGGGCGATGCCGTAAAATGGGGATTAGGCTTCTCACGAGGATTTGAAAACGGTTTGTCATTCTCCCTGGAATATTTTGGCTCCTGGTTTGACGTAAAGGACCGAGAATTCTTCCATAAGAGAGGAGTATCCGAAGGAAACGATTCCTACTACGCCGAAGCCGTTGGCGAAGGCCTGTTCACAGTCCGCTACCAATTCGGCGGAAGCGGTCCTCGCGTGATCGCCGGCGCGGGTCCAGGCGTCAACAGAAACGAAGGAACTCCTGAGTATCGAGCGCTGGTCGGTGTGGATTACTACTGGGAAAAGCAGGAAGTCACCGAAGGCGACCTGATTGTCAACGTGGTTGACGAAAGCGACAATCCACTTTCCGCCGCGACCCGCATCATCGGTCCCGATGGAACAGAAACGATCCACTCCGCCGATAACGGAATTCTGGAAGTGTCGCTTGTTGAAGGCGACTATCAAGTTAGCGCCACCAAGGATGGTTATGTCTCCGACTCCGCCTCCGAAACGATCTACAAAAAAGGCGTCACGCAAGTCAAACTTGTCCTGAAAAAGATCGTCATCGCTAAAAAGGTTCCCCAGGGGCAACTGACTGTGATGGTGCTGGAAAGCCATACCGGCAATGAAATTTGCAGCCAAATCACGACGACCAAGGGCGATGACAAGAAGACATTCAAAAATGAACCTGGCGCATTCACCAAGGAATTCGAACCAGGCTATTACACGATTTTGGTCGAATCTGAAGGCTATGGCTCCAAAACGAGAAAAGCTTATTTGAAAGATGGGGGCTCGAAAACAATAGAAGTCAAGCTCAACTTGATTCTCAAGAAGCTCGACAGCGTCTACTTCAGGACCGGTTCAGCAACAATCCTCAGCAAGTCCTACCCGGTTCTGAAAGACATTGCCAATCAGATAAAGGCGATGTGCGAAAAAAGCTCCATTGTGGTTGAGATTCAGGGATATACCGACAACAAGGGCAATCCCACTTACAACCAGAAGCTTTCGGAAAAACGGGCCTACTCGGTGAGAAAGTACCTCATCAAAAAAGGCGTCAAAGCCAGTGCTCTCAAGGCCGTCGGCTATGGTCTCGATAACCCCATCGCAACGAACGATACTGCCGATGGGCGAAGCAAAAACAGGCGCGTCGAGTTCGTTGTGCAATAACAATCAACACGCTGCATGAAAAACAAGAGACCTCGCGAAAGCGGGGTCTCTTGCTATAAACGGACCTATGAGTGCTGAGGGGAAAGTTCTCGGCACCGAATTTGCGCTTATTTGTCTCTTTTCAAGAACAGCCTATTACGGTCTTCGTTTGAAAATGCAAGAAATCCTGCTGCAAATTGCCAAGATTGGCTACACTTGCAAAACTCTATTTAATAACCGAAATAGGTGTGCGTAAGTCGTCCTCATCTTAAGGAGATGTTAATGATTTTTTTCAACAATCCTCAAAATATTCTCAAGCAGTGCTCACTGGTGTATTCCTTCCTGGATTTTGTCCAAATCGACACGCAGTCCGACCCCAATAGCGACACTACGCCTTCCACGCAAAAGCAATTCGATCTTCAAAAGCTCCTTGAAAAGAAGCTCGAAGCGCTTGGATGCGTGGATATCAAGCTCGACGACAAGGCTTATCTCTACGCGACCTTCCCCGGCAACGCGCCGAAAGCTAAAGTCATCGGCCTCATGGCGCACGTGGACACGGCGCCGGATTTTTCCGGTACGGGCGTCAAACCCATCGTGCACGATAGTTATGATGGCTCTCCCATTATACTGCCGAAAAAAGATGTGGTCATTGATCCTTCGGAAAGTGAAGAACTCGAAAAATGCATTGGGGACGCGATTATCACCGCCTCGGGCGACACTCTCCTGGGCGCGGACGACAAAGCGGGAATCGCCGTTATCCTCTCTGCCCTGGAAATACTGGGAAACGATGACTCGATTTCCCGCCCTACCCTGCGCATCGCTTTCACGCCGGACGAGGAAATCGGCCGGGGCGCGCTGGATTTCGACGTTGAAGGATTCGACGCCTACTGCGCCTACACCCTTGACGGAGGTTTCGCGGGGGAAGTGAATTTTGAGACCTTCAGCGCCGACAAGGCCGAA